>Ga0074193_1000020_pt1 | contig 307078 bp, 256 predicted proteins | sample EPASupsiteHSE605_FD_64523 | JGI IMG/M metagenome (GOLD analysis project Ga0074193, IMG submission 64523) | Bioremediated contaminated groundwater from EPA Superfund site, New Mexico - Sample HSE6-05 | ecosystem: Environmental > Aquatic > Deep subsurface > Groundwater > Contaminated ... | reverse complement strand
TAGCTTTCGTATCCGGGAAAAGAAAAAAGCTGGTTTTTATGACACCAGCAAGTTTGACGAAAAACCTACCGATTAAACGGGGATTTTTCGACCGATTTTTTAGGGGATTTTTGAAATGTGTTTGACAGCATCCGCCCCCCAGCCCAAAGCGGCCACTGCCGCCGCTGATTTCAGCTGGTAGAAGGTGATCCCCTGGTGAATAAAAGAAAGTTCCAGGGGATAATCCTGACAGTTGCGCTGGTTAATGGTCAGGGTTTGACCGGCGGCTACGGCCAGCGCGCCGATGCCCTCATAGACATGGACACAGAGGTCATTGCCGCACAGCTGAATCTGCTGGTAGTGGTCCAGTTCAAATAAGGCTTTCTTAGCAGTGGCCAGCTGCTGAAGATAAGTGCCAGCTGAGCCAAAAAAGTCGGCTGTCGCGAGGGTTCCATTCGTTTCATTGGAGTTGTGATTTGCGATGCCACCCTGATTGCCTGCTGCGGCAATGAGCTGTTGTCAATCACGGAAAACATCGGTCTGATGGGGGTGCCCCTACCCAAACCAATCATCCGGGCCATTGATGTACTTCAGGAAAAAACCGAAAAATAAAGAAAAGCGAGGTCTGTGTGAACGACTATGTAAAATGGGTTCAGGAAACCCTGAAAGTGCTGGGTTATGACCCGGGTGAACTGGACGGCCGGGATGGCGAGCGCACCGCGGCTGCGGTGCTTAGCTTCCAGCAGGATAACAATCTGGCCGCTGACGGGCTGGTCGGGGAGTCCACCAATAATGCCCTGTTGCTGGCCCTAAATGAACGGATCGGGGCCAGCCTGATCAATCATCACCGCGATGCCAGCCAGAACAGCGATGAACCGGCGCCAGCACCAGCCCTTAAAAACTTCACGCCCGATGAATTTGCTTGTCGCTGTGGTTGCGGCCTGGATCTGGTGACGCCGCTGAAACACTTTGCCCAGGAGCTCCGGGACGCCTTCGGCTGGCCGCTGACGATCTCTTCCGGCGCCCGCTGTCCCCAGGTTAACCGGGATGCCGGCGGCGTTCCTGATTCCTGTCACTTAAGTGGCGAAGCCTTTGACGGCTACTTCGCCGACCAGATGAACGCCGCGGTGATGGAAGCGATGGCCGATTTTGCCGTAACCCGGGGTTATGGGGTGATCCGTTATCCCAGTGAATTGTTCTGTCATTTTCAAATTTATCCCCGTAATTCGATCTTCAATTAACAAAGCGAAAACCCCGCCACACTTGTCGGGGTTTTTCAACGACTTTTGCTCTTAACAGCAAGGTTAAATAATGTAAATGGTGCATCAAGATTAAACTAAAAGAATAACCCGGACTAAAATGGGTATACAATAAGATAGCGGTGTGGTCGCGTCAGTGGCCACCAGCCATCTGGAACTATGGGATCAACAGGCTTGACAGCTTTACATGGTATCAAAAAAAATTATATAAATGGAGGAAAATTGATGAAAAACGTGATGATTTTTGGCGATTCAAACACCTGGGGATGGGACCCATCCAATGATTTAGTGGCTGTGATTAAACGCTGGCCGGATGAGGTTCGCTGGGCTGGGGTGCTCCAGGCCGAATTAGGCGATGATTACAAGGTCATCCCGGAAGGCTTAAACGGCCGGACCACGGTTTGGGACGATCCCATTGAAGAATACCGCTGCGGCAAACAACACATTATTCCCCTGCTGGATAGCCATGCGCCGCTGGATTTAGTGATTATCATGATTGGCACCAATGATTTAAAATGCCGTTATACGGTGACCGCTCAGGATATTGCCAATGGCGCCAGTCTGATTCTCGATAAAACGCTGGCCCAGGTCGGGGCGTTTGGCCCCGCAGGACCAAAGGTGTTGTTTATTGCGCCACCGCCGCTGGGGCCGATTGAAGATGGGATCTTCAAATTTATGTTTGCCGGCAACCGCGAAAAATCAATTGAGATGGCCGAATTCTACCAAGGCGTCGCCGCCAGCCGGGGCGTGCCCTTCTTTGATGCCGCAACCGTGGCCCAGGCCAGTACCATTGACGGCCTTCATTTAGATGCCGCCAGCCACGCCGCGTTGGGAAAAGCCGTCGCCGCTGAAGTTAAAAAGATCTTGGCGTGAGTTAAAAACCAGGCGCGTTTAGATATTCCTGTCGACAACGACGATGACAAGACTAAAAGAAGTCACGTTGTCAATGGCGCATTAAGCCATTGCCAGCGTGGTTTTTATTTTAACGCCAGCCGTGTGATAATTGTCGCCAACTGGGGTCTGATTTCTGTTAAAATAGAGACAGTAATAAGCACAGCATCGCGTTGTAAACGCAGTAGTTCTGTAACAGGGAGGAAAAAGATGAAAGTAATAGTTTTTTTAGCACCGGGATTTGAGGAAGTGGAAGCCTTAACCGTGGTCGATTATTTAAGACGCGTCAAGCCGATTACGGTGGAGATGGTTAGCGTCGGTGACAGCCTGATGGTTGCCGGCAGCCATCAGATCGAGGTCAAAGCGGTCAAACATATCGATGAGCTGGACAACCTTGACAGCTACGCGGCGGTTGTTATACCTGGTGGCATGCCCGGAGCCGCTAATCTACGGGACGATGCCCGGGTCGTCAAAATCGTCAGCGACATGAATGGCGCCGGGAAATTAGTGGCCGCGATCTGTGCCGGGCCCATCGTTCTAGCCAAAGCCGGGATCATCGCTGGCAAAAAAGTAACCTCTTACCCCGGCTTTGAAGCGGATCTGCCCCAGGCAATCTACCAGCAGGACGCGGTTGTCCGGGACGGCAACCTGATCACCTCCCGGGGCCCGGGCAAAGCCGTCGATTTTTCCCTGGAACTGGTGACGGTTTTAGTCGGCGCGCCAGAAGCCGAAACCCTGCGTAAAAATATACTTTATGATAAGTAGGAAATAATATGATCCGATCGCTTCTGCAAAAAACCTCGACAACTTGATTGCCGAGGTTTTTAACGTTATTGGCATTTAGATCGGCGACTTTGTGGGTTAAAGTTTGCGACTGTCATAGGCCCAGTGCAGCAGGGCCTGTCGCTGTTTTTTGCGACAGCTTTGATCCATTTTGTCGCAATTTTTTTTAATCGCGCCAATATGGCGCACCATCGCCTTCCAGCGCTTGATCTGGCGGCGGTCTTCGTCAGGAACGCGGCGGCCATAATAATAGCGGCAATACCATTGAAACCAGCCCCGGGGATCGATGGGATTGATCCAGCCATTGGCCTGCCAGACTTTCAGCGGCTGTGAGGCATCGACCTGATAATAATTCAAGGAAATATCCTTTCGAGCCGGTGAAAGTTTGGCATTATCATACCAATCCGCCGGAAATTCAGACCGGCTATCAGTCATGTACTTGCCTCCGAAAAGGCCCAAAGCTAATAGCTCTTTGGGTGAGAGCTCCGGTTTGAAATCAGGATCAAAGTTTGCGCCCATTGCTTCACTTAAGTAATAAGAGCCTTGTTGCATGGTGTCGTTGATGATTATTTTTTTCATCACAATCGATTCCCTCCCCAATATAATGTCGGTTATTAAATGAATACCCTCTCTGGCACATTTTAAAAAAATTTGGTCAATATTTTCAGAATGAACGTCACAGTCCATTGACAACCATGTGAAAGCTGATATACTAATTACATAAATACTAATTTAACAAATAGTAATTTGACAATTAGCAAGGAGGCAAGAGTGTGTTTGTCGGAAGAAAACGGGAATTAAAAAAGCTTGCAGAGTTGTATCATCAGGATCAATTTGAATGTGCTGTATTTTATGGTCGAAGGCGGGTGGGAAAGACCACCTTGATCGATCATTTCTGTCAGGGCAAAAAAACCATCTATTTCACCGCCACCGAAGGAACGGCTAAAGATAATCTGGCGGCGATGTCCCGGGCCATCCTGAGCGAGACATCGCCAGGCTTACCGTTACCGGCCTTTGCATCTTTCGCTGACCTCTTAAATTTTCTTGACAGCGTATGCGAAAAGGAACGGCTGATTTTGGTCATTGATGAGTATCCTTACCTGGCGGAAAGCTATCCGGCGATCTCATCAATGCTTCAGGCGCATATTGATCACGTCTGGAAAAACAGCCCCTTGTTCCTGATTCTCTGCGGGTCATCGATGAGTTTTATGGAGCATCAGGTATTGGGTTACAAAAGTCCGCTTTACGGTAGAAGAACGGCCCAGTTCAAGATTCATCCCTTTACTTTTTTTGAATCCCGCGAAATGCTGGGCGGGTTTGATCGTGAGGACCAGGCGGTGCTTTATGGTGTGACTGGGGGAATCCCGGAATACCTGTCCCGGATCGATGCTAAAAAGAAACTGGAAGATAATCTGATCAACTTATTTTTCGAGGAAAGCGGCCGCCTGTTCGAGGAACCGGGTAATCTGCTAAAACAGGAACTCCGGGAACCAGCTTCGTATCATTCGGTCATCTCGGCGATTGCCGGAGGCGCCAGCCGGCTAAACGAAATCGCCACGAAAACAGGGCTGGAAACCAGTGGTGCCAGCAGTCTGCTGTCCTCGCTGATTGAACTGGGGATCGTCCGAAAGGAAATTCCGGTGACCGAAGTCCGCAGTAAGAAGACACTTTATCGGCTTGAAGATAGCATGTTTACCTTCTGGTACCGGTTTGTCCGGCCCAACATCAGCGCCATCAGCCGGGGCATTGGTGCCGCTATTTTTGAAAACCAGGTCCGATCACAGCTCAATCATTTTATGGGAAATGTCTTTGAAGAGATCTGTAAACAATATCTGTATTTGCCAGAGATTTATGAAAAGGCGCCCTTCGCCTATGGTGAGGTGGGACGCTGGTGGGGTAATAATCCTGTGGAAAAACGTCAGGAAGAAATCGATCTGATGGCCTTCCATGAAAATCAGGCACTATTCGGCGAATGCAAATGGCAGAATGAACCGGTGAAGATGGACGTGGTATCTGCCCTGAAACGGCGGGGAGAGCTCTTTTCCTTTGCACAAAAGCACTTTGTTATCTTTTCTAAAAGCGGCTTTGCCCAAAATGTCGTCAATGACTGCCGGGGTGAAGAAATTGAGTTGATCGATTTTAAGACGATGACATATTTAGAAACTTCCCTTAACTGAGCGGAGCTTCCCGGTTTTCAGAAATAGTCACAAATAAAAGACACGCTGTCAATGGCTGATAAAACCATTGACAGCGTGTTTTTTATGTCTAGATATCAGTTGGTCAGCGGAGCTGCGACGCATCGATGACCACGTAGGTACCATCGGCCCACTGATCCAGGGCGATTTGGATCACCGGCGAGCCGTCCGTATCGATAAAGGCCTGGACAATTTCGTCATCCATTTGCGATTCGATGGCGACTTCAGTGACGCCATTAAAAGAAAAGCCATTAAAGGCTTTGATAATGTCCCGCCAGATATCCCGGGAACCATCAATTTTTTTCAGGTTCTTGATCACTTGTTCAATATTCATTTTCTTTACCTCCCCAAGGTGATGTCGGTTACTAAATGAATACCCCTTTGCATCCGGTTTAAAAATAATAAATAGTCATTTTTAAAAATTTGGATCAAAAGCGCGCAACAATCATTAAATTGACACTAAACCATCCGCTGCTGTTAAATTCAAAATGAATTATTAAGAATCACGCCTAACAGGCCCCAGGCGGTTCCCAGCATCGCCCCGCCGAGGACATCCCGGGGGTAGTGCATGCCAACATAGATCCGGGTGATCCCGACCAAAAATGCCAGCAGATAACCAGCCAACCCGATAAAAAAGTTGACGTGAAAATAGGGTAAGAGAAAGGTTGCCATAAAAAAGGACTGACTGGTATGGCCACTGGGAAACGAACTGCCCCGGGCTGGTGACCCGACAATGCGACTATTTTCAATCTTTTGATAGGGTCGGGTGCGATGGATCAGCATTTTTATCAGTTCCACCACAAACCACAATGATAAGGTGCCTAAGACAAAGGCATAGGCAAGGACGTGGTACCCCAAAAAATACAAAACAGTGGCCAGGATCATCGCAAAAATCCCGTTGCCAAGCTGTGTCAAAACCAGCATCGTCCCATCAAGCCAGCCCCGGCGGCGGCCATGCATATTAAAATAAGTAAAAACCCAGACATCAATCCGCTGACCAACCGACCACACCAGCGAAATGGCAGTTAAAGCAAAAATCAGGACCAGGATCAGCAGCGAATTTTGGCTTTTGACGGCGTCTGAAAAAATGATCCAGACATAATCCGGAATCATGAGCAGAAATGAAACGAGGACAATCGCAACCATAATTAACCAGTAAAGCGGGGGGATATGGCGGATCCCAGTTATGATTTTCTGCCCGGCGTCGCGAATTTTAGCCACCGGTAAGGGGCTTTTTTTAGTTGCGTTATGGCCATTGTCAGTACCGGACTGATCTGGCTTATTGCTCTTCATGTGACGCGGTCGCTCCAACCATAACTGACAAAGCCTGTGGCTGGACTTTGATACGCACCGACCCTTCGCCCAAACTGATGCCATCGGCCATCACCGCCATGGCCGGTTCGGTGTCGATGACCATTTCACGGACCTGATAGTGCAAAATCCGGGGATCCTCGGGGTTAGCGGTGCCGACGCCAGTCAGAATATAATTGATTAAATCGAGCTTGGATAGATCGGCAAAAAACATCACATCCAGTAAGCCGTCATGATAAGCATCGGGCGCACCGACTTGGTAATTACGACCGATATAGGGCATATTGGAAATTAATGCGGCATGACCCAACTCGCTGATTTCCTGGTTATCGTCCAGAAAAAGATGGATGTCTGAGGGCGGAGCAGTCGTCAGAATGCCCAGAAAATCGCCGATCCGGGTGATGTTGCCATGCTGAATGTCATCCCCGGCGGGGAACAGGGTCGAAAATAAACCCACCGAACAAAGTTCGATAAATGGGGTACTGACACCGTTGCAAATGACCAGGCCGAGATCTATTTTTAAACGCTGACCGGCGCTGAGGATGGCGACGGCCGCCGCAATATCGGTGGGGATACCGAGGCTCAAGGCGATATTGTTGCGGGTTCCGGTGGGAACAATGCCAAGTGTCGCCACTGAACCGTAGAGTGCCTTGGTGACCGAAGAAACGGTGCCGTCGCCGCCACACACCACAAACAGCTCAATGCCCTGGGCAATGGCCTCATCGACCACTTCCTGCAAGTTACTGTCGGGTTCAATTAAATAAAGTTCCGGGATTAACTGCCGGGCCTGCATTTCTTTAACGACAGTCATGATCTGCAGCGGGGATTCGTCATTGGCGCCAGAACCGGGATTAAAAATAAGTTTAACACGCTGTGGCTGCGGCTTGGTATTTACAGTTTTCATCGCTTTGTCCTCCGTTTTCTTTTTTTTATTTTTTAATCGGAATCGTATACTCAATATAACGGTGCATTTTTCCATCGGCGTGGACCCGAGTCAGGATTTTGCCGATGATATCACCTTCCGGCACAATGCCGTGGTCGCGGATATAGGCCACCAGCGGGTCAAACTGCCGTAAGGTTAAATTGCCATAGTCGCCCAGGTCCATCACCGTACACAAACATAAACTCGCCGGCCGGATCTGCACCTCCGCGTTCAGCGGCAGATTTAACAGCGCGGCGTCAGCGCTTTCGACACACAGCCCCCAGGCATCCCGGTCGATACGGGGGTCGGCGATGTCAGCAAAGGAAATGTGATGAGTAAACTCGACAAAGGGAATCTGCTTGAGCCAGTGCGGAAATAAGGGCGTTTCCTCGACCTCGCCATAATGATCACCGTCTTCGCGTCGGACATAGGTAAAGTAACGATACTCGGGGGTATTGACGAACCAATAGCAGCCGACATTATAAGGCAGACTTGCCAGTTTATCCTTGTAGGCGGAAATCTTGCGCTCCAGCATCTGGTAATAGCGCAGTTTTTCATCGATGACCTGTTGTTTAAAGCCAATCCGTTCGACAAAAAAGTCCAGCGAATCATTATGAAGCATCTTGGAAATATCTTTTAACGAAATGTCAAAGCTGCGGTAGCGCATGCATTCCATCAGAAAAAAGATATCCCAGGTTTCATAGGTGCGATAGTCACTGTTTTCCTGACGTTTTGGCGTAATAATCTGCTCTTTTTCATAATAACGGATGGTCTCCACCGGCAGGCCCAAGAGCTTGGAGACTTCCCCAATGCGATATGTCATGATTTTCCTCCCTATAGTGGCTTCAGTTTTTTTTCATTGTATCACATTTATGAAACAAGACAAATAAAAAAGGATAGGGCTTTAAAAAAGTACCTATCCGTTGAGGTTGTCGCTAAACTACCGTACCGACCAATTGTTAAACTGTTGTTCGCCGCGCCATGCGAAATCCGCTTTGCTCCTTTCGCATTGGTCGCGGGCAGTCGCCAACTACAAGCAAGCTTGTGATTGGCTCGTTGCCTGCGCGCAGAATCGGACAGGCGATGCCGTGTCCGCTCCGATGCGTACAACATGATGTAACAATTGTCGGTACTGGGTTATTTTTTTTGACAGTCTGAAGGATAGGGCTTTTACCAGCACCTATCCTTTTTTTATCTTTAATTGTTCGTTTGTTAAGCAGCAGTGAACGGGATTTTTTACAGCGACAAGCCGGCATTAAAGCCGTCATTGATCGCCACCATGGCATTGCTGGTTTTGGCGGCCCCGCCAATGACGATGACATTACCGTGTACAGCTGATAATGCTTCGGCCAGCTGGTTGTTGGGACGGTAGCCTAAAGCGATGACGACAGTATCGGCTGGTAGGGTCTGCTGGCCCTGGCTGTTTTCGATGATTACCCCATCATCCAGAATTTCGACCACTTTGGTTTGGGTCATTTGGTTGACCTCATATTCGCGGAGGATTTTCATCAGATTGAATTTGTTGACGCCATCGAGATCGCTGCAGATCTTGGGCAGCATTTCGATGATGGTCACATCCCGTTGCTGCATCGCCAGATGTGCCGCCGTTTCCGAACCGACCTCACCGCCGCCGGCGACAACGATCTGATCACCGGTGGCCACGTTGCCCAGAAGGGCATCCTCAGCGGTGACAACCAGGGCTTTGTCGATCCCTTTGATGGCTGGTTTGCAGGGGGTTCCGCCGGTGGCGACGATAACGGTATCCGGTTTTTCAGCGGCGACCAGTTCTTTGGTCACTTGGCTGTTGAGATGAATCGTCACCCCTAACTGATCCAGTTCGTGAGTGATCCAGTTGGTATAAGTGGCCAACTCACCCTTGCAGGGGGGATAAGCAGCGGATTTAAATTGACCGCCTAAAAAGCTGCCCTGCTCATAAAGCGTGACCTCGTGGCCTTTGATCGCCGCAGCGCGAGCCGCTTCCAGGCCACCGGGTCCGCCGCCGGCAATCAGGACTTTTTTTGGTGCGGCGGCTTTGCTGTAATCTAACTGATATTCTTGGCCCAGCGAGGGATTGACCAGACAGGTAATGGCTTCACCCACCAGTAATTTACCAACACAGCCCTGCATACACCCGATGCAGTAGCGGATCGAGGTTAAATCGCCAGCCTTGGCCTTGTTCGGCAGATCGGGATCGGCCAAAGAACCCCGACCCATTCCGATGAAATCGGCTTTGCCCATTTCCAGCAGACCATCGGCCATGCGGGGATCATTGATGCGGTTGACCGTAAAGACCGGGATATCGACGATCTGTTTGATCTCGGCAGCAAAATCGACAGTCCAGGCATGGGAAACGTACATCGGCGAAACAATCCCCTTATTATGATCGCCATAGGCACCACTGGAAACATGTAGGGCATCAAATCCCCATTCGGCAAATAATTTAGCCAGGACCCGGGATTCAGAAATGTCCCGGCCACCCTGAACCACTTCGTCAGCCGAAAAACGGATCATGACCGGGAAATCGTCGCCGACCTTGCCGCGGATATTGGCATAGATTTCTTTAACAAAGCGTAAGCGATTATCCAGACACCCGCCGTACTTATCAGTACGTTTGTTGACATAGGTGGACATGAATTCGGCAATTAAATAGCCATGTCCGGCATGTACTTCGATACCATCAAAGCCGGCCTGTTTAGCCCGTAAAGCACAGTCGCCAAAATCTTCAACAATCTGTTCAATCTCCGGAATGGTCAGCTCCCGGGGCAGTTGCCGCAACCACGGACAGGGGATTGCCGATGGGGCCACCGGCTGAACGCCGCCATTTACGAAGCTGGCGCTTTGGCGGCCGGCATGATAGATCTGGGCAAAGATTTTGGAATCATACTGATGAATGGTATCAGTCAGTTTTTTGTGACTGGCAATCTGATCATCATTCCACAGTCCGGCAATAAACTGATAGCCCATGGCATGTTGGCTGACGGCATAATCTTCGGTAATAATCAAACCCCAGCCGCCCTTGGCTTTAGCTTCGTGATAGGCAATATAACGATCGGTGGCGGTGCCGTCTTCATTGCAATAGTTGGCCACCATGGCGGTGACCGCCAGACGATTGGGAATCTCACACTGATTGATTTTCTTGGGCGTAAATAATTTAGTGAACATCTTGTACCTCGTTTTCATATTTGGATTTACTCATAGGATAAACCCTCAAGTCACTTCAAGGTCAAGCTGTTAATTAAAAAACTATCAAAGTTTTTTTGGTTGCTTAATTATTTGATCATCAGCCAAACATCAGCTATAATAAAAGGAAAAGACTGGGCGGATCGGGTCTTTTATCAAATTCATAAATTTTAGGAGCGATGGCGATGTTTAATAATGGTATTGTGAACTATGAAAATTACAATAATGTTGAAAAAAATCTGAAAAATGTGCTGAATTTGGCCAATACCAGTCAGAATGCCAAGGCCGTTGAGGAAGAAATCTATTATAATACCGCCAAAAATGTTGGACGCAGCCTGAATGTCACCGATTATAACAGCTTATCCGAAAAAATCATGGAGTTGGGGATCGGCCAGATCGTCATTACCAACATGTCCGATGAAAAAGTCGTCTTTCGGCTGTACGACTGTTTTACCTGCAGCGACATGGAAAATATCGGGAAACCAGTCTGCTACTTCGAAGCGGGGATCCTGGCCGGGGCCGTCAGTACCATCAGCAAGCAGGATATGGACGCCGTGGAAGTCAGATGCAACGCCCTCGGCGACAGCTATTGCGAATTTGAAGTCACCAAAGCAAGCGGCACAAAAAAGAGCTTCAATGACGACAGCGATGGTGGAAAAACCGATATCAATATGCTTTACCTGACGATCAACTCATTGAAACTGGCTAAAAGCAAAAATCAGATCCAGTCCCAAAGTCAACGCTCCACCCAGGACAATAAAAAACTCAATGATGCGTTGGAAAATGCTTTGGAAGCCGACAATTTCAATCAGAACATCATCGACAGCATTCCCAATTATCTGGCGGTGATTGACAGTTCCGGGATGGTTGTCCGGATCAATAAAAAGTATCAGGAGTTCTTATCATCGGCTTTCAAAAAAGATACCAGCATCATTTCACTGGCCTGGGAATCAAAATATCTCGAGGTTCTGGCGACCGGGGCACCGGCCATCTGGCAGCAGCAGATTTCCGGCAAGGAACATATCATCTTCGAGAGCCCGATTTTAGAAGCAAAGGCGGTGCTAAGACAGGTGATCCCAGTGGAATCTGACTTTATTAAGCTGCTCCTCGATAAAATATCGGTGCTGGAAGAACAGATTGACAGCAAAAATAAAGCCGGCGAGCCAGAGTTTGTTACACTTCATGATCCCAACGTGATGGTTGCCAGTGCTGAAATGATTGACCTGGTCAACTACATCAAGAAAGTGGCAAAAACTGATGCCTCAATTTTAATGCGCGGGGAAAGCGGCACCGGAAAAACAATGTTTGCTGAAGTTGTTCATCAAGAGAGTCCCAGAAGTCACCAACCGTTTATTTATATTGACTGCACCACCATTCCCAAGAATTTTTTTGAAACCGAACTGTTCGGATATACTCCCGGAGCCTTTACCGGGGCCAATAAAAAGGGAAAAATAGGAAAACTGGAAATGGCCCAGGGCGGTACGGTTTTTTTAGATGAAATCGCCGAGATTCCCATCGAAATCCAATCAAAACTGCTCCGTTTTCTGCAGGAAAAAAAGTTTGAAAAAATGGGCTCAGTAACAACCCAACAAGTTGATACCCGGGTGATTGCTGCTACCAGTCAAAACCTGGAAGCGATGATCGGGGCCGGGTTATTCCGAAAAGATCTTTACTACCGGCTCAATGTGATCAACATCGTGCTGCCGCCACTGCGCGAAAGAAGTCAGGAAATTCCTGGTCTGGTGGAGCGAATCCTGACGCAAATCAGCCAGGAAACGGGAACGGCGGTGAAAAAGATTGAAGCCGCTGGTCTGCGGGAATTAATGAACTACAGTTGGCCGGGAAATATCCGCGAACTGGAGAATCTGATCAAAAGACTGACCTTTTTAGTCGATGAGCCGGTCATTTCCAGGGCCGCGATTGAAAAAGAACTGAATACGGCGGAATCGTTAAATGTCTTTGCCGGGGTAGCAAAAAACGAAATCAAAGAAAATGAAAAAGAGCTGATCGTCAGAGTGCTGCAAAACTGCCGCAACAACAAGTCGGCGGCGGCGGCCAAACTGGGGATCACGCGTCAAACACTCTATAATAAAATCAAAAAGTATAACATCACATCATGACGCCCGAGTTGCTTGCCGGTAGGTGTAAAATTGTGTCAAAAAGTGTCAAGTCATTTTTGACAGTGTCAAAAATTTAGACACTGCTGGCGCATGAATATTAAATAAAACCCGCCTGGATGCAGAGTCCGGCGGGTTTTATTTGCTTGGCACAAAAATTGCGATACATTTAGCGATGAAGTAACACTAAAATAATAAATTTCTTTGAAAAGGAAGAGTGAAAAATTATGAGTTTGACAGATTTAATTTATGCTGGTTCAAATGCGGTTGCCGGATTAACGGAAGGCGCAGTCAATGATGCCATTGAAAAATATGGCGAAGGTCATGCGGTTGGCTACCCGGATACGGCTTACTTTTTACCGATCATTTACGCGGCTACCGGCGTTAAAATTAAAACATTGGGCGATTTACCAGCGGCAGTGGGGATTTTGAAAAGTCTGATCACCAACAAAGAAGACCTGGGCGAAGCCTTAAACGCCGGACTGGCCACCGCTGTCGGTGCCGAAATTATTGAAGCGATCCGTTACCTCGATGGCGACCCTTACGCCAACGATGCCGGCATCGGTTTTGTCGCCGATCCGATTATTCGTTCTTTGGGCGTGCCACTGGTAACTGGAGATATTCCCGGAATTGCGGTATTGTTGGGCGAATCCTCAGATCCCGCCGCATTGGCAGCGATTGTTAAAGACTATCAGGAAAAAGGCTTGCTGACCTTTATGGTTGGTAATATCATCGATCAAGCGTTAGCAGCCGGTGTGAAAATGGGACTGGACTATCGGGTCATTCCCTTAGGCCATGAAGTGACCTCCGTGATTCACGTGGTCTCCGTCGCGATACGGGCCGCTCTGATCTTTGGCGGCATCGAACCAGGTAAACTGGCAGAATTCCTGACCTATACCAAAGATCGGGTTCCCGCCTTTGTCAATACCTTCGGTGAATTAAACGAAGTGATTGTCTCTGTCGGTGCCGGTGCCATTGCTTTAGGTTTCCCGGTAATCGCCGATGTTCCGGTACCAGAAGTACCCGGTGCGTTAATGACCCAGGCCGACCACGCCAAAACCGTTGAGTTCTCTTTAGAGGCCCGGGAAATTAAAATTAAAGTGACCAAAATTGATGTCCCTGTTTCCGTGGCCTCGGCATTTGAAGGCGAACGGGTCCGGAAAGATACCATGTTTGCTGAATTTGGCGGCAACAAAACCGAGTGTTGGGAACTGGTTACCAGCGGTGATCCGGCCGAAATGGAAGATCACAAAATCACCCTGATCGGACCGGATATCGATGATGCGAGCTTTGCCGATGCCGACGTCGTCCGTTTACCACTGGGGATTGTCGTGACCGTTGGCGGTAAAGCGATGCAAAAAGATTTTGAAACTGTGCTGGAACGACGGATCCACTATTTCACCAACTATATTGATGGTGCCATGCATGTCGGTCAACGAAACATTGCCTGGATCCGCTTGACCAAAGAAGCTTTTGAAAAAGGATTCCGCTTAAAACATATCGGTGAAGTGCTCTACGCAAAAATGCGCTCCGACTTTGAAAAGGTCGTTGATAAATGCGAAATCACCATTTACACCAAAGCAGAAGATGTCAAACGGCTGGGCGAAGAAATGGTTAAACCGATTTATGCCGAACGTGATGCTCGAATGAGTGCCTTAACCGATGCCAGCGTTGATGAATTCTATACCTGTTTATTATGTCAGTCATTTGCGCCGAGTCATGTCTGTGTCGTTACCCCGGAACGGTTGGGTCTGTGCGGCGCCGTCTCCTGGTTGGATGCCAAAGCCACCAAAGAACTCGATCCATTGGGGCCCAATCAGCCGATTGTCAAAGGTGAAGCTGTTGATGAACGACTGGGCATCTGGAATTCCGTCAACGAGGTGGTTAATGCCGCGTCCCAGGGCGCCGTTGAACGGGTAACCCTGTATTCAATCCTTGAAGATCCGATGACTTCCTGCGGTTGTTTTGAATGTATCTGCGGGATTATGCCTGAAGCCAATGGCGTCATCATCGTCAACCGTGAATTCAGCGAGTCCTCACCGGTCGGCATGACCTTCGGCGAGCTGGCCTCAATGACCGGCGGCGGCGTGCAGACCCCCGGCTTTATGGGTCATGGCCGTTTCCTGATCGGTTCGAAGAAATTCATGTCGGCTGAAGGCGGCTTATCGCGAATCGTCTGGATGCCCAAAGAATTAAAAGACGATGTCGCCGAACGGTTAAATAAAGCGGTCTTTGAAATGACCGGCATTGAAAACTTTGCCGATATGGTCTGTGATGAAACCATTGCCACCGATTCAGAAGCAGTATTGGAATTCCTGGAATCAAAGGGCCATCCAGCCCTGGCTATGGATCCGATTATGTAGGCTATGTGCCACTAAGTATATAAACGGGATCAGCTGTAGTCACTATTTGGGAAAATAGCGGTAGATGAAAAATATAATTAAAACACAATACCGTCAACCACTGAGATGTGGTTGACGGTATTTTTTATCTGATATCGAGATAACGATGGGAGAACAGGTATCGAAGCGATGAGTACGATGAAACGTCTCCTCTTTATGAAATGGTCAAGCTGTTAAATCGACCAAACTTTTTTATTTGATTAGTAGGATTAAGCAACCAGATCTATAACGATAGTGAAATAACCGTCTATTCACTACAAAAATCATCCCAGACATCCCGGATGAATATTGTGACCAGATCCGGATCAAATTGGGTGCCGGAATGGCTGTTGAGTTCGCTGATTATTTCTTCTTTGCTCAATGTCCTACGGTATGGTCGATAAGATGTCATCGCTTCAACCGCATCAGCAAGGGTAATGATTTTTGCCATCAGGGGGATCTCGTTTCCGCTGATGCCACGGGGATAGCCGGTGCCATCCTGCCGTTCATGGTGGGATAAGACAGATTCTGCTAATGCTGAATAAGCGTCTGCCGATTTCAAAATCTGATAGCCGATTTCCGGATGTTTTTTGACCTCATCGTATTCCGTTTCAGTAAGGGCTTCCGGTTTATTCAGAACTGCGTCGCTGACAGCGATTTTCCCGATATCATGGAGCAAAGCTGCAGTCTCAAGTTCTTTAATCGCATCCTGATCGAGTTTTATCGCTTTGCCGATTTTCACGCACAGCGCACTGACACGATCGGAATGAAGTTTTTCCATTTCGTTTTTCATTTTCAGGGCCGTTAAGATATCCTGAATGGTTTTATTTCGCATGCTCTGGCTTTCGCTGAGTTTCTTTTTGTACATATGATCTTCAGCTTTAATAAAAAGCTCATCAATTGATTGGGATATGTTGGTCTTGGTTTCCCAGCCAATCGAAACGGATAGAATGATATTGGCCACTTGGGTCGTCGCAGCTGTTTGATAAATCCGTTTGACAATTTTTGCAGCCTCATCAGAACCTGTATGGGGGAATAAAATGACGAACTCATCCCCGCCGATCCGGGAAATCACATCACTGGCGCGGCATTCCTTTTTAAGCAGGTCCGCAATATTAGTCAATAAGGTATCCCCGGCGATGTGTCCGAAAGCGTCATTAGTCAGTTTTAATCCGTTGACATCCAGCATCGCCAGGGTCAGGGGCAGACTGCTTTCATTGTCCAGCCGGACAATTTCATCTTCAAAGAACCGTCGGTTATAGAGGCCGGTTAATTGATCGTGGTAACTCAGGTATTCAATATAAAGCTCATTATTTTTCCGGTCGGTGATGTTTCGGGAAATGGCAATAACTTCATTTTCACTGCTTTTCACCATTCGCACTTCAAAAAATTTCGAGCCGTCCGGCCGCTTCAATTCATATTCAAACAGCTGCAGAGAGGCAGTCTGTAATGCCTGGGCAACACCGTCATGCCAGGTGAAGGCAATATCCGGTGGCAGAACGGCCATCAGTGTTTTCCCCATAAACTCTTCTTTTTTCAAAAGCAATTGGGACTCATCGCTCACATGAAAATCCTTAAAGGTTCCATCTGAATCGATAATGAAGATCGTATCCGGCAGGGCATTGACAATCGCTCGGTTTCGCTCTTCGCTTTGAGTCAGAGCTTCTTTTTTAGATGTTAATTCTTCAAAAAAATCCTGGGTTTTCTCAAGCACATGATTAATCGATGAGCGGATCACCGCAAACGAATCATCGCCATCCTTCAGTCGATAGGAAAGGTGCTCTTCAATGGAAATGGCCTGGATATCTTTGTCCAGTTTCAGGATCGGTTCGATGATACGTTTTTTCAGCAGATATAAAATGACGAAAAGAATGAACCCTGAGGATATCAAGGTCAGTAAAAAAATCATCAGTGCCTGATAATCAGCTTTGACATACTCATCAATGGCGATAAAACTGCCAACCATCCAATCGGTGCCCGCAATGGGCTGATACGCCAGGTAACCTTTGGTATCGTTCAGGAGGATGGTGGTGCTGCCGGTATTATTTTGAAGCATTGACGCAGAAAGATTCTCGGAAACGTCTTTGATGTTGATGAGTTCGGATGTCAGATTGTATTCGTAATGGGGGTGGGCTAAAATATTGCCTTTGCCGTCAATCAAAAAAGAGTACCGCGCATCCGAAACGTATTTATCCTTGACAAGATCAATGATATGTTGCATGGAAATATCCCCGGCAACCACACCGATAAATTGGTTGTCGGTATTATAGACCGGGCTGGCTATGGTGATGATGAGCTGGTCTTTTGAAGCATTGACAAAGGGTTCGGTAAAAATCAGCTTGTTCTCGTCCGCCGCCTTGAGATACCAGGGCCGGGTTCTCAGATCAAAGCTGGATGGGGGCACAAACCCGCTGCTGTTGATCATGATATTGTCGGGGGTTCCAAAATAAATGGAAGCAAAAGCCGGGTTGCTGTTTGCCAGCTCGGTCAGAAATGCATCGATATGATCGTCATTTTTTTCAACGGAAATATAACTTTCCGCATCTTTAATAACTTGAGCCTCAATGTTTAAGCTGGAACTGATGTCACTGGCGATCGCATCTCTTTCCAGGATGATATTGGTTTCGGTCTCATTTTTGATTGTCCACTCAAAATATTTAAATTCAATATACATGCCGAGGGCTACGGTGATGGCAACAATAATCCCGACGATATAGAATTTTCTGATCATTTGTCGCATTAGCTCCACCTCATTTGCGCATTACGCATGTATTTAACCACTCATTTATAATGAAAGAAACTGAAAAGATTTTCTAAATTGTACCATTAATATTTAAGCAACGCCACCATAAAAATTAGATTGAAGATATTGATGCAATCAAAATAGCAATTCAAAAAAACAGTAACCTGTTATTTTGCAGGTTACTGTTTTTGATTAAGTAATTTACTTACTGACCGCCTCAGCCAGCTCGACGGGGTCATCCTCGGCCATATAGTCCTTACCCCATTCGCACATGGCGTCCAGAATTGGATAAAGACTCTGGCCGAAACTGGTCAGGGCGTACTCGGTTTTGGGCGGTACCACCGGATAAACCGTTCGGGTGATCAGACCGTCTCGTTCAAGTTCCCGGAGCTGCTGGGTGAGCATTTTTGGGGTGGCATGGTGAACGATTTTCTGCAGTTCGTTAAATCGCAGGGTTTGGTTAACCAGGTTCCAAAGAATCTTGGCTTTATATTTACCACCAATCAGGCTGATAGTGGCATCAATGGGGCAGCAGAAAATTTTTTTTTCGGTCATTTGTGACTCCTTTTATAGTGATTTTGAATACTTACTATCCTTTTGGGTAGTAAGTGACTTATAAGTGCATACTTGTTTTTATGAAAATCATTGGTAAAATGATAGCATGAATAAGAGCAAGGCGCAAGAAATTGCAAAAATACGATTATTAAAATTTATTGGAGGAAGAAAATGAGTACAATTTTTAGTCGAACCAGTGTCAGAAAGTATGAAAACAAGGAAGTGGAAGCGGAAAAAATCGACAAGATTTTAAGAGCTGCCATGGCTGCACCATCAGCTGCCAATCAACAGCCCTGGGAATTTTATGTGGTCAAAAACAAAGAAACCCTGGCCGCTCTGGCTAATTGCAGTCCCTATGGCGGATGCACCAAGGATGCCGCTATGGCAATTGTCCCTGTATATCGTAAAGAAATGATGATGCCGGAATTTGCCGACATCGATATGGCTGCCGCTACCCAGAATATTCTGCTGGAAGTCACCGAACTGGGACTGGGAGCAGTCTGGATTGGCATCGCGCCACTGGCAGAACGGATGGAGAATGTCCGAAAAGTGTTGAATGTACCGGATCATCTCCAACCCTACGCCATTATCCCGATTGGTTATCCGGTCGGAGATGCCGAGCAAAAAGACCGGTTTGATGCTGGGCGGGTCCATTTTGAATAAGTTTGGAAAATAATAAAAAGAAGTTAACAGAATCAAAAAATAAGAGAAGCCGTATTCGACCATCATTTAGGTTGAAGACGGCTTTTTCAGAATTTTTAGATAAGTTGAAATGATTTTTAAATAGCTATTCATTGTGAGTAATAGGTAACGAGGGGATGAACGGAAAAGTGTTTAGCTTTGGCAATGGCAATACTGGTTTTGGTGAGAGTTTCTTTCATATCATTGTAAAAAGGACAGGCCAGCTGGAGTCAACACGACTTTTCGTTTATTAATGAGCTAATAACAGCATTCAGCATAGAGTTTAGATGAGTTAAAAAAATTGCGTCGTGAAGCAAGAAAACACCTATCCGTTGATAGCAGATGTTTTTTTGTTAATACTGAAAGCGTTGACAGAAAAATCAGGATGTAATATAATACTCCTAAATTTAACCGGTAAAATTTAGAGACAATTATAAATTAATCTGGGAAAAACGCTATTATTGTTAGGAGAAAGTTTTGGAAAAGAAAAAAATTAAAGTTGCGATTCTGTCGATATCATCATTATTGATGATATCCATGACTGCATCAGCGATTCTGGCCGATATTCAGGCCTATTTTGTGGGCGTCGATCCTTCGCTGATTTCAATGGTTTTGACCATTCCGGCCTTGATGGGGCTGGTCTTTGCCTTTGCATCCGGTCCGCTGTCGCTGCGACTGCCTAAGAAAAGTCTGGTTATTTTTGGTCTTGTCTGCGGACTGGCTGGAGGAATGATCGCTCTACTTTTCGGTTCCACCAGTATTTATGTGCTGCTTGGCTGTAGTTTACTGCTGGGGGTCGCCCAGGGAATGAATTCCACCATGTCGATGGCCCTGATTGCGGATTATTTTGTGGCGGAAGAAAGCGGCGCTTTGATGGGGCTGCAGTCGGCCTTTGTCAATGGCGGCAGCATGGTGTTGCTGTTCAGCTCCGGAATGCTGGCCGGGATTTCCTGGCAAATGTCTTATCTCGTCTATCTGGTTTTTATACCGGTGATCGTGATTGTCATGAAAAATCTGCCCCAAGATCATGCCCCGGACCATCCCGAAGAAAAACATTCAGAAAAAAGTGCCAAGCTTAACGCCCGGGTTTATTTTACTGCCCTGACCATGTTTCTATTTGGGGTTTTCCTGTTTGTCTTTCAGACTAATATTGCCCTTTATGTTGCCGGCAAGGGATTGGGGGACGCCTCCACCAGTGGTTTGATTAATACCTCCATGTCGGCAGCCGGGATGATCACCGGGATCCTTTTTGGACGGATGCAGCAGGTGCTGAAAAAGCTGGTGATTCCAGTCTCTTTACTGGTTGGTGGAATGGGGATGCTGCTGATCTTTGTGCTGGGTAATTTACCGTCCCTATTTATCGGAGCGATGTGCTGTGGTTTCTGCCTGGCCACCATCAATCCGGCGGGAACATTCCAGGCGGCCAATGCTGTACATCCGTCGATCAGTTCATTGGCGATTGCTATTGTTACCGCGTCTACCAGTGTGGGGATTTTTGTCTCACCGATCGTTTCCAATGGGGTCGCTAATTTAGCTGGCGGCAATATCGAAATTAAATTTCTGCTGGCGGCCATCGGGCTGGCTGCTGTAGGGGTGATGTCTTTTATTGGCAATGCTATTCTGGACAAAAAACAAACTGTTTAATAACCGTCATCAACGCAAGAACCTCCCGGATTCAACTGTGAATCCGGGAGGTTTTCGTTTTTTGAAAGCGCTTAATCAATTTGAAAATAAGGTTTAAAGTTGAAAGGCACTATTTCCAGCACCTTTTTGCTTTCAGCCAGGATTTCATCAATCCGGTGGTTATCGATATGCATCAACACAAAGTTCAGCCGGATGATGTAATCCAGACAATCCTCCCGGGTACAATTGAACTCACCCCGGTCGTAGGCCCACATCAGGGAGAAACTGGAAGCCCGGGCGGCGTTGGCAAGCATCGATAGCTCATCGGATTCTTTGTTAATGTTCAGATGATAACGGCGATCATGCATTTTATAGAGGGCATTGCCATCAGTACTGAAGAGGTCTTCATATTTGTCATCGGCCAGTTCCCGGATAAACTGCATCGCTTTGGGGTCGGAAAGAAACAACAGGTGATAAAGCCGGATTTCCACCGCGGTGCTGACCTGAAGATCGGCTCTTTGCTCCTTAAAGTATTGGGTGTAAAGTTTAAAGGCGATTTTATTCTTGAGGTCGAATAAAAAGGCGTCACTAACAGAACGGGCCAGGCTGGATTTTGATTTAAAATAGTAGGAGATCAGAGGTTTGGTAATCTCACAGACATCGGCAATCTGATCTAAATAGGTTTTTTTATAGCCCTGTTCGTAAAATAGCTGGCTGGCCACCTGGAGAATATTTTCTTTCTGGTTATTCATGGTCATCTCTCTCATATTGGGATTTTTAAATATTATTTTATTTTAGCGCTTTCGGCGGAGGGATGCAAGTTTATTTTACTGTACCGGTTCAAATTAAATTAATTTAAAATGTATTGACTTTTCGTAAAAAACCGTTTACAATACATTTATTGAACCGGTTAAAATAATTAAACCAGAAGAATTATTCTGGATAAATCCACATTATCATCGGATAGATACAGTTATTATGCGTTTAAACGTTAATGATAAAAAAACGATGAAAATGGCTAAAAATGATCCAGATAGTTTAGTTTCGTAAGAACATTGAATTCATTTAACAGGAGGAAAGAAGATGTCAAAAATTGCAGAAGTCAAAGCCAAGGTCGAAGCCGGGAAATCCAAACTGGTTCCCGGGCTGGTTCAGGAAGCTTTAGAGGCCGGTGCTGCACCAGCAGAAATTCTACAGGCAATGGTAGACTCCATGGGTGTGGTCGGGGATAAGTTCTCATCAGGAGAAATCTTTGTACCAGAAATGCTGATCGCGGCAAAGGCCATGTCAAAAGGTGTGGAAGTTTTAAAACCCCTGATGGCCGGTGATGGCTCAGCATCTCTGGGAACCTGTGTAATTGGAACAGTTGCCGGAGATTTGCATGATATCGGGAAAAACCTAGTTGCCATGATGATCGAAAGCGCTGGCTTTGATATGGTCGATCTGGGTGTTGATGTGCCTGCAGATAATTTTGTACAAGCTGCAAAAGACAATGCTAATGTAAAATTAGTTGCCTGCTCTGGTCTGCTGACCACCACCATGCCCGCCTTAAAAGAAGCCGTACAGACCATTAAAGCGGCTTGTCCGGATGTTAAAGTGATAGTTGGAGGAGCACCGGTAACACCGGAATACGCTGCCGAAGTTGGTGCCGATGGATACGCGCCAGATGCTGGCAGTGCCGCCGTGAAAGCGAAAGAACTGGTTACTGCATAATTAATTCGCAGCGTTAAGGAGGAACAAGGATGCTAACTAAAAAACAAAATATGCTGGAAACTATCAAGGGTGGGAGTCCAGATCGTTTCGTCAATCAATATGAATTTTTAAATATTATTATGGAAATTCCCACCGGATTACAGTTCAATTATGGGCAAACCTGGAAGGATCATTGGGGGATTACCTGGCAATGGCCAGAAGGTCAGCTGGGGATGTTCCCGGTTCACCACGATGGTCTGGCAGTGATTCAGGATATCACCGAATGGCAGAAAGTTGTGAAAAAACCCGAGATTGTCAAATCAGACGAAGCCTGGGCGCCAGCCGTTGCTCGTGCCAAGGCGATCGACCGCAATGAAGAATACGTGACCGGCTTTTTTGCCCCGGGGATCTTTGAAATGACCCATCATTTGATGGGTATGGAAAATGCTCTGATGGCTCTTTATGAAGAACCGGAAGCGATGCATGAACTGATTGATTACCTGGTTGGCTATGAATTGGAATTTGCCGCGGTAATGGTTGAAAAAATCAAACCGGATTGCATTTTTCATCATGATGACTGGGGTAGCCAGATTTCATCGTTCGTGTCGCCAGAAATGTTCGCGGAATTCTTCCTGCCGGCCTATAAAAAAATCTATGGCTTCTATAAAGCTAATGGCGTGGAGCTGGTTGTTCATCATAGCGACAGCTATGCCGCCAACCTGGTGCCCTTCATGATCGAGATGGGCATTGATATCTGGCAGGGTGTAATGAACACCAATAATATTCCCGAACTGATCAAAGAATATGGCGGACAAATTTCGTTTATGGGCGGTATCCATAGCGGTCTGGTTGATTTCCCGGACTGGACCCCTGAAATTGTGGCAGACTATGTCGAAAAAGCCTGTCGCGACAACGGTAAACTGTATTTCATTCCCTGCCAGACCTCGGGCCTTCCGATCGATAATTTTGAAGGTGTTTATGCAACCGTCAGTAAAGAAATTGACCGCATGAGTACCGTGCTATTCTAAACTTTCCCGGATTTAATTAATCTAATTTAAGTATTTGCGAAATGCATCATCGTTTTGCAAATACTGAAGATACAACTTTAAAGGAGGAAAAAATGAATCAAACAGTAAAACCCATCTCAACCTTTACAATTTTGGCCATGGCGTTTTTCGGAATGGGTGTCGGGACGATTACCCCAGCCCTAAATGCAATTTTTGTACAGTTTTCTGATCTGCCAATTACCACCCTTTTGCTGGTATCCACCTTACCCTCATTAACCGTTATCCCTGCTACTCTGATTGCCGGGTCTGTTGCCGGTAGTAAAGTGAAATACCGAACCCTGGCAATAATCGGGATGACCCTTTTTGTCCTCGGCGGTGTTGCACCCTATTTTGCAACTGACTTTACCGTGATTTTGCTGGAACGAGCCATCTTTGGTATCGGTCTTGGGATCATGTCACCGCTGGCCAATTCCCTGGTCATGGGCGTTTATGAAGGCGACAAAGTTGCCAGCATGACGGGTATGGTTACTCTGGCCATGAACATCGGCGGTATGGTACTTCAATTCATGGGTGGCTATTTTGCCGGTATCGGTTGGAATTATAGCTTCCTGCCCCATGCACTTGGTATTATTTCTTTACTAATGGTTATCTTTTTCTTACCAGAACCACCAAAAGCTCCGGTAACAGCAGAAACCCAGGCAGCTCCGAAAGAAAAACTACCCGTTAAATTGTTTATTATCGTACTGGTATATGGTCTTTACACCTTGTCCATTTATCCAATGCTCGTTAATATGTCCACCCTGATTGTTGATCGGGGACTGGGAACAACGGCAACTGCAGGTATTGTCCTGGCACTTTTAACCATCGGTGGGATGGTAGCCGGTTCGGTTTTTGGTAAGGTGTTCAAGATGTCCGGTCGTTTTATTATGGCTCTTGGCTATGCTTTAGCAACAATCGGTCTGGTGATGGTGGTTTTTGCCAGCAACATCGCACTGTTGACAGTTGGTGTCTTCATTGAAGGTTTTGCCATGTCAACCCTGATTCCGGCCAGTATGATGCTCATTTCGATGACTGTTAAACCAAGCCAGATGGCTTTAGGTGTTTCCTTCTTTATGGCTGGCATGAACCTCTTCGGATTCCTGTCAACCTACTGGATTGGTGCGATTGCCGCCGTTACCGGTGATGCCGTGACAGCTCCAATTGCGGTTGGGGCCTGTGTAACTGCAGCGTTCTTTGTTGTCTATCTCATTGTTAATCCGTTAAAATCAAGTGCACCAGTTGCCCCTGAACGCGGATAAGCGAGCTAGAAAAAGAACTGTTCTATTGAATAAAACTGAAAATAGAAAGCCTCCCATTTTTAATTTAAAAATGGGAGGCTTTTATTTGGTGAGCCCGGATGGGTTACAAATCTGATCCAGTAGAAGGCTTGATAGCAGGTTTGTTACTGAGAATACCCGTCAAATGCTCGGGCTAGTCGTTGATAGGTCGGCATCGAAACATGGTAATTTTCTCCCATCCGCAGGACTTCAAAAACCAGGCCGTCAATTTCTGACTTTTTCCCCAGTTTAATATCACGTAGCATCGAGGTCGAAGCAGTCGGCGCAAGTGAGTCCAGAATATCCAGATTAAACTGGATGATATCAACATCGAAATGAATGTCCATAGCCAGGGCCAGCGCCTGAATTTCTCCGAGCAGATCAATATAAGTATCTCTGATTTCGCCTGGTTTCTGAACCGCTCCGGCCTCAACCTGATAATACAAACCGCAGGTCGCCATTGCCGATACATAGGAAAATTTCTGTAAGGCATCTTTTTGGATATCCTTAGAGAGTACGCCCAGAATGTGACTGTCATTTAAATCTTTTTCAATTTGTTTCAGAACCGGGTTGAACTGAGCTGGATCACGAACACCGAAAAAAATCCTGAAAATTTCACCATGCATCTTAATCCTTCCCGGATCGGTAATATTAGCGGAGATATAAATGCAGCCATCGGTAACCAGCAGCTCGGGAAGCATGGGTTGAAGTTTTCCACCGGTGCCGAAAATATTTAAAATGGGAATTACCACCGTATTTTTATGAGCAACCTGTTTAATAAACGGAACAATATCTGCCAGTGAATAACCTTTAACACAGACAAAAACCACATCCGGCTGATCATCATAATGCTGGGTATCACAGGCCTTGATCGGGGACACGGTATAAGTCCCTTGCCAATTGGTTTCCATCTCAATCCCATTGGCCCGGATCCTGTCCAAATGTTGGCCTCTGGCAATTAAAGTCACATCTTTTCCGGCTTTGGCTAGATAAGCCCCAATGCATCCGCCAGTCCCGCCGGCGCCGATAACCAGATATTTCATAAGCGCTCCCTTTCGACTCTTCAAAATATGTCGTTTATTAATAGTATACAGGGAATAACAACATTCATCAACTGCGTTTTGCGCTGTGGAATTGAAAAAATAGATTTATCTGAAGGCAAAACGGATGCTGATCGGCTTAATACCGAGCTCACAAGCTGGCGTTTGCAGACATGGCCGGAATTGCAAAATACAGATATTAAACATTTGGCGGAAGTATTCGTCCATTGATTTTGGAATTTAGGGTAGGTGGGCGAATGGGATTATAAATATTGGTCATAACTGGAATAGGATCCCTTGATCTTGCCGTCTTCAAAGTCATTCATAGCCAGATTATAATTAGAAAGGAACAATTGCTCAAAGGCTGATAGCTTGCGTTTGCTGGAATTGAAGCATTCCAGGCACTGGTCATCGATGGTTTCGGGGATCGGAATATCCGCAGTTTTCTGGACATGATTAAAATCAATATTGGTCAGGTTACAGTGATTTTCAATATTGATGTCGGACCAGAGATTTTTTAAAAATTTCATACAGGTTTTTTGAGGCTGTTCAAATACTTGTTTAAGCTGGGTGCGATTAATATTCTGACTAATTTTCGTCACGGTATTTTCCAGATCGGACAGGGTAAAATGGTTGTTTAAAGTTAATTGATTCATGGTACTCTCCTAATTTTATAATTATCAGGCAAATGCGAAACTGCAGTGAGTATCGCTGCCGGTTTTGCTTGGGTTGATCAACCGCCATTGACACGGCATTGTTTTTTTGTTTCTTTGATTGATAAATAAATAATAGCAGATGAATGTGAACGTTATGTTAACAAAAGATTACGATTTAATGAAGATTACAGCAGCGGGGTTTTATTTATTGCGGGCAAACCTAATTGAGCAAGTGAAAATATTTGGTTGGTACGATTATTGGCTGAGCTATTGTGGAAATGAGGTTGAAATAAAAAAAGAACCATTTGGGACAGATCTGGTAGACTATCCCAAAATGGTTCTTTTATATTTGCTTAATAATGCAGATAATGGGTTTAAATCCCTATTTTTCTGTATAAATCCCAATGGCGTCGCTCATGAACTGGGCCAGACCCTCGGCGTGGGTATCAATGTTTTCTTTGAACCGGTCATCATGGACGTACATCAGTCCCAGTCCGGATAGGATTTCTTTGCTACAGTCGTAGTAGTGCCGGCTGATGTGGGCCTGCCACTGGGCGACCAGTTCCTGGACGGCCGGGTCGGAGGCATCTTTGTCCAGATTGGCGACAAAGCCGGCATAAATGGTTTCCGCTTCAGTGTGGATCGCTTCCCAGTGGTCCGGGCTATAGCCGTTGGTTTTTTGCTGGCTTTGGCGGTAGGCGTCAGTTTTGCCCCAGCGTTCTTTCACCTCGGTTTCGTATTGTTTCTTGTTTGCTTCAATTTCAGTCATATCAAATGGTTTAAAATTCATGGTTTTCTCTCCTTCTAATTTTTGGTCCAGCAAGGCGATCAGTTTGTCCAGACGGCGCCGCTTGAGCAGCAGCAGGTGGCGTTGCTTTTTAAAGGCATCCATTTCGTCATAATCGGGATCGGCCAGAATCCCTTTGATTTCCTGGATTGAAAAATCCAGCTCCCGCAAGAACAGAACATTCTGAAGCTGGGCCAGATTGGCCGCGTCATAGTATCGATACTTGTTTCCTTTAACCTCACTGGGAATCAGAATTCCTTCACGATGGTAGTAGTGAAGGGTGCGCACACTGACCCCGGTAAGCGTCGCCACTTCCTTAACCGTCATTTTCATTGGCTTCTCCTTGCTGTATAGTTTTTGGCTCGGTTTTCCCTGACCTGATTCTATCATAAACCATGACCTAAGGTCAGAGTCAAGGGGGAAATTAAAAAAGTTTTGGCAGTATGAAAATATTTGCAACCAGTGGTAGTTGATTTTATCTGGTTTATTGATCTATTTACAGGTTTATGTCATAATAAGATGTAGGATTATTGAGATTAAGAAAGTGACAAAAAGAAGGAGATTAAAATGGGTAAGACAATAGCTGAAAAAATATTTGATGCACATCGGGTAGACGAGCCGTTTCCAGATACACATGTGTTAAAACTGGACCGGGTTTTCTGTCATGAAATCACCACACCAATTGCCATCACCGATCTGATGGCCCGGGGGATGGATCGGGTTTTTGATCCCACCAAGATCAAGGCCGTTATCGACCATGTCACCCCAGCCAAGGATTCCAAAACTGCGGCGCAGGGCAAAATCCTCAGAGACTGGGCCCGTCGACATGATATCAAAGACTTTTTTGATATCGGCAAAAACGGCGTCTGTCACGCCATCTTCCCAGAAAAGGGATTTGTCCGACCTGGCTACACCATCATCATGGGCGACTCTCACACCTGTACCCATGGGGCTTTTGGCGCCTTTGCTGCCGGAATCGGTACCACTGACCTGGAAGTCGGGATCTTAAAAGGGGTTTGCGCCTTCCATTTTCCTAAAACGATTAAAATTGTTCTCACCGGAGCACTGAAACCGGGAGTTTACGCCAAGGATCTGATCCTCTTTATCATCAAAGAGCTGACCGTCAATGGCGCCACCAACATGGTCATTGAATTTACCGGTCCCGTGGTCGATGCGATGTCGATGGAATCCCGGATGACCCTGTGTAACATGGCCATTGAAGCCGGCGGCACCTGCGGGATCTGCTATCCTGATATGACCACCGTCGATTATCTATGGGACTTCATTCAGGACGAATTTGCCACTAAAGCAGATGCCCTGGCCGATTATTCCAAATGGGTTTCCGATGCTGATGCCGAATACGAACGGGTGCTGGAATACAATGTCTCGGAACTGCAACCGATGGTTACCGTGGGTTTCAAGCCTGATCAGGTTAAAACCGCGGCCGAAATGACCGGCACCAAAGTCGATCAGATCTATATCGGTAGCTGCACCAATGGCCGGATTGAAGATTTACGGATCGCCGCTGAAGTTCTTAAGGGCAAAAAAATCAGTGATAATGTCCGCGCCATTGTCAGCCCGGCGACACCAGCCATTTATTCGATGGCTTTAAAAGAAGGCATCATCGAAATCTTCCAGGATGCCGGTTTCTGCGTCACCAACCCCACCTGCGGCGCCTGTCTGGGTATGAGCAACGGGGTCCTGGCTGAAGGCGAAGTTTGTGCCTCAACCACCAACCGTAATTTCAACGGCCGGATGGGCAAGGGTGGCATGGTTCACCTGATGAGCCCGGCCTCCGCGGCGGCGGCAGCCATTAGCGGTACGATTGTAAATTCTGATATTTTCAAGGCATAGAAAGGGGATTGAGATGAAGACATTTAAAGGAAACGTATTATTTTTAGATCGCAGCGATATTAACACCGATGAGATCATCCCGGCCAAATATCTGACCGAAATTACTAAAGAGGCGTTAAAACCGAATCTGCTGGAGGATCTGGTTTTGCCAGGTTTTTCCCGGGCCGATACTGAGGATAAGGCCGTAATTGTGACCCGCGAAAACTTCGGCTGCGGTTCATCCCGGGAACATGCGCCCTGGGCTTTGGAAGTCAATGGCATCAACGTCGTGATTGCCGAAAGCTTTGCCCGGATTTTCAGACAAAATATGTACAACTGCGGGATGTTCGCCATTGAACTGCCCAAAGAAACGATTGACGGCTTGTTTGCTAACTATGCCGGCAAAGCGGTGACCATGGCAGTTGATGTGGATGGTAACCAGATTATTATTCAGGCGGATGGCAAATCCGAAACGATTGACTTCAAGGTTGGCGAATTTGACCAGACCCTGGTTAAAGAAGGCGGCTGGGTTGGCTACGCCGATAAGAATTACTAGAATAACCAGGCATTAAGTTTAATAAAGTTTAAAGAGAACAATGAAAAGACTGCAAACATTTTGGTTGCGCTCTGAGGTTGTCGATAAACTACCGTACCGACCAATTGTTAATCTGTTGTTCGCCGCGGAATCGGACACTAGTAAGAAATTAAATTTCTTACTAGTCGCGGGCAGTCGCCAACTACAAGCAAGCTTGTGCTTGGCTCGTTGCCTCCACGCAGGCTATGCCGTGTCCGCTCCGATGCGTACAACATGATGTAACAATTGTCGGTACTGGGTTATCTTTTTTAACAGTCTGAGACTGCAAACATTTTGTTTGCAGTCTTTTTTTGAGCTGAAATTTAAAATAGTTAACCTTGCATTTAGATTAGAATGCTTAAAAATTGGCTGGAAATCTTAAAATTTGCTTAATTAACCTGGTGGAATAACGACGGATAAGCTGGGAGCGGAAATAAATTTTCCGCCATAAAGAATAAATTAATGGTGAAAGAGTGAATTGAAAGAATTTATTTGGGACGTTTTTTTTCTACGATCAAAAATCCGGTATCACTTTTATAGAAAACCGTCTGGCATTCAGCCTGGCGCAAATTTTCACCCGGGTCGGGTAAAAAAGGCATGATTGATGCAGCTGTTGATAGATATAATTTATTTGCTTATTTATAAGTACGGAAAAAGCTTATATGTTCTTGAATGAGACTAAAAATATTGAATCAGATTATTAATACACGGATTGGAGACAAATAAACAATATATGTGTTACCCGAATAATATTGATACATCGTTAATTTAATTACAAATTATTATTTGTTAAATAACGAACAAAATATTATCATTTCGATATTGTTTGAGAAATAACAAACAATAAAGTGCAATAAATTGTCGTTAAAAGAAAAAATATTGACATAATTATTAAATGGTGTTACTATTATGAAAATTATAAAAAGAAAAGAGTACAAATTAGAACACAGACTATACGGATTGGATCTGATCAAAAGAAAAGGTGGTGCGATAAAAAAGGGTCATTAGTAAGTTGAAAATTGATTAAGGTTATTTGAATAAGGAGAGACGAACGTTAATAAAATTATAAAAAAGTGACTCTTTAAAATTCAATGAGTTTAACATCAAAATAATGCCTTACACGGTCGGAAATTCAGGGAACGAAAAATTTTCGTTTGATTAAAAAAGCATAGCGGAATTTGTTAAGTATTTATTAAACCGTGATTCAAGCATTTAATTAATGCATGAATTACATGCATTAAATTTAAATAAAAGAAATTTCAGGAGGTTATTGAAATGGAATTCAAATTAAGAAATTGGAAATTAAGTGATGCCGAAGAAATTGTGCCCCTGGCGAATAATCAGAAAATTGCGGGAAACCTGAGGAATACATTTCCTTACCCTTACACCCTGGATGATGCCCATCTTTTCATTACCAAAAGCACTCATCAACATAAACGCAAACAATTGAATCAGGCGGTAGAAATTGATGGCGCAGCATCCGGATCCATCAGTCTGCTGATGCAGGAAGACGTCAGTTGTCGTAGCGGGGAGCTGGGTTTCTGGTTGGGCGAACCCTTCTGGGGACAAGCGATCATGTCCCGGGCGATCACACAAATTTGCGAAACTGGCTTTGAGGATATGGATATGGTGAGAATCTACGCCCGACCCTTTGCCAAAAATGCCGCTGCTCGAAAAACCCTGGAAAAAGCGGGTTTTGAACTGGAAGGGATTTTCAAAAACAGTATCTATAAAAATGGCGTAGTGTTGGATTCCTGCATGTATGCCATGACTAAATAATTATTCGTAATTTCAAAGGTTGTAGAATTAATTGAACCGAAAATTAAATGGAAACGATAACAATAACAATGCCCATCTTTCGTCGCGAAAGATGGGCATTGTTTATATTTGCTGAGATCTTAATTGAAATTTACCTATTGACAAAACGTTTACAAAGGTTTATATTGAATCCATACTTACTTGTACGTATAAGTTGGCAAGGAGATAAAATGAGTATTTCAAAGATGATATTATTCACCGGTTTTCTCGGATCGGGCAAGACGACACTGTTATTAAAAACTGCCAGATACCTGGCGGGACAAAAGAAGCAATGTGCCATTATTGTTAACGAGGTCGGGGAAATTGGGATTGACAATTTACAGATGAAAAAAATGGGTTATGATGTCTGGGAAATATTCGGGGGCTGCATTTGCTGTACCCTGACCGTTAGTCTGGAAGAAACGATTAGCAACCTGACGACGAATTATGAAATCGAGTATATCTTGATGGAACCTTCTGGGGCAGCTGATCCCCAAGCACTGTTTGGACCGCTTAAACACGGTGGCTTTAAAGAAGATAATCTACACAATATTTTTATCATGGATCCAACCCGGATTGACATGTTTAAAGCAGTACTGGAACCTTACCTGCAATCATCGATACCGCTGGCCGATCTTGTGGTTATCAATAAAATTGATGTCGCAAGCACAGCAGAAATCGAAGCAACGGAAAACGTTGTCCGGGAATACAATCCGGGCGTAACAATCATCAGAACGAATCTTAATGAACTCGAAGACAGACAGTTTGAGTTGCTGATCAGGTGAAGTGAAATGGAGAAGAATTATGTATCAGAATACCTTTGAAACACTGGCAATAGCCACAACTTTAATCGCACGACAGAAAATTAATAATAAAGAATGGCAGGAAATCGGCTGCTTTTTTATTCAAAACTATATCGAACAATTATCCAAGCAAGAAAAGGCGGTAATCGGTCACGTCAAAGGGCTGCTTGAACTGGAAACTGACAATTTCATCAAATTCAGCTGCGTCAGTCAGAACCGGCCGGTGGACAGTGAAATGTTTAATCTGGATGGCAACAGTCTGGTCGGAAGATTGACTTTCAATGCCATTGTCAGCGGGATTGAAAACAATAAAAATATCCAAAATTTCCATCTGGCACTGGAGCGAACCTGCTCTGTCTATGAATTGACAACGAATTATCATGAGACGGTACACCATCAATCGGAAACGATTGAGCAGCACAGCGAAGCTTGTCCAGTTTGCCATGAGCATCACCATGATGAAACATGCAGTCATCATAATAAATGATAATACCCGATCAGGTATCGGTATTTATAAATAAATTTAGCGATTACGGAGGTAATGGATGCAAAAAACAAAGATAGAGAATCCTTAAAACATCACAGTACAGGCATTGCGGGCCACATTGTACTAAGGAAGCTTACAAGGAGTTCTCATCGTTTTATTTTAACATAAGTCTTAAATAAAAATCAAAACATTTTTCAAAGCGAAGTTTTTAATGTTTTGAATTGATGAGTTACTCCAGCGGTCATATTTGGTTCAAAAAAAATGATCAATCAATGGAGGATAAATTAAATGGCGAAAATAAGTGAATTACTGGCTAATCTGGAAATGGATGAGCTGATGGAAGCGGTTCAGCAAGAATTGGATAATGGCACCGATCCGTTGGAGATTCTTAAAGAAGGTGAAGCCGGAATGGTTAAGGTTGGCGAAATGTTCAGTGCCGGCGATTATTTTGTCTCTGATCTGATGATGTCCGGAGAAATGTTTAAGGAAGTGGGCGAAATGCTGGAACCCCATCTGGCAGGAAAAACTGGTGAGATTCTGGGTAAGGTCGTGCTGGGCACCGTTGAAGGGGATATTCACGATATCGGTAAAGATCTGGTATATATCATGCTCAAATCCGGTGGATTTGATGTTATCGATGTGGGTGTGGATGCCAAACCGGAAGTATTTGTCAGAGCCCTGAAAGAATCCGGCGCCCCGATTCTGGCCTTGTCCTGTTTATTGACTACCGCCTATGATTCCATTTCAAATACCATCAAAGCGGTTGAGGCAGCCGGGTTGCGAGATAAGGTTAAAATTATCATCGGTGGCGGACCTACCGACGAATCGGTGGTCAGATACACTGGTGCTGATGCATTTGGCGATGACGCCCAATCGGCAGTAAAATTATGTAAGGAGATGTTATAAGATGGCAAGCAAATTATATGAAGAAAGAGCCCAAAAAATCAAAGATACCGTTAACTTTACAAATGAAAGTGTAACCACCTGTTATATGGGACAAGCAGCACCTGCCGCACATATGGGCGTGAAGATGAAAGATTTTGCTATGAATCCGGACATTATGATAAAAACGACTCTGGATTATATCAAAGAAATCGATGCAATTACACCAGTTGATTGCCTGAACATCGGAGTCAATGGTATGCGTTCAGATCATAGCCTGCCAATGGCCTGGCTATCCAAGATAAAAATGCCAGGTAGAGAACTACCGGACGATTCACTGTGGCAGGTTGTTGAAAAGAGTATTCTTACCCCAGAAGATTATGATGTGATTATTGAGCAGGGTTTTGAAGCTGTATTTAATCGGATTTTTCCTCAGATTGTGGATATGAGTGAATTTCAGGAGAGTATTGCATATCAGCAAAAAAATGGTAAGAAAAACGTTGAATTATTCATCGATAATAATCTCCCCGTAGTCAATAGTGGTTTTGCCAGTCCGCCCTTTGAAGTTTTGTGCGGTGGACGATCGATGTCGCAATTTTTCATGGACTGTTATAAAATTCCGGGAAAAATTGAGCAGGCAATTGAAGTGATGTTGCCAGGCTCAATCAACAACATGTTGGCAAGTGTAAATCCATTGTGTGGTAATGGCGCATGGGTTGGCGGATGGCGAGGGGCCAGTGCACTGGTTTCGCCTAAAATCTGGAATCGTCTTGTTTGGCCGGGAATGAAAGCGATGGGTTTAGCTCTAATAGAAAACGATAATATTGCAACTTTTCATTTGGATCAGAGTTGGGACCGCGATATTGAACGATTTCTGGAAATTCCGGTTAAAAAATCCATCATCAACACCGATGGTATGACAGATCTTAGAAATGCTCGAAAAATACTTGGAGAACATGTCGCAATTATGGGTGACGTACCCGCGCCTTTGCTGGCAACCGGAACCACCCAGGAAGTAAAAGATTATGTCACCAAACTGATTGATGATATCGGACCAAAAGGGCTATTTATCACAGCCGGATGCGATGCACCAGGCAATACAAAATTCGAAAACATGGTAGCCATGTTCCAGGCCGCCAATGACTGGAAATAATTTCTAAGGAGACATTAATGATATTTATCGGAGAAAAAATAAATGGCACCCGGAAAGCCATTCAGGAAGCCATTATCAACCGGGACACCGAATTTATTAAGAAAACAGCGCTGGACCAGGCCAATGCCGGAGCCGACTATCTGGATGTGAATGCCGGTACCGATCCTTCCCGGGAAAAAGAGGATATGTTATGGCTGCTGGAAATGGTTCAGTCCGTCACGGATACCCCCATCTGTATCGACAGCTCCACCCCGGAAGTGATCGAGGCCGCTATTCATGCGGTTAAAGCAACACCAATGATCAATTCCATCAATGGCGATCCGGAGCGGCTGAGAAGTTTCATTCCCTTTATTAAAGAAAAAGACTGCGACGTGATTGCTCTGGCGCTGGATGAATCCCAATCCGGAATGCCAAAAACAGTGACAGAGCGGATGGAAGTTTTGGAACGAATCTTTAAGGCCACCCGGGCAGCCGGTATTGTAGATGAAAAAGTCTATGTCGATCCACTGATTATGGCAGTAGCCACCGATCAGCAAGCTGGGTTAATCGCTTTTGAATCGATCCGGACGATCCGTGAAGCCTATCCGGATGCCCATATCACTGGGGGACTGAGCAATATCTCGTTTGGTCTGCCCAACCGGGCTTTAGTCAATCGGACTTTTCTGACCCTGGCAGTTGCTGCTGGGATGGATTCGGCCGTGGTCAATCCCGAGAACGTGGCATTAATTGAGTCCTTGAAAGCTACGGAGCTGCTACTGGGCCGGGATCGCTTCTGTCGGAAGTACACCACTGGGGCAAAATTTGCGTTTGTCAAAAAATAAAAATAAACAATTACTTTATTATTTGTGGCCCTTTTTCTGGATTGTTCGGGAGAAGGGCTGTAGATGTTTAAATTAAAAAAGAAACAGGAGAAAAAGTATGAAAGCTTATCTCGAAAGAGCAGATTTTACTGAAATCGTCGAAATTGATAACCTTAATATTATTCATATTACCCAGGAAGTTCGGGATCGCTGTGCGGATAATTATTGCGGCTTTTATGGCAAAAATTATATGTGTCCGCCGACTGTGGGGGCGTTGGATCATTACCGACAATTGCTTCAGGGCTACCGCGAGGGGCTGGTGTTTTCCAAAGCTTATCCGGTTAAGAATCGCTATGATTATAAGAGTATGGTAGCAGCCGGGCTTGCCTTTCGAGAGGAAATTCAGGAAATCAACATGCAGGCAAAAGCGGATCAACGCGATTGCACTTTTTTTTCAGCCGGTACTTGTGGGATCTGCGAAAGTTGTGCTATCCAAATCGATGAACCCTGCCGTTTCCCTGAGGACGCGATTCCATCGCTGGAAGCCGCCGGCATCGATGTCGTTAGTCTGAGTCGGAGTCTGGGAATGACCTATAATAATGGTGCCGATAAGGTGACCTATTTTGGTCTGGTGATCTTTCAGTGCTTATCCGAAAACGAGTAGGTTGAAAAAGGTAAATGTGCTATAATCAGATATACAGAGCTGTACGTAAGAGTTGAGGTGTGAGATGAAGGAAAAACTGATCGATCTGATAGCCAATTTAAAACTGGAAGAAGCTGAAGCATTAGCTGAAGACTTAATCGTCCAGGGCATCGAAGCCCAGGATCTTTATGATAATGTCATGGAAGGCTTAAATGAAATTGGCAGAAAGTACGAAAATGGGGAATGTTACATTGCGGATTTGATTGTCTCGGGGATGATTGCGAAAAATATTTTTGCAGCAGCCAATCTTCATCAAAGTGACAAGAACCGTTCAATACCGTTGGGGAAAGTGCTGTTCGGGACAATTTATGATGACATCCATGATATCGGCAAGGACTTGATGATTGATGCCTTGGAAAACCGGGGCATTGACGTCATCGATCTGGGGGTAGATGTCAAAGTGGACAAATTTGTTGAAGCAGTCAAGCAGCATCAACCGGATATTATCGCGGTCAGCTGCGTGATGACCAGTTCAATTCCTTATCTTCAGGCCTTGGGAAGTGCTCTGGAAAACGAAAAGCTGCTGGAAAACCGGCGGTTTCTATTGGGTGGAGCGGTAGTCAATCATGACTATATCAAAATTCCGCAGATTGATTTCATGACCAATAACTTCTACGAGGGGATCCGGTATTGTGAAGTTTTTCTGGACGAAAAAAGGGAGCGCAAGCTAAATGAGTGACGTTTTATATTTGGCCATTGTAGCAAGTCTTAAAGATAAAATACTAAAAAGTCAACTCAAACCCGGCGATATGCTGAATTCTGAAACCGCCCTGATGAGTGAATATTCAGCCAGTCGGATGACGATCCGGAAAAGTCTGTCGCTGCTTTCCAATGAAGGTTACATTTATTCGGTTCCCGGCAAGGGAAATTTTGTCTGTAAACCGGAAGTTGATATCTTTCAGTTTAAGTTCAATAAGTACGATGGTTTAAATACCCATATTGATGAGGTTAAGCTGATTTCGGTCAAGGTACTGTTTCCCTCAAAACGGATTGATCGGATTCTGGTGTTAGAGGAAAATCAGAAGGCCGTGGAGGTCAAACGAATTTTATTTTCAGATCATAAAGAAATAGCTATGGAAATCATTTATCTGCCCTATGTCCATCATCAGCCGGTGATTGAAGATATGCTCAAATTTGCCAACTATCTGAAACCGGTGGAAGAAAAGTTGGCTTTTGTATTAGATAAATCCCTGAATATCACCGTGACCATGCCATCAGAGGAAATTCGCGAAAAGCTTAATTTGGACGAGCGTGACCCCGTTTTTGAGATCACCGAAATCATCAAGAACGAAGCGACGCTAAAAATTCTGGAGTACGCCTGGTTTTATGTGAGCCCCAAATACTTAACCATCAAAGCATCGACTCCGAAGGATAGTGATGATAAACGGATTTTTTAACTGTAGAAAAATACCGAGGAAAAGATTGACTCGAAATTTCAGAATAACGGGCTGCTGCTGGGGGAATGTTGATCTGGTAGGTTGCAGCGCTCAAATTGAATAATTAAAACACGCATTGCCATGAAATCTAATTCATTCATCGCTGTGTGTGTTTTTTGTTTGCATGAAAATACTAAATAATATCGACAAAGAAGCGCTTGGTACAGCGAACCTCAACCTGTTTTACTGAGATTAATAAAGCACCATCATAAAAAAGCCGACTTTTTTATCACCGGCATTATAAGTCATCCCGAGCTTTCGTGACATCGTGACAATATCAATACCGCTGCCTTCCAGGGAATAACGCTTCTTTTCCGGAAAGCGGCAGTCTTCCGAAGTTTTGGCCGAACATTCGGCACAGAGATTACAGCCGCCGGGACCGGCAATCATCACCGGTTCAGATACCAGCTTGTCCCGGAGCTGATCGAGTAAGGCCAGAACCTCAAGGGTACTCGTTTCCATTTTTTCATAGTATTCTCCCAGAAACATAATTTTATTGAGGATGATGGCGTGATCGTATTTCAAAAATCGCTGTTTATTGGCGTCCATGTCGCCGGAAAGCGGGGGACAGGAGTAATTCAGGCCGTAATTTCCACAGGTGTTTGCCTTGCAACTGGCAAATACGGCGTCAGCAAAGATAATGTCGGCTGAGGATATTTCCCGGTACTCGTCAAAACCGACTGCATTGATGGCGTTGATAATAATGTCTCTTAACATTTTTCCTCCAAAGATTATTTAAGATTAAAACGCAAACGGTGTTTTAATAATCATACGATTCTAAAGCTATTGCCCGAAAACAAAGAGAGCCCGGGCTGACGTTTTTCTAGGCGATTAGGTCCCGCAAAATCGCCAGCACCGCATCCGGTTCCTCAAAAATGGGGCTGTGGGCGGAGTCTTCAAAAAGATAGAAGTGCTTTTCCGGGGCCTGGATTTCATCCAGATAAACCTCCGATAAGTGATGGTTGACGGTGTAATCATAGGCGCCGGTGAAAAACAGCACAGGAATGTTCAACTTGGTGACGAGATCGCTGAGATTGGCTTGCCGGAATTCGTCGTTGAGCACTGAGTTTTTAGAAAAAGATTTGCCTTGCCAGATATGAAACTTCTCCTTGAGCATATACTCCCGGTGTTTCATTACGGCCAGAAAAATTCCGCTAATCACCGAATACATCTTGTGAGTGGTACCGATCCCAGCCTCATGCATCACCCGATCACGAATTCGTTCGTAGGCGGCGGTGCCATAGGGGGCTTTTATCAATTGCGCCCGATTTTTCTTATCATCGGCATAGAAGTCCAGCATAAATTCATAGGCAAACTGTTCCGATAAATCCAGATTGACTGACTGAGCCACACCGATATAGGCGTGGAAGAGCTCCGGTGCCCGGGCTACCGCCTGAATGCCAAGATAAGTGCCGAAGGAATGAGCCATCAGATAGATCTTATCCTGGCGAAAGCGCTGGCACAGATACTGCGCTACTGAAATGGTATCGGCCACCATTTGTGCGGTGGTCATGGACTCCGGGGGGATTTCAGCGCTGTAGGATAGACCGGCGCCCCGCTGATCCCACCACACCACCGTAAACAGTTCGTCAAGGTGGGAAGGATGGTTTTCGTTAAGCCAATATTCCGGCATCCCCGGGCCACCATGGACAAAGAGTAACACCGGCCGGGTCTGGTCTCGGGTTTTAATAATCATGCCCATTTCCATACCGTTGATGGGCACCCAGGATTTTTCTGACAAACTGCCCGGTAGCACCTGGCCGCTGGCATCGGTGAAGGGGAGCATTTTACCACAAGAGAAGACCATCAGCAGGATGGTGACGATACCGATTAAACTCAATAGCAGAATAAAAAAGAGTAACATGATTTTCTGCCTTTCTGAATAAAATTTTTTATAGGCAATTGCCTTGATCAGACAACCTTCTTTCCGATATATTTAGATGTTTAAAAATTATATCTAAACAATTTGATGGCGTCAAGCGGGAAGCGGCTTCAATGCGATTAAAAAATTGCAAAAAAAAGAGTTCTTCATTTTGAAGCTATGCGGCAGGTTTATCAAACCACCTTACCAATTGGCAAAGATGATGGTATAATAAGAAAACAAACTTAGAAATGCAGGAAAATAGTATATTTTGTACGATCCCAAAAATGCGGATTATCTGCTGCATTAGCTAAAGGGATTATAGCCACAGGAGATTGCCAATGGAACCATTGCGAAAAAAATACCGTCTGACGCTGGTGGTCATGATTCTAATCCTCGGCGGGCTAAGCAGCCTGGCTTTTCTGCTGTTGTCCTTTCAGATGGAAGCCGTTTATGAAAAAAATATTGAAGCCAGTATCATCGATGTGAAAAAGACCTTTTTAAAGGATAATGTGGACAACCTGATTTTAACCATTGAGCAGGAGCGTCAAGCCCAGGAAACCTTATTTGCCAGACTCAACCAGCTAGCTGAAAACACTTTGGATGGTTACAACACCTATAATTCGGATGCCTTTCTGGAACAGTCAATCCTTTATTTTGAGGACCCGATCCGGCAGACTTACTTAACGGTGCTGATTGCTGATCCGGCCACTGGCAGAATCCTTTATTCCGAAAACGTTTCTGATCTGGATCAAAGCCTGTCCTTTTCAGAAAAAACAGAGCTGCTTACCCCGCTGATGACATCATCGGTATTAAAGGATTATGGCTCCTATCAGGTTTTTTTTGGTGTGCGTCAAAGCCAGGTGGTGGAAATTGTAGAACAGAATATCCGGGACCTGATCCACGCATCCCGGTATTCCAACGATGCCTATTTCTGGGTGAATCAAGTGGTCAATTACGAAGGCGGCGACAACTATGCCATTCGCCTCATCCACCCCAATTTAAAAGATACCGAAGGCCAGCTGCTATCCACCAGTATGACCGATATTCAGGGAAACTTTCCCTATCTGGAGGAGTTGGAGGGAGTCAAAGGCTCGGGTGAGATTTTTTACACCTATTTTTTCAAAAAAATGAATTCGGACGTTGTTTCAGAAAAGTTGACCTACGCGCGGCTATACCCAGAATATAACTGGATTGTAGCCATGGGCGTGCACCTGGATGATATCAGCACCTATGTCAGCGCGTCCACCGCAGAAAGCAACAGAAACATCATGTGGATGCTGCTGGCACTCACCGGCTTTATCTTTGGACTGATCGGGATCTTAACGGTTGCCATGAATCGGATCGAAGCCTGGTATTATCGGAATTCCGAGCAGGAACTGAAGGCCGCCGTTTATCTTGATCCCCTGACCCAAACCTATAACCGACGGGCGGGGAATGAGTGTCTGGAAAAAACATTCAAAACCTATAAAATCTCTGGGGAAAGTCCAGCCTTTATTATGATCGACATTGATGATTTTAAAATAGTTAATGACGAGTGCGGTCACGATGTAGGGGATGTGGTGCTGATCAAGCTGGCAGCAGTCATCAATCAGCATATCCGGAGCAACGACAAACTTTTTCGCTGGGGTGGCGAAGAATTTCTGCTGGTTTGTCAAGGGCTTAAGGAGGACGATGTTGACGACTTCACCACAAAACTGCTGGATGTCGCCGCATCCTTTAATTATGACTGTGGTGACCAACCTCGAAAGATCACCGTTTCCATGGGAGTTTCCTACTGCATTCCCGGTGATATCGATGAAAAAGAGGTTATCAAACGGGCGGATCAAGGCCTCTATGAAGCGAAAAAAAACGGCAAGAACCGAAGCTGTTATCTCCGATACTAAACTCGCCGGCGCAGGTTACCGATACAGATCTCCGAGCAGGATTTCGCGAATGGCTGATTTTCGGTGTGAACTGCGATTGTGCGTGGCCATTGATGGGTTTAAACTTTGTATAGAAGCGCATTTTTAAAATGAGCCTGAACCATTTCAATTTGCAGAGGAGTACAATAATGGGATTTTTTGACAAGTTTAAACAGGGTTCTAAAGATATGATCAAAAGCTATGATAAGGTCAAACTTAATCAAAAACTGAGTTATGAAGAACTGCACGATATTATGAAAGCAGGAACCTATCCCTGTGGGGAACCCCAACTGACCGGAAAAGGGATTATGCATTGCATTCAGTTTCCACCGGTAGACAAATATGTTATTCAGGTGGCTTTAAGCGGAACAACCGTCACAATCACCAAGATTTACAATGGCGTTGGCGGAATCCTGAAAGAAACCGTCGGTGATGCCGTGACTGGCGGCTGGTATGACGTCCTCAATGGCGAAAATATTGACCTCAATCAGATGACCCGAATCATCGGCGAAGAGCTGACCAGACTGTGCGGTGAAAAAGGATTGCTCAAAACAGCGTAAACTGTCAGAATAGTGATAACAGCTAGTAAAAAAATGTCGTAACAATTAAAGCAAAGCGTCATTCAGAAATGGATGGCGTTTTTGTTTTGGCAGAAAAATTCTAAAAGTTATTGCTTTTAATTAATTGATTCAATTGGATAAAAATCATCTTGACAACAGGTGAATGATCGGCTAAACTTTAAAAAAAGTCCGAATACGGACTAAATTGGAGGAACTGTGAAAGAGAAAAAGCAGATCGAAGCAGAACTAGCGCTCTACAATCATATCTTTAAAGAAACGGGGGCCGTTTACAATGAACTGGCCAGGCTCAGCAAATTACCGGCCAGTGAATATTGGGTGCTGTATTATCTTTTTGCAACAAATGGCCAGTGCACTCAGAAAGATATTTGTGATCAATATTGTATGAGCAAACAGACGGTGAACACCGCTCAAAAGCACCTCGAGACAAAAGGCTACCTCAGATGTCGAACCGACGAAAATGACAAACGAAGTAAACAGATGATGCTGACGGAAAAAGGCCTGGCTTTTGCTAGTGACAAGCTGGCACCGGTGCTGAAGGCAGAAAATCAGGTATTTATTAGAATGGGCGAAGAGGGACGTCGGCAATTGATTGAAGGGTCACGGCTTTATTTGAAATTGCTTGAGCAGGAAACACGGGATCTGATTAAGCCAACTGAGCAACTATTGACGGATCTCAATGAAAAAAAATAATAACATCCGAATGAAAGACAAGAGGCATTCATGCATATTCAGTTATCAGATAAATTTACAACCAGTAAACTAGTGCGTTTTACCATGTCATCGATACTAATGATGGTATTCATTTCCATTTATAGTGTCGTCGATGGCTTTTTTGTGGGCCGTTACGTCGGCAGTAATGGCCTGGCGGCGGTGAACATTGTCTTTCCATTGATCATGACCATTGGTTCCTTTGGTTTTATGCTGGGCACCGGGGGCACGGCGGAGGTGGCCCGGGCGATGGGCGAAAAACGCGATCAAGCAGCAAATCAGTATTTTTCATTGTTAACATTGGTCACCGTGCTGATGGGTATATTTCTATCGCTGCTGGCCTTTATTTTCATGGAGCCACTCTGCTATTTCATGGGTGCCAGCGAACTGATCATCGATGACAGTGTGACGTATGGACGGATCTGTACCCTTGGCAGTGTGTTTTTTATGCTACAGGGGTTTTTTCAGTCCTTTTTTGTAACGGCAGAGCGGCCTAAGATGGGTTTTTATCTCAGTATTTTTAGCGGCATCAGTAATATTTTTCTTGACTGGTTGCTGATTGGGGTTTTTGGTATGGGCCTCTCCGGTGCAGCAATAGCCACGGTTTGCGGATTTATGATCAGTGGTCTGATACCTGTTTTTTATTTTTTCTCTGACAATAGCAGCCGACTTCAATTTGCAAAACCAGGGCAGGATGTGTCAATGATTCTGCGCAGTATGGGTAATGGTGCCTCAGAAATGGTCACGAATATTTCGCGATCGTTAATTACTGTGCTTTTTAACGTACAGCTGATGCAACTGCTGGGAGAAGATGGGGTAGCAGCTATTTCGGTGATGCTTTACATCGAGTTTGTTTTCACGGCCGTGCTGATCGGGTTTTCAATTGGTGCAGCGCCGGTAATTGGTTATCATTTTGGGGCCAGAAATGGAGAGGAGCTTAAAAACCTCCATCACAGTTGTTTAAAAATTGTCGGCCTGGTGTCGGTGGTCATGTTCATTATTTCAGAGCTGGCGGCTTCAGTGCTGGTGTCAATTTTCGTTGTCAACAATCCAGCCTTGATCGAATTGACCGTTCAGGGGTTTCGGGTTTTTGCCGTATCTTTTTTGTTTTGCGGTATCAATATTTTTGCTTCGGCCTATTTTACAGCCTTGGGCAACGGCCGGGCTTCAGCCATGATTTCCTTTATCCGGACTCTTGTATTACAGGTGACGATGATTCTGTTACTGCCCAAATTTTTTGGCATTCAGGGAATCTGGATGGCGCTACCGGTGGCCGAAGCACTGACCCTGGGTCTGACCTTTTGGTATTTTAGTCAGCAACAGAGTATTTATAAGATCCGTCCGACCGACTGGTGAAAATTGGAACGGTCGATGATCAACAAAAGAGGTTGCGAATGGATAGCCCAACCCAAAAAAGAACTAGAGCCGATTCCGCCATTTAACCTGCGAAACCGGCCTAGTTCACAATCTCAGTAGTCATCCGTTTGGACTCCTTCTTTTGATTTTATCAAAAACCTTCTTTTTCACTTTTCAGTTTAAAATTACACACTTATAAGGGGATATCCGGCTGTTAAAAAGATTTCGCTTTTTAATCGTTGGAAGATCTGACTTGTTGCAGATTGTTTTCCCGGCCTGTCAATCAATTATTTCATCATGGTCAAATTTTCACCTTCAACCTCGGGTCGGTACATTGATTTTATTGCCAGCGTCGTAATTGTTGTTGAGTGGTGGACACTAGGATTCTATTCACTCGTTCCTGAAAATGATTGAGTTGATTTTTGATATGATCCTATTATATCACCATTTATCAGGAAGTAAATAGACAAACTGTAAACGTTTGTATAATAATCGTATACGATAATATACAGATTTTATCCGGTTTTGACTTGCAATCGATCATGAAACTGATATGATTTGATAATAAACCCAGAACAGGAGCAAACCAATGGAGATCCAGGATTTAATCATCTATCAAAAAACCATCGCCGCACGGGAAGGGTGTTATGCCGATTTTCCTGCTAGTCTGTCCGCTGAAATCGGGGCGTTCTTATCATCCCGGGGCATCACTCAACTCTACAGTCATCAGGCGGAAATGTTTGAAGCAGCCCGCAAGCAGCAAAATATCGTCATCACCACCGCCACTGCCAGCGGGAAAACCCTGAGTTTTCTGTTGCCGGCGCTGCAGGAAATCCTGGCCAATCCCACCGCCCGGGTTATTTTTGTCTATCCCACCAAGGCCCTGGCCAGCGATCAGTACCGGGCACTGTTGCCCTATCTGGAATATTTCGGCGAAAATCGGGTCTCGGCCGGGGTCTATGACGGCGATACGCCGGTAAATGAACGGAGCCGGATCCGCAAAAATGCCAACATTATCTTAACCAATCCGGAAATGTTAAACAGTGCCTTTTTGCCCAATCACAGCAAGTTTGGGTTTGATTTTATCTTCGCCAATCTGAAATACCTGGTCATTGATGAGCTCCATACCTATCGGGGCGCCTTTGGTTCCCATCTGGCCAATGTCTTGCGGCGGCTGAAGCGGATCTGCCGCTATTATCATGCGGTCCCCCAATATCTGTGCAGTTCGGCCACCATCGCCAATCCGCTGGAGTTGGCCGAAGGCATTTGCGGCCAGTCATTTATTCAGGTCGATCAGGACGGCGCCCCGGCGGCCCAGCGCAGCTATCTGCTGGTGCAGCCGCCCCGGATTCAGGGCTGGGGTCAGCAAGATCTGGGACAACTGCAACCAACGGCGATTGCCGCCGATCTGATCCCCGCGCTGGTGGAAGACGGACACAGTTTTATTGCCTTTGCCAAATCCCGGAAAAACGTCGAAATCGTCTTAAAAGAATCCCGGGACAAGCTGGCGACGGAAAGCTGTTTCGGGCCGTCGCTGACCGATAAAATTTCCGGCTACCGGGGCGGCTACACCCCGCTGGAGCGCAAAGAAATTGAAAACAAGATGATTACCGGGGTCTTGCAGGGGTTGGTCTCGACCAATGCCCTGGAACTGGGGATCGATATCGGCAAAATTGATACCACCGTACTGGTGGGTTATCCGGGCACCCGGGCATCCTTCTGGCAGCAGACCGGCCGGGCCGGGCGCAGCGGCGAGGGCTGCAACAATTATCTGATTCTCGACAATCTGCCCTTTGATCAGTACATTGCCATTAATCCCGACTGGCTTTTTGAAAACAGCTGTGAAAATGCCGTCATCGATCCCAACAATCTGTTGATCCAGTTGGCCCACATCCGGGCGGCCGCCGCCGAAATCCCTCTGACCCTGGATGATATCGCCCTGTTTCCCGATCTGGGTGAAACCATTCCGGTGCTGTTACAGGCTCATGAACTGACCAGTCAGAACGGCAAATTCAGCTGGACCGGCCAGTCTTTTCCGGCCGGCGATTTCAGTTTGCGAAACATCGATCAGATCCGCTACAAACTGATGAATCAGGAAAACCACCGGGAGATCACCGAAATGGACGAGATTCAGGCCTACCGGGAGCTCCATCCGGGCGCCATCTACATGCATGATGGGGTCTTGTTTCAGGTTGTCGGGCTGGACCGGGAAAGTCACACCGCCTATGCCGTCCCTTTTAACGGCAACTATTACACCATGCCGGGGAGCCACACTCAGATCCGGATCATTGCCGCCAGTCGGGAACTGGCGCAAAAGTCGGGCGAAAATCGGATCAGCGGCGGTTTTGGCGATGTCAATGTCAATGAAATGGTGTTTATGTACAAAAAACTGCAGTTCCACAATCACCAGAATCTGGGCTACGAGCAGTTCGAAAAGCCCTTGGCCAAGGATTATGACACCGAAAGTACCTGGATCAATCTCCCCGCCAATGTGGTCAGTATCTATCGCCGGATGATTCAGTGGAGCCAGAACGGCCAGATCATCCGCAACAATCATTTTGAAGGCATCACCCACGCCCTTAAAAATGCCGCGATGATGGCCACCATGACCGAGCGGGAAGATATCGGCGTGGCGGTCTCCAACAATGCCATTGAAATCGGCGTCGATTCCGCCGCGGATGTCTACCTTTATATTTATGACCGCTATATCGGCGGACTGGGTTATGCCGAAAAAGCCTTTGATCTGATCACACCGATTATCACCAGTGCCATCCAAATGGTCGCCGGCTGTCTTTGTGAAACGGGCTGTGCCGCCTGTATCGGGGATTATCATCTTGACAAGGGGCTGGTGCTCTGGGGACTGAGGAACTTTCTGGCCGAAGTGGCGGTGCCCAAGGGTATCAAATTGTCGAATCCGGAGCTGATCCCAGTGCTTAGAAAACCTTTCAACTTTGCCACTCTCCCGGAAAAATGGCGCACTTTCTGCGACCATCTGCACCAGAACGGCGAAGGCTTTGCCGCCTTTTTAAGTGCCGTCGCGGCGGTGGAAGTCGATGGCCCGGTCCTGACCCTGGTGATGCACCAGGCGTTCTACCGGGACTGGGTGATGGATGCTACCAATAAAAAAAGCCTGAGTAATCTCGTCAACTTTTATAGCGATGCGCCAACCGCACTGAAACTAGAGATCCGGATTGAGGCCGGGCCGGATGACCGGGGTGACGTGAAAAAGAAATTACAGCGGCGTTATCAGAATCTGGTTAATGAATATAACAATGAAGAACGTCAAAATAAAAAGAATCTGGAAGACTAGGAGATCGCCATGAGGGAGGTAAACAATCACGAACAAGAATGGCAGCAGTTAAACAGCTATCAAAAATCAGCCGTCCAGGATGACAGTCCGGCCTGTCTGGTCAATGCCCATGTCGGCAGCGGCAAAACAACGGTGCTGATTGCCAAGATCCGCTATCTTCATGCGGTCAAAGGGGTCGGTTATCAGGACATGATCGTGCTGACCTTTACCAACAAGGCCGCCAATGAAATCAAAGAACGGCTGCTGGATACTGATGCAGCCATCCCCAGTGCGGCCCTGGAAGGCTTTGGCACCTTTCATGCGGTGGCACTGTTTTTGTTGAAGAATCGCCTGCCGGTGGAAGAACTGGGCTATACCAGGGCTTTTCAGGTCATTACCCCGGATGAAGAACAGGCTCTGGCGCTGGCAATTATCAAGACCGAGAAACTAACGATTAAATATAAGAACCGCCTCAAAAAACGACTGGAAGCCGCCCGGATTGGTTCGCCAGACCGCCCGACTGCAGCCGGAGCGACTTATGATGATGAGATCCAAAAGCTGATAGTCTTATTAGACGCCGAAAAAATCAGCGAAAATAAGATGACCTTTTCCGATCTGCTTCAGAACGCCACCGCTCTGGTGGCCAGAAATCCGGCGATCTGCCCCCGCTGGATTATCATCGATGAGGTTCAGGACTGCGATCGGCTCCAGCTCGCTTTTATTCACGCGTTAAAAAATCCGGACACCCGCCTCTATGCGGTGGGCGATCCCAATCAGGTGATTTATAGCTGGCGGGGCAGTATCCTAAATGTCTTTGACACCTTGAAAGAGCAATACCAGGCCATCGAAAAAACCTTGCCGATCAATTACCGTTCCAGCGCCTTGATCCTGGCCGCGGCCAGGTGTTTTCTCAAAGACGGTGAGAGTCTCCAGGGAAGCCGGGAACCGGGTGGCAAGATTGTCGTGAAAAACCAGTACAACCCCTTTAACGAAGCCTGTTATCTGGCCGACAAGATCCAGACCTGCTATCAAGCCGGGGTGCCCTACGGTGAGATAGCGGTATTCTACCGGACCCAGAACCAGTCCCAGGTTCTTGAAGATGTCTTTACCAAAAATCAGATCCCTTTTGAGGTATCGCAAAAGAAAAAAGTGGCGGATGTGCCGGTGCTTAACTGGCTGATCAAACTGTTGCGGGCAGCCCTGAACCATCAGGACGTGTCAGCGGCGGTGGAGGTGCTGGCCAATAAAGATTATGGGGAGAAGATTACCGAAAAAAAGGCCCGCAAAATGATCGCTGCAGGTAATGTCAAACAATCACTGTTGTTGGACAAAATACAGGGCTTTCGGGACCAGTGTGCCACGATTAAAAGCACTGCCGAACTGGAAAGCTATTTTGATTTTGACCAGTATATCCATCCCAATGCGGCCACTTATCAGGCTGATCAAAAAGCGATTCGGGACTTTCTAAACCGGATGATCGAAGATTGCACCAAAAAACAGCTGCCGATTCTTGACAGTCTGGCGGATTTTATCAATTCATCGGCCCTGTATGGCATTGATCTGGCCAACCAGTCGCGGCAACCAATCGGGAACAGAGGCGACGCCGTTAAGCTGATGACCCTCCACGCCGCCAAGGGGTTGGAGTTTGACCGGGTTTTTATTATTGGCATCAATTACGGCCTGATTCCGCTGCATCTGAAAACCCCGGCCGAGGAAGCCGAAGAACGGCGTCTCTTTTTTGTTGGAATGACCCGAGCCCGGGATTATCTGGAGCTATCCTATTATACCAATCCCGACGACTACCGGGTGATCCCCGGCGAAAGCCGCTACATCAATATGATTCCGCCCCAGCTGGTTGAGAACCAATCTGTCACCGGCCCGGCCGTCAACTTGCAGGAGCTGAGAAAGCAGATCCAGGCCGCCCAGGCAGTGCCCCAAGACGAACAGGATCCCGAAAATGGTGAACGTGAAGAACCCATCAAAGACCCGGCTGAGCCCACCACTCCGACAACCCGGCGCCGGGTCAGCCACCAAAAATACGGCATCGGTCAAGTTGTCAGCGAAGACGATACCATGATTGAGGTGGACTTTGACAATTATGGGATCAAGGCCTTTGTCAAAGCTTTTACCAAACTGGTGGTGGTGGCGGAAATTGACTGAGTTGTTGGTTGGGAAGAGGGTAACGAAGCCTTTTGACTGCATCCGGTTGACTTACCCGATAACCCCTCCAGAAAATTCTCAACAACGGCATTAAAAACTACGGGGTTATCGACATTGGCATTATGGCCGGCCGCGGGGATGATCTTCAGGGGATAGCCGGCTTTGGCGGCCCAGGCCCAGTTGTATTGGGGGACCTTGCCGGTTTTGTCATATTCGCCCAGCGTCAGCAGCACCGGGAAATCAAACGCGGTATCCCGGTTTTCGCGGAGAAAGCTGGCATAGGCAATCCCCATGATCCGGCAGAGTTCCGTCTTGCCATAGGGCGTCAGCATTGTGATCATGTTATCAAAGCCCCGTTTGGTATGGGTAGCTCCTTTAGCAATCGCCGTCACCAGTTTGTCAAGGGGATAGCAGCGGGACATCCACTCCACCTGCCGCACCCAGAAGCGGTCCGACCGGGAATAGTAGGACCGGCCAAACGGCGAAGTGTCCACCCCGACAAAAGCCAGTACCTTGCCCGGAAAATCCAAAGCATACTGCTGACAGGCATAGCCCCCCAGCGACTGGCCGATCAGTACCGCCGCTGGAATGCTTTCCTGAATGAGAATGGCATCCAGATCGGCGGCGGCATGCTGAAACGAAAAATCCGCATAGGGACGGGAAGCCCCGTGGAGCGGCAGATCCCAGCTGATGACGGTGTAATGCTTTTTAAAATAAGCAACCTGGTGATCAAACATCCGATGATTGGCAGTAAGCCCATGGGTAAAGACCAGACAAATTGCCTGGGGATCCCGATGCCGGGCGATCCAGTAATGAACGGTACCTCGGGGAGAGTTGATTGATTTTTCCAGCACGACGATGACCTTCTTTCGCAGATTAGCCCATTCCTGGCGGAATGGGTCTTTTTGTAAGTGTACCGATAAAAAAAGGGTTCGTCAATGGCAGAATTGTAAAGGTTGGCGGAAAGAATGTTTCACAGTAATCTGATTGTCGGCGATAGTGGATTGTGCCGCTGTCAATTTGTCGGATGATCTGTTCATCAGGTAAAAATAAAGTCGCAGCAACCTTCATAAAAACAGATATCGCAGCTTTTTGAATAGCGGATCCAGTCGCCAGTAGCGGGCCGGACAAATGGTCGGTATTTATTAACAAAAGTGAAAATGGAGAAAAAGCGTGGCGGAAAAAGTACGATTTGCAATAGCCATTTTTTGTTAAAAGGCGTATAATTATAAACGAATGCAAAAATAAATATGCAAAATAAAACCTACAAAAAGTAACACAAGGGGACGAATGCTTTGTGTTCATTGATACATTTTGCGCTGCTAGCACTTACTATGACCAAAGGACCCTGTGTCATACCGACCCACTTGAACGACCAGCCAGTTAATTATAACGAAAAGAGGATAAGAAATGCATTTAAAAGACGTTTTCAACCAATACAGCCAGGATTACGATGCCAACCGACGGCATTTCATCCCCTGCTATGATACCTTTTACCAGGCTGCCATTTCAGTTTTACAATTTGATACGGAGTCGCCAAAGATTCTGGATCTGGGTGCCGGCACTGGTCTGTTATCGGCTTTCGTACTGGCAGCCTATCCCCAGGCGCAGATTACCTTGATTGATCAGGCCGAAAATATGCTCGATCTGGCCCGGGAGCGATTTACCGGCTTGGAGCAGATTGAATATATCGCCGCTGACTATACGACTCATCAGTTTTCTGGAAAATATGACGCCATTGTATCGGCTCTGTCGATCCACCACCTGGTGGATGAAAAGAAGCAGGGGCTTTATAAGAGCTGTTATGCAAACCTTAAACCGCAGGGAATCTTTGTCAATGCCGATCAGGTGTTAAGTCCTGATTCGGAAATCGAAACCCAGTTTATCAGTATCTGGCATGATTTTGTCAAAACCAGACAAATTTCGGATGACGAACTGCAGGCTTACTATCACCGCACTTCGTTTGATCAAACCGCCCCTCTAAACGAACAGATGGCCTGGCTCCTTGCGGAAGGATTTTCCAAAGCGGATTGCATTTTTAAGTATTTAAACTTTGCGGTCTTTTTTGGGATAAAGCAGGGCGTATAAATCTAAATGCCCTAGTTAAACAGACCAGTGCTAATAATGCTGTATTTGAAAATTCATTAGCCTTTTAAATTATTAAAAAAACGAAGTGACTTTTATGAACCAATCTGAGATACTCATATACCAAAGCTTTTGGACAGGTAAGAATGGTTGAAGGCGAAGAACTGAAAAGTGCGTTTAAAGCCTTAGTTGAAAAGTATGCCGGCGATCAGCCAGAAGCCGCCAAACAAAAGGAAATAACCGAATGCACCCAAACTTACCTGATTGCCATTGACGTCGAACACATTACCGGCAAGGAAGCTATCGAATATGTCAGAGCGAAATAGAGGATCGGTGCAGGCATTAATGATTATCGGATAATGTCACCTATTTGTATTCATCTTCAAAGCGGGAGCAGTATCTCAGGGAGGATACATGGATTTATTTCAACAACACATCGTTAACAGCCTGATTCCCATTGCGATCTTTATTTTTTCTTTTGGAACGATGGCCTATACAAATTACCGAAATGGAAAGGCAACTGGAAATAGAAAATTGAAAGGCTTGGGGATTATGTACCTGGTTTTTCTGATCGGTGCTTTAGTGATTATCGGGGTGATGTTTTATCTGGAATATCGAGAACTGGCCTTTGATATGGTCGCCCAATTATTAACGGGAAAGATCGCCTGTTGGTTACTGGTGGATGGAAAAGCTTAACTTACAAGCGATAACTGAACAAAAGAGGGAGAATTGATCATGTCATTATTTACGCAAAGAATTGAAGAATTAATTGTCGATAGCGGTGAAACGGTGCAGGCTCTGGCGGAGATCGGCAAGATCGACCGGACAACGCTACAGCGGGTAAAATCAGGCGAGCGCCTGCCATCTAAGAAGATTTTTAGTGGCCTGTGCAAAGCGTTACGGCTGTCGGCGGCGGAAGAAGAGGAACTGAAAAATGTCCTGGAAATGGAAACCATTGGCCAACGGAACTATTATAACCGGAAAGCCATCGTCGGCCTGATCGAAACGATTGCCGAACTTACCGAGCACACCATTCCTTTCTCAAAAGAAATTGGTTTGCAAAATGAAGAAGCCTTAAAGAATACAAAAAGTGATGGCATGGAAATTGTCAATGGTCAGAATAATGTGCTGCGGATGGTTGAAAATACCATTGACTGTGAGCTTTTTGCCAGTGCGACGCCACAAATCCGGCAGGTCATTCCATACGACTGGGATGCCGTTTATGACCACATTTTTCAGCAAATGATGGGGGCCGGAAAAGATCTGGTGTTACAGGATATCGTCAGTTTTCCCCAGAATTGCAGTGAATCGGAAGCTGATCAAAGTCTGCTGGCCTTTAAAAATTTGGCAGCATTGTCGCTACTGGACAATGTCGATTATCAATCCCGTTTCTATTACCGATCTTCCGACGGGCACCCGGTTGATGAAGGTGTATTCCCTTATTATCTGTTAACTTCCGATCGATTGATCACCCTGTCAAAGGATCTTGCCACTGCGGTAGTATATCGGGATGCGGGGCTTTATCAGGTCTACGACGGTTATTTTTCAGAGCTTTTAGACAATAGTGCCCTTTTTATTCATGGCAGCCGGGATCTCTTTGAGATTTACGCTCTGGAAGATGCCCTCCCGACGAAACTTGTGATGCAACCGATCCCTTGTTTTTCCCGCTATTTCACCGATGAGATGATCGAAAAACAGTTGAACCGGGATTTTCCTTATTTTGATGCTCTGCTCGCGACGGTGATTCCATTTTATGATAAATTCAGGGCCGATAACAAGGGGATGGTGGATGTGTTTTCTTTAAAATACTTACGACAATTCATGGATGATGGCTATATCTATCTGCCCGAAGAAATGGTTCACCCTTTTGCGGCGGAAGAACGGCTGCAGCTGATTAAACAACTGCATGCTGATTTGGTAGCCAGTGAAAGAAAATGCTATGCCATCAACGAGGAGCGGCTGTTTATGAATTCGGCAGTGGAATTTTCCAATGAAGACCCCACCCTCCGGCTGATTCTCCACTATCAGCGCGGTGAAGAAACCATCTTTAAACATCTGGCTATTAATGAAGTCAACATTATCAATGCCTTTGAAGAGTTCTTTAACAGCCTGCCAAGCAGCGACTATATCATCAGCAAAGCCGAAACCATTGCCGGGATCGAGGCCATCATCAGAGATTATAGCAGGAATGAAAGTTGATGAAGTGGAATGCTGATATTATAACGGTCTAAAATTTTCTATCAATATCGGCCTCAACATAAATAAGAATAAAAAACAGGAGGATGCAAACTCATGCAAAAAGGTATCTTAGTTACCGGTGGCGGTCATGGTATTGGCAAGCAGATTTGCCAGGATTTTCTGGAAACCGGAGCGCAAGTCTGCTTTATGGATTTTGATAAAGAAATATCCCAGGCATTTGCGGCCGAACATACCAATCTGTTTTACTTTTACGGCGATGTCGCCAGTCCGGCGGCGCTCCAGGAATTTGTCGACTTTGCCATGGCGAAACTGGGGCATATCGATGTGCTGATTAACAATGCCTGTAAGGGCAACAACGGCATCCTGTCAAGCTTAAATTACGAAGGGTTTGACTATGTTTTATCGGTGGGACTCAAAGCACCCTATGAATTAAGCCGGCTGTGTCGGGACGAGCTGATTAAAAATCGCGGTCGGATTATCAATATCGCCTCGTCCCGGGCCTTTCAATCAGAACCAGACAGCGAAGCCTATGCCAGTGCCAAAGGTGGCATTGTTGCCCTGACCCATGCCCTGGCCATTTCATTAGGACCAGATGTCTTAGTCAACTGCATTGCGCCAGGATGGATTGAAGTCAATGATCAGACTGGTCACAGTCCGACAGACAAGGCATCGATCCCTGCCGGCAAGGTTGGCACACCCAAAGACATCTCAAAAATGGTTTTATTTCTCTGTCAGCAGGATTTTATCACCGGGGAAACCATCACCATCGATGGTGGTATGAACAAACGGATGATTTATCATGGGGATTGGAATTGGCAATACAATCTTAATATAGAATAATCCGTCAGTAAAACGAATCGGAGCTGGATTAGTTTTGCATTGGCATATGTGCAAAACCCAGATTTATTTATTTTAAATTGGACGAAGAAAAATAGCGTTCGGGTAAAAGAACATTGTTTTAAAAAGAGCGAGGATTAAATGAAGAGTATTAATACAAAGAATCTACTACTAAGACCTTTAACCATGGAGGACACGGCTGATGTTTTTGCCTATTCTCAAAGCGAAAATGTCGGGCCACGGGCGGGTTGGAAGCCCCATGAAACAATTGAAGACACTGAGGAGATCATGAAGACTATCTTTGTGGGGCAGGAAAACGTCTGGGGGATTGAAAAAGACAACCAGATTATCGGCTCAATTGGGTTGATTGAAGATCCCCATCGCCAGAACGATCAGGCACGGATGTTGGGCTATGCTCTGAGCGAGGATTATTGGGGGCAGGGCATTATGACAGAAGCTGCCAGAGCCGTATTGGCGTATGGTTTTGACACACTGGGTCTCAGTCTGATCTCGGTCGTGCATTATCCGTCGAACCTGGGATCGCAGCGGGTTATTGAAAAATGCGGTTTTTATTATGAAGGGACAATCCGACAGGCAGAAAAGATATATACCGGTGAAGTTCGGGATGTCAAAGCTTATTCCATCTTTAGGGAAGAATTCCGGTGAAGAAAAGTACAATAACTAGAGTCCAGGAAATCTTAGCAGAATGCTGACTTGTGAGTGAAAGTGAGAATATATGGGAGCAAATGAAAACTACCAATTTAGTGCCAAGGTCTACGATATACTGGATCAGACCTACTTTAGAAAGTCGGCCACCAGCCCCCGCACTGCCGTCATTTCCGTATTAGGTGATGAACCATTAAAGATCCTGGACATGTGCACCGGCACTGGGGCCAATGCCTTTGTCATTGCCGGGGCCAGAAGAAATGCCAAAGTGATCGGTATTGATATTTCGGCTGCGATGTTGCAAAAAGCGGCAGCTAAATTGGAACAGGAGAAGTTATCCAACGTCAAGTTGCTTCATATGGATGCAGCCAACCTGCAATTTTCAAACGAGGAATTTGATGTGGTGGTGATATCACTGGTGTTGCATGAGATCAGCCCGGCTCTGGCAGGAAAGTTGCTTGAGGAGGCCAGAAGAGTCTTGAAAAATGCCGGAAAACTAATTGTCGTGGAATGGGAGGAACCAGTCAGCCTGGTTCAACGGATTCCGTTTTATCTTGTTAAAAAAACGGAACCCGCAGGCTTTGAGGATTTTCTGAAAACTGAGATGGATCAGTATTTTTTTCGTTTTGGTTTTGAAATGATACAAACAATTCATTGTGATTACAGTAAGGTAATGGTATTGAGCAAGAATAAGCACATTTAAAAATAAAAACTTAGCTCTAAAATCAGAATATGAAGCTCATCTATATTTGCTGATCAGGTGGGTATGTTATACAAAAAAAGGAGGTTATTAAAATGGTAGAAAAGATTTTCAAACTGTCCCGCGGCGATGATAAGGCGGTGGAAAAAGTAATATTTGACGAAAACGTTCATTATCTACATATGGTTTTCAATCAAGAGGACGGATTACCTGAGCATTTTTCCAATTCCAACGTTTATATGACGGTTGTCAGAGGAACTCTCTCGATTGGACTTGACGATCAGGAAATTCATGAATATGAAGCTGGGACACTGCTTAAAATACCGTTTAAAACCAAAATGAATGTCAAGAATCTGCACCCCGACACATTAGAGCTGATTGTTGTGAAAGCACCAGCACCAATACCAGCCTAACAAATTGACGACTCAGAATTAATTATTCAATGAGATAATAGGTATTAATACCTATAACATAGAAAAGGAGATGGATGACCGTTAGATTAGATCATCCAAAAAGTAAGATGAGTCGAGTTGCAAAATGGTGTTTCTATTTTTTATTTGCGTTAGTACTTAGCATCGGGATTATGCCTAATAATATATTGGCCGCCACTACGCCAAACGTCAGTTACCGGACCCATGTCCAGAATGTTGGCTGGCAGGATTTTGTATCAAATGGAGAAATGAGCGGAACCTCTGGCTTAGGTCTGCGGCTGGAGGGGATTGAAGTCAAACTTGATGCCCCGGTTACTGATTTGGGGATTACCTATCAAACCCATATTCAGAACATCGGCTGGGAGGCTGATACCGCCAGAGGCTGGAAAAACAACGGCGAAATGAGCGGAACCTCCGGCCAAAGTTTGCGGCTGGAAGGGATCCAGATCAAACTTACCGGGGCGGATGCTGAACAGTATGATGTTTACTATCAGGTTCATATTCAAAATTATGGCTGGATGGATTGGGCAAAAAATGGCGAAAGTTCTGGTTCCCAGGGTTTTTCCTATCGTCTCGAAGGGATTCATATTGTTGTGCAGCCTAAGGGCTCAGCGGCCCCGGGAAAGACGGACACACCGTTCATCGAGGCAACCAAGCCTTCTTTTGAGGCCGAGGTCATCGCTCTGGTCAATAAAGAACGGGCTTCCAGAAATCTTGGTTTAGTAACCAGTGATCCCACCTTAACCCAGGCCGCTCAAATTAGAGCAGAAGAAATCATCCAGCTGTTCTCACACACCCGGCCAAATCAAAGCAGCTGTTTTACCGTTCTGACGGAACTCGGCATTAATTACAAGGGGGCTGGTGAAAATATTGCCGCTGGTTATTCCAGCCCGGAAGCGGTGATGACTGGATGGATGAATTCAGAGGGACATCGGGCAAATATTCTAAATCCAGGATTTAATAAGCTCGGGGTTGGTTATGCCCAAACTGGTTCTGGATATGGTCACTATTGGACGCAAATGTTTATTTCAAATTAAAATAAGTGTTTTGGATCGATTGACAGCGATTAATGCTGGCAATCGATCCAAAAATCGGAAAGGATATGATGAAAGACTATAATATACGGATAATCAAACCAACCGAAATACCGTTGCTCGCTGATTTTTTATACGAGGCTATTTTTCAGCCGGACGAACAAAAACGGTTGCCAAGGGATGTGATCGAGCAGCCGGAACTGCAGGTATACATCGAGAACTTCGGCGAAACGGATGACCATTGTCTGGTTGCTGAGTGCGATGACAAAATTGTTGGCGCCGTGTGGACTCGAATCATAGCCGGAAAGGTCCGGGGATTTGGAAATGTGGATGACAAAACACCGGAATTCGCCATCTCCCTTTATCCGGAATACCGTAATAGCGGCATCGGCACCGCACTCATGAAACGGATGCTGCAACATTTGACAGCAAAGGGCTACCGACAGGCATCGTTAGCCGTGCAGAAAGATAATTATGCCCTGAGTATGTATCAGGCGGTTGGCTTTGGCGTAATTGATGAACTGGATCAGGAATACTTGATGATCTGTCAATTAGAAGATGAATCGATTCTCAAAGTCTAATACGCGCGATTAGTCTGATTGGGAAATAAACTCATGAAGTGAAAAAGAAAGGGTAGAGGTTAGGATGAGTGCGTTTGAAATAATAGACTTGACGCCGGAAAATATTGCGGACTATGGAGTCTGCGGCTATAAGGATATCAAGAAACACGCTGAGTTGCGGAATAAGATTCAGTGGTTTACCGACTATTATCCGAAAGGATTGAGAATCAAGGCGGTATTAAGTGAAGATGGCGGGTATCAGGGCATGATCGAGTACATTCCCGGAAATTACGCGCACCGACCGGTTGAGGCAGATGGGTATATGTTTATCCACTGTCTCTATGTCGGGTTAAAAAAGGATTACAAAGGAAAAGGCTTTGGAACGGCGTTGATCCAGGCTTGCATTGACGATGCAAAAAATACCGGAATGAAAGGTGTGGCGGTGGTGACCCGAAAGGGATCATTCATGGCCAATGATACAATTTTTCAAAAAATAGGATTTGAAGTTGTGGATCAAGTGAAGCCAGATTTTCATTTGATGGCCAAAAAGTTTGATGCCGAAACAAATAATCCGAAATTCAAGGAAGACATGCAGGCAAATCTGAAAAATTTCGGATCAGGCTTAACAATTTTACGTTCGCCACAATGCCCTTATACTGAGAAAAATGTCAAAGCGATAATGATAACGGCAAAAGAACAATTCCATTTGGAGGTGCGATTAATTGATCTTTCTGATGCCGAAACGGCTAGAAATTCCCCCTGCCCCTTTGGAACCTTTGCTATTATTTTCGACGGAAAAATTATTAGTCATCATCCCATCAGCAATACCCGATTTGTGAATATTTTAGATAAATTGATAAAATAACGGCACTGACAATTTGGTGAAATAGCTGAAATAATATAATTTTCAAAAAATAACTATCTGAGAATAAATTATAAAAAAAGTCAATATTAGTATCCGATCGTGGTTATCTTAGGAGAAGGAGAGTCCAGCGATGATAAATGAAAATAAAAATCAAACGGATTGGGAGCAGATCCTGGCCACCCGTTACGACAATGGCGCCGATTTCTGGGCAACTCCGGATGGACGCCTGGGTATCGAAAAACCGATTAGCACTTTGACAGCGCTGATGATTATCAGCGAACTTAACGTGCCACGAGACCATAAAGCCCTGCAGGGGGCGGCGGAACTGGTTCTGACAGCTATAAGGGACGATGGTCGGGTGCGGATTGCCCCGAAAGGTGCAATCTATCCCTGTCACACCGCCCATGCGGTGACCGGCTTGTGCCGAAATGGCTATGCCTGCCATCCCCGGGTCCAAGCCGCTCTGGATTATCTGCTTGCTGACCGCTACGAAGACGGCGGCTGGCGCTGCAACAAATTTATCTACGGGCACGGTCCCGAAACCGATAAGTCAAATCCTGGCGTGACACTGCTCGCTCTGGATGCTTTTCGTCTGGCCGGCTTTCATGCCGGAAGCGATAGAATCTCGGATCTTGATCGGGCGGTTGAAACCCTGCTTGATCACTGGATCGTGAAAACCCCGGTCGGACCCTGCCACTACGGCATCGGCAGCTTATTTATGCAGGTGGAGTACCCATTTTTGCGATACAACCTGTTTTATTATGTCTATGTGCTTTCTTGCTACGAAAAAGCCCGAAAAGATATACGATTTATCGAAGCATTAGCGGCATTAAAACAGAAGCTGGACGATCAGGGCCGCATGATTGTTGAGCGACCTAATCGCAAGCTCGGTAAATTGGCGATCTGCCAAAAAGGTAAACCATCAGCCACCGCCACCGCACGATATCTGGAGATTATCCGGAATATGGAAATAGATCAAACTTGAATCAAATTAACACCAGGAAAACCCTTTACCCATTGTATATAAATTGGGTAAAGGGTTTTCTTGATGTAGGTTTGAATTTTTTACCAGTCCGGGTATTATTTAAATCTTAGTATAAAGCTGGTTTATCCCAAAGATTAAGATCAACTCCGATATTATTCTTGCGGGCATAGTCGTAAACTTCTTTGCCCCAGGCCACATCTTCCACCGGCATCCCGCCGACAGAGTAGAGGATGATCTGGTCGTCGCTTTCCCGACCGGGAACCTTGCCGTTTAAGATGGCCCCTAAATCGTGGATATCGGTTTTTTCCAGTTTGCCATCATGGATCATATCCATAAATTTGGAACCAAGGATATAGACAATATTGTAGGTCGGGTAGGGATATTCCTCCGCCCAGGCTTCATAAAGGGAGATATTGTCGACGACCAGCTTGGTTTTATCACTTTGGATAAATTCATCGGTAAAATCTGCCGCCCCGGGGAGACAGAACAGGGCCCCGGGTTTGATCCACTCGGCATCAACAAAGGGATAGGCCGATGGACCAGCGCCCATCGGGGTCGAGGTGGCAAAGCTTAAAATATCTGAACCACGGACACATTCTTCCAAGGTCTCGCAAACAATAATTTCGGTAAACTGAGGACATTTTTCTGTTACATATTCAATACAGCGGTCGATGGACGCCTGGCCCCGACCTTTTATTTTAAGGGTCGTCAGGGTTGGACGCAGGGCGGCAAAGGTCTCAATGGCGGTGGAATTAATGACCCCTGGGCCGACGATGCCCAGAACTTTGGCATCTTTAAGGGCCAGATTTTTTACGCCGACGCCGGGTACCGCAGCCGTCCGGTAAGCGCTGAGCAGGTTGGCTGACATCAATGCTAAGGGTGCGCTGGTGTCTTTATCATTTAACATCATCATCAGGATCGAACGAGGCAGATTTTTATGACGGTTTTCAACATTGGAACCATACCATTTCATCCCGGCGACGTCAAACTTACCACCCACATAGGCGGGCATCGCCATGAACCGGCGATCCGGACCATTCTTGGGCATATTGGGAAATTCCGGTTCTTCCGGGAAGGTAATCATACTCCCGTGGGAATTGCCGTTTTCTCCACCCATCCGGTAGTCGCCCTTATCCAAAAGCTTTAACAGTTCTTCCATACAATCAGTACAGCCGACAACATCGCCGACCCCGGCCTTAATCATATCGGCTTCATTTAAATACAATAAATCAATTCCTGGTAATGCCATAATAAACCTCGAAATAGTTTTTTATTTTAAAATTTTATTGAACAATTGGTAATCATTTCGACACGTGATCATTCCATCATGATACGTCTTGGCTTTAATTCTTGTTGCTATTATTTAATAGGGGATTGGTCCGTTTAAATTCGGAGCGCCATACCTTTGGCCAGTGATTTGCGGTAATTCAGGGGCGATATACCCGTGAATTGTTTAAATTCCTTGAGCAGATGGGACTGATCATAATAACCCATATCCGCCGCAATGGCTGAAATATTCTGATCTTTCCCCAGCGCCAGCAGCACATTCTGAAAACGGATAATTTTTGAGAAGGTCTTAGGTGGTAAGCCAATCTCTTTATTAAAGAGCCGGTTGATGTAGCGGGGGGTATAGCCGACGCTCTGACTTAATTCATTAACGTTGATAATACCGATAACCTTGGTGATTTCATCCACCATGCGATAACTGAAAGGTCGGGTTCCGGGACTGTAATAGTTCTGATAATCGGGAATATAGGCATCCAGAAACAACTCAATCTGTTCTTTAAAATCGTTGCTCCGGGTGATCCCTTCCATCATCGCCTGATCCTGGCAGATTTCCGGCAGTGGTATGGAGCTCTCGGTGAGGCTACCAATCGGATAACCTTTTGGTAAAAACGCCTTGCCGGGCAGAAAGCGGATGCCAAAGATGGTATCGTTGAGATGAAAAACAGAAGCGTACTCGATGGAGTGCATTTTCAGAACGGCGCCGTAGCAGGTTGCATCCAGATGATCCTGGCCGCAACGAAAGACGATGTCCACGGTGCCATCGGGAACGATGGTGGCGGTTTCTAACATTTCCTGGGTAACCTGGAAGCGATAAAAGTGGGAGATGCCATAAGCCCGGTAGTCAAAGGATTCATAACCCCTAGAATGCTGAACCATCAAGGGTTGTTTAGGGACGATGATACTTTCCTTTTCTTGTGGGGATGATGCATAAGAGCCATACCGTTGCAATAGATCAATCATAGCTAAAACCTGAAGCGTACGCTTTCCTTTCTGAATAATCTACATAATGAGGGGGCAACAACCGACATAAAAAAAAGACAAGGGCGCCGAAACTCCGGTTTCGACATCCTTGTCTGTATGGTTGCTGGTTCACTGTTTATTATGTATACAATATACCATAGTTGAGAATGAAAGAATAGTAAAAATCGGTACTAATTTACATCAGTAATCATTTTTAAGAAAATTCTAATTAACGCATTTAGATCAGAGCTTTTTTACTGTTTGGGTTTAAAGCGATCGTAGCGTAGGGCCGATAAATCAATGGTGGAGTGACCGTCAGCAATCATTTCGGCGACATTGTAGCCCACCGCCGGGGCAATCCCAAAGCCATGGCCGGAAAAAGCACAGGCGATATACAAGCCGGGCACTTCTTCCACCGGGCTGATCACCGGAACATGGTCGGCACAGTCATCCAGCCAGCCGGCCCAGGCCCGGACGATCTTGGCATCGGCCAGCGCGGGGAAGTATTTGATAATCCCCCGGCAGGTACAGGAGGCGCCGATACTACTGGAAATGGGGCTGCCATTGTCTTTATTGAGGTGTTCGAAGCCAGAGGAGCCACCAAAAACAAAGGAACCATGCTTGGACTGGTGGCCATAAAAATCGGCATCGGCAGTACCCAGCATTTGTAAAAACATCGGCGGTTCGGCTTCAGTAACCAGACATTCCATCTTCAACGGCATCATTGGTACATCGATACCCACGGTCGCTAAAATTTTGCGGCTGTCAAAACCGGCAGCTACCAGCACCTTATCGGCTTCATAGATGGCATCCGGGGTGACAACCTGGCGGATCACGCCTTTTATTTTGCGCAGTTCGAAGCAGGGCGCTTCGGTAATAAAGCGAACGCCTAATTCCCGGGCTTTTTTATAGTAACCCAGGGTGGCGGTCAGCGGATTGGCATGACCGTCGGTGGGACACCAGCTGGCACAGGTAACCTCATCAGACAGGTAGGGATTGATGGCCCGAATTTCATCACCATTGATCATTCGGACATCCAACCCGCAGGATACGGCCTTATCAGTTAAACCCTGGAGGATTTTTTGATGCGCTGCAGTTTTCCCCAGCCGCAGGTTGCCTTGTTGGGTATATTCCACATCCACGCCTAATTCTTCGGACAGTCCCGGCCAGATATTTTTAATACCCCACATTGCCAGTGGCAGTTCCCGGGTATCCCGGCCGGACTGGCGGACGCCACCACCATTACGGGATGAACCGCCAATGCCAATATCCTTGCTGGCTTCCAGCACGGTGACCGATAGGCCTTTTTTAGCCAGGTAGTAGGCGGTGGCATTACCGATGATGCCGCCGCCGATAATGATCACATCATTATATTTAGACAGATGTTTAGACATGGCTCACCTCTTCATTTCCTAATACTTTCATTTCCACCGGTCGCATTGGTGAACGACTGGTGGCCGGGTCCAACTGATCGGGGATCACGTTTAGCTCCCGGGCGATCAGATTTTTAACCAGCTTGCCGCAGGTTTGGCCCTGACAAAGTCCCATGCCTGCCCGCAGGTAACGCCTGATTTCATTGACGGTAAACATCCCGTCGTGAATCGCCTGGCGAATTTCGCCCTTGGTGATTTCTTCGCAGCGGCAGATGATGATGGCGTCGTCGGTCTGGGAAACGAAGGGACCGATATTTTGTGAACGATCATTAATAGATTTCATTGTCGTATCTCCTTTTTTCATGATTGTCCCGCCGCAATGGTTTCGGGCTTATAAAACCGGGCGATCATGGCTTGCTCTATCGGTACCTTGATGGTGACCAGGGAGGTGTGGTCAAAGGCCTTGGCACTGCGGACATCGATGATTTCAGCATGGCCCAGAGGTTGACCGCTGCGGCTTAGGGCTGTTCCCAGTTCACCCTTTTGAGGACGGGGCAAAAATTCATAGGGCAGGGTAATGCTGGCGTAGCCCGGTGCGTAGTCTTCATCTACTAGAAAGATGGCCTGGCCGGAACAGGAAGCAATACACATGCCGCATCCGGTGCAGCTGTTGGCGGCATCAATCCGGGGCAGGGCGGTGATCGTTTTACCAACTTTTATACAACCCTTAGAACACGCATCCTGACAGGGATTGCAGGGAATGTTCTGAGTACATTCGATCACCGGATGAACTCCGGATTTTTTATCAGGTCGATCAGATCGATTAATAAAGCGCTCAATGTCGGCATCATCGAGGTAGCCTTTTTTCAGCAGATTCTGAGAAACCGCAATGCCTTCGTCGGTTTTGGCAAATGTTTTGCCCTTGCTGCCGGGGGCGAACATGCCCTGGTGCAGGCTGTCGAGCGCGACTTCCAGGTCAGCCAGGCGGTTATCTTTGTCCTGCTCACTGAGAAAGCCCAGATAAGCGGCCGCCGCAAGACCGGACATCCGCCCCTGGATCATCGCCGAGCTGGCTTCTTCGATGCCGGAGACATCCCCGGCGGCAAAGAGGCCGGGAATTGAGGTCTCGCCATTTTCATCAACTTGTGGCACCTGACCGCCGCGACGGGGATCATCGACCATATTGCAGCCCGCCATTTTCAGCAGTTGCGACATCGGTGAGAGACCAACGGCCAGACAGATGGTATCCACGTCAAAATGTTTTTGGGTGCCAGGGATGGGAACGAAATGTTCATCGACCTGAGAAATCTCCACGCCGCTGACACAATCACTGCCCTCAGCTTTGGTAATGGTATGGGAGAGATAGAAGGGCACCCCGCACCGGGCGATTTTGGCGGCGTGAACGCCATAGCCGCCAACCCTGGGAGCAGCATCCACCAGCGCCACGACTTCACAACCGGCCTGCATCAGCTGAAAACTGACCACCAGACCGACATTTCCGCTGCCCAGCATCAGCACTCGCTGGCCCGGCTTAATACCGTAAAGATTCATCATCGTCTGGGCGGCCCCGGCGCCGATCACGCCGGGGAGAGTCCAGCCGTCAAAGGTGACCATGTTTTCCGCAGCGCCGGTGGCGATAATGATGGTATCTGCTTTGAAGTGTTCCATCGCAGCCCCGATCTGGACCAGAACTTCTTTGTCCAGATAAATGCCGGCGACGGTAGCATTGAGGAATACCTCAACCCCTGCTTCATCGGCTTCGGCTAGTAACGTTTCACCGATTTTGTAGCCGCGGATTTTGGCCTGATGTTCTTTGGAACCGAAAAACTTATGGATCTGCTTGAATAATTGCCCGCCGGGTTTAGCATTTTCATCAAAAACGGCAACGCTCATCCCGCATCGGGCAGCTTCAATGGCAGCGGAGAGACCGGAGGGACCGGCTCCCACGATGATTAAATCATAGCGTTTCATTCGTTTACCTCCAGTGCCGTGACCCCATCCTGGGTCTGAATCCTCATGCCTTCAACTAATGGGGTAATACAGGTGCGGATGTTTGGGACCCCATCAACAATCATGACGCAGTCGGTGCAGCGGCCGATGGCACAGAAGATGCCCCTGGGTTCATGGGCCTTGTGGGTATAGCGGTGAATCATCAGGCCGGCGGCTTTTAAAGCCACTGCGATGGGTTCGCCGGCATAGCCTTCCATCATCTTGCCATCCATAAAAAAAGTCACCGGCTGGCCTTTCTGCGTTTCGCCGAGAATGGGATGTTCGCTGATCCGGTTCATTATTCACACCCGCTTTCGTCAGCAATGATAATCGCGGTCATTTCTATCTCGCACAGTTGCGAGGGGCGGTTGAGTTCCGTTGTTCCCACCGCCGTGAACAGCGGTCGGAATTCTTTAAAAATCTCCGAGTAAGCCCGGCCGATTTCGCCGCAATCGGACATCCGGGTGGCATAACACATGACTTTGACCACGTCAGCTGGGGTTGCGCCGGCTTTTTCTAAGAGTTTGACGTGTTTTTCAAAAATATACTTGGCCTGTGCGTAGGGATTTCCTTCGCCGTAAACACTGCCGTCAGGCTGAACCGAGGTGGTGCCGCCGATCATAATCAGATTGCCGATTTTCACCATCCGGGAATAGCCGACTTTTTCTTCGAGGGGGGCTCCGGATGAATAATTAATTCTTGACATATTGGTAACATCCTTTCCTGATGAATTTGAATCTTAATTTGGTATTGCATTCATAAAAATGACAAAGACGCCGAAAGTTGCTTTCGACGTCTTTGTCTCGATTTTTCTTTGGTTGTTCTGTTAAGGTTAAATATAATATAACACAGGAAAAAGAAAGGAAATAGTAACAATCGGAACAATTTACAGCGATTTTCATGAAAAAAGGTTTAATCCCAGAGTTTGGTTTCACCGCGATCACAGCATTCCCAGGCACAAACTGAGCCCCCATTTCATAGGTCGATACAAGTGGACCAGTTTTGGTGATAGTAGCTTCATTCAGTAACCTTCATGAAATTTATTTTGCTGGAATAAGCATATTACAGATGCTATAATTTTACCAGACTAGAAATATAGTTTGTTTTTTATCAACCGATTCAACGAGGAGAAAATTGTGAAAATGATATGTTTTGGTGATAGCCTGACCTTTGGTTACCAGGTGAACCGTGAAGAAAAATGGCATCTGCTCGCCGCAAAAAAGACTGGTATCCAGCTAATCAATCGCGGTGTCAGTGGGGATACCACCGAAGACATGCTGAACCGGATTCAGCAACAAGTATTTAAGGCAAAGCCCGAGGGGGTGATTCTGATGGGTGGCTATAATGACATCTTTTTTAACCACAGCTGGGAACAGGCCGCCCAAAATATGATTACCATGGTTGACCAGTCCAGAGCAAAGGGTCTTCAGGTTTATATCGCCATCCCGCCGCCGATTCGTCTGCCAGTGGCCTTTAAAGAAGGGGGAGCGGTGATCGATTTTGAACGATCGGCTGAGATGGTCGAAGTCTATTGTCAGTGGTTAAGAGATTATACCGCATCATCCCGGATCCCAATCCTGGATTTCAGAGCTGGTACTGATTGGAATGACCCGGATCTGTATCTGGACGGGATTCATCAGAGCCCGGCCGGCCATCAGCTGATGGCCAACTGCGTCATTGCATTCTTGGAAAAACTGCCGCGTCCGATCAGTCAACCGGCCCAGCAACAGCTTAACCTGGTCAAGCCGACTAAAAAACATCAGCAACAGGCTGAGGCATTCAAACAGGAATTCTTTGATCACGGAGAAACCATAATCAATGGGAGTGCCTTGCTGGATCAGATGAACTACCGGGATTGGCTCGAAAATACCCAAAGAAATGGAGATCCCCAAACCGTAAGACCCGATTGGGTGGTGGCTGAGACTTTTTTTGCGATCCGGGAAGCCGATAATCAGATTGTCGGGATCATCGATTTCCGCCACAGTCTCAATGAGTTTCTGGGCGACTATGGGGGCCATATTGGTTATGCCGTCCGGCCCGGTGAAAGAAAAAAGGGTTATGCCACCGCAATGCTAAGACAGATCCTCAGCTATGCAAAAGAGATGGGATTAGAAGCAGTGATGCTGGGATGCTATTCCGACAATGGGGCCTCCCGGAATATCATCAAAAAATGCGGTGGGATTCTGACCTGTGAAAAAACCTACCTTGATGGGAACCCTATGGTGATCTACTGGATCAAGACAAAAACAGATTTAATAGAATGAATAAATTGTTGTCACAGCAATAGCCACACCTTGAAAATTCTCAAAACTAAAGTTATAATGATATCAGCGAAATTTTATGGATAAAAAAACTGTTAAGATGGTTCCTGAATATTCACCACATAGCAAAGTCAACGTGGAAAAGAGATTGGAATTTTTAAAATAAGCAAGATATGTCATTATTTATTATAACAATCATCCGGGGAGGAACTATGAGAATAAACAGAAAAACGGCGGGCAAGGGGATCATCGTGCTAAATATATTCACAATCTGTGTGTTTCTCTTGGTCATCCTCAAAATTCTGCCCTATGAGTTCATCAGCGGCGGACGACTGGAGAGCTACGATGCAGCTGTTCGCACGGCAACCACCAGCATCGTGATGATGATTTATGGCATCCCGGTAATAGCGGCGGCATCCGGGTTGATCCGGGTGAAAGCTTATAAAAAATTCTATATCGGCTGGTTGATTTTTGCGCTGATACTAATGGCGGTACTTTTTTTTGAGGCTTCCATAATGGGTGTGATTGTGGTGAGCTTTGGCGTCCCTTTAATAGCCGTAGCAGCCGGTGTTATTGACTATAAACAGTTGAATCTGTTTGCAAAAATTTATCTTTGGCTGTCATTTGTATTTGCCTGCTTAAACAGCTTGGGCAATCTGCTGGGCGCCACCTGGTTTGAAAAAATCATCATGGGCCTGGTCACCGTGATTCAGGCAATGCTTTATTTTTATCTGGCCAGGGGCAACCCCCAAAAAAGACCAGTGAAGCACAAAAAGTAATATTTAAAAAATCTTAATTTTTAACAGAAAAGTACAACAAATAGCCAGGTAACGATCAGTCGGGTCTGGCGTAATTATTTGGCCTATGGTATAATACAAAAGTAAGAATCATAGGATAAACTAAACACTTCCTGATCTGCAACACAAATCTGGAAGTGTTTTTAATTGTGTAAAAAAAGAAATGGAGCATAAATGAGTATTTTAAATGTCGAGAATCTTTCTCATGGTTTTGGCGATCGGGCGATTTTTAATCAGGTATCGTTTCGGTTGTTAAAGGGAGAGCATATCGGTTTAATTGGACCAAACGGAGAGGGTAAGTCAACCTTCATGAATATTGTTACCGACCGACTGATGCCGGATGAGGGCAAGGTGGAATGGGCTAAAAATGTGCGGATCGGCTACCTGGATCAGCATGCCGTTTTGAAACAGGGAATGACGGTCCGGGATGTGCTGACTTCGGCATTTGATTTTCTGCTGGATATTGAAAGCCGGATCGGTTTTCTTTATGAAAAAATGGGTGAGGACAGCCCGGAAGAAGTGGAAAAGAGTCTGGAAGAAGTGGGCGACCTTCAGGAATTGCTGGAGTTTCATGACTTTTATCTGGTCGATTCAAAGGTTGAAGAAGTGGGGAATGCCCTGGGTCTCAACGACATCGGTATGGATAAGGATATCACCGAACTCAGTGGCGGCCAGCGAACCAAGGTGCTGCTGGGAAAACTGCTGCTGGAAAAACCGGATATCCTGTTGCTGGATGAACCGACCAACTATCTGGATGAACAGCATATCGAATGGTTAAAGCGCTATCTGAACGACTATGAAAATGCCTTTATTCTGATTTCTCATGATCTGCCCTTTGTTAATTCGGTGATTAATCTGATTTATCATATGGATAATCAGAAACTGACCCGGTACGTCGGGGATTATGCGAAGTTCCAGGAAGTGCTGGAAGCAAAAAAAGCTCAGGAACAGGCCGCATATAATAAACAGCAAAATGAAATTGCTGATTTAAAAGACTTTGTGGCCCGGAACAAGGCCCGGGTTGCGACCCGAAATATGGCCATGTCGCGACAGAAAAAGCTGGATAAAATGGACATCCTCGAGTTGGCCTCCGAAAAACCCAAACCGCGGTTTAATTTTAAAGAAGCTGGTGCCACCGGGCGCCGGGTTTTTGAAACCGCGGATCTGGTCATCGGTTATGATGAACCGTTGTCCAAACCACTGAATTTAGTGATGGAGCGAAAACAGAAAATTGTTTTAAAGGGCACCAACGGTATTGGTAAAACCACCCTGTTAAAGAGTATTCTGGGACTGATACCACCAGTTGCCGGGACTGTTGATCAGGGCGAGAAACTGAAAATTGGTTATTTTGAACAGGAAATGGATCAGGATATCCGGACCAGCTGCATCGATGAGGTCTGGAATGAGTTTCCATCTCTGAATCAGAACGAGGTGCGTTCGGCGCTGGCCCAATGCGGTTTGACCCGGAAACATATTGAGAGTATGGTCAAGGTTTTAAGCGGTGGCGAGCAGGCCAAGGTCCGCCTCTGTAAACTGCTCAATCGGGAAACCAATATTCTGGTTCTGGATGAGCCCACCAATCACCTTGATGCCGATGCCAAAGCTGAACTGCAGCGGGCCTTAGAAGCCTATAACGGCGGCATTCTGATGGTTTGTCATGAACCGGAATTCTACGAAAGCTTTGTCAATGAAGTCTGGGATTGTTCCCAATGGACGACCAAAGTGTTTTAAATAGTATGTAATGATCTCCCCAGGTTGATGCACCGTCATCAACCTGGGGTTTTTTATTTGAGCATTTTAGCGGAAGGGATAGAAATACCGGGTCAGGAAAAACATCGCTAAAGTCTCGTTTTATCGGTACTGATCTTTGACTCTACGGGGTGGACACGGTATACTGAGATAAAAACTGGGTGTTTTTTCAGAATAGGACCGGGCAACGGTCTTTTCATCGGAAAATAAAACCAATTGAAGCGACGAAAGGAAATCAATGTGAAAAAAGAAATTTTTAATAAACAGAATCGCCACTGGGAGGACACATTTGCCAGCAAACCCCAGATGTTCGGGACAGATCCCAGCATTGCCGCCATCAAGGCCGTTGAGATTTTTAAAAATAACGGCGTTCTGAAGATCCTCGAATTGGGTGGCGGTCAGGGCCGTGACACGCTTTACTTTGCCCAGCAGGGGTTTGAAGTAACAGTTATTGAATATACCGCGGCCGGAATTCAGGCCATCGCAGAACGGGCACAAGAGTTGGAAGTTGCTGATCTGGTCACAACGGTACAACATGATGTCCGTCAGGTTTTTCCTTTTGCGGCGGAGCGTTTTGACGCCTGTTATTCCCACATGCTTTACTGTATGGCCTTGACGACTTCAGAACTGGCTTTTATTTCAGCAGAAACCAATCGGGTGTTGAAACCGGGCGGCGTCGCCATCTATACGGCGCGGAACACTGATGATGCAGACTGTGGTACCGGCACCCATCATGGTGAAGATATCTACGAATGTGGCAAGTTTATCATTCATTTCTTCAGTAAAGAAAAGGTCGAAAAATTGGCCGACGGTTTCGAGATCATCGACATTGATGATTTTGAGGAAGGGGCACTGCCCCGAAAGCTGTTTTTTGTGGTTCAAAAAAAGTTGGAAGATGGAAAAGCAAATGCGGCTAAAAGTTCTTGTTGATAACAACACCACTATTGACGAATACTATTGGGGTGAGCCCGGGGTCTGTTATTATATTGAAGATGGTGAAGAGGCCTTTCTTTTTGACGTGGGTTACTCAGATCTGGTCATCAAAAATGCCGCCGCCATGAGCATCGATCTCAGCCGGCTCAACACCATCGTTCTTTCTCATGGCCACGATGACCATACCCGGGGGTTAAAAAGTTTATTAGAGCTTAAAAGGGCGGAAGCCATGCAGATCATTGCCCACCCCCACGCAGTGAATTACAAAGAATGTGACGGCCTGAAAATATCAGTCCCCTTTACCCGAACGGAACTGGCAGCAAGGTGCCGGCTGAAACTCACCCGGACCCCGGTAAAGGTTACCGAAAACATCACCTTTCTGGGCGAAATCCCCCGGGTGATGGCTTTTGAAAAACCGGAGCCAATTGGAAAACAGCAGCTTGGTAATGACCTGACCGATGATTATCTGCTGGATGATTCCGCTCTGGTCTATCAGGGCCAAGCGGGGATAACCATTATCACCGGTTGCTCCCACAGCGGTATCTGCAACATCATTGAATACGCCAAAGCCGTTACTGGCGACCAACGGATCTGCGGAGTAATTGGCGGCTTCCATTTGTTTGAGGTCACCGATCGGGTGGCGCAAACGATTGACTATTTTGTAAAAAATCAGATCGAGCAGATCTATCCCTGCCACTGCACCGTCTTTGCTGTCAAAGCAGCCATTCACGCACACATTCCCATTACCGAAGTTGGGGTCGGGCTAGAATTGAACTGGTAAATTATTCAGAATAGTTAATTTTAATAAAAAAATAGAGGTGATGAGAGTGTCTTTCTTTTCGGAATATGAAGATTTAATCCGGGACATTAATGAAGACATCGCGGCAGGTGTAATCACCGCCGATGATTGCCTTAAAGTTGTCCGAAAAAGAAAAAACAAGGTGAACGACTATCGGCCGATTACGGATTACTATTATGCCAATAGTCAACCAACAGTAAAATATCAGGAAATGCTTGTCTATGAGGTATTAGAGGAGTTGGTGCTGAGAAATATGATGAGAGAATAGCGGTGGGACTGCACAAAAAAACAGCCTGCTGGCCATTTACAGGCAGCAGGCAAAGGTGTTAAAATTAACGATACAAAAATCACTCATAATGGAAATTGATGGGACAACAAACATTATTATAATAGTGTTTCTTTAATGAATGAATTTATGCCGATCTCATAGCTAATTTAAGAACTTTGAGCGACTAAATGGTGGTTCCAGACAATAAAGCGTATTATCTTCAATTTCTTTCGTTAGTTCAGGGCGGTCAGGGTGGCAATTATAAAGCTTTCGAATCAGGTCATTATAGACCCATTCCAGATTATCCAGCTCTTCCAGCAAGGTAAGGGTGTCGGTGATGATCTCAGCGGCTTGGGTGAACTCGGAATTTTTTGAAAGTCGTTCATATTCTTTTTTGCTGATTACATCAACCACTTGGGATGTGCGGGATTCAGCCTTTTCGGCGGCAAAAAGTTTTATCCCTTTTTCAAAGCTCTCCTGGGACAGACCATCCAGGTCCTTACAGAGCGCCCTGATTTTATCAAGCATTTTTTCTGAGATCATAAGGCTCCTCTTTTCGTGTTTTTTTTAATGATAACCATCTTTTGAATAAACGTCAAGGATAAAACATTGTCATTTTGTCTTTGATTCTTCTTTCAAATAAAATTAAAGGAATTTTAAAGAGATATTTTATTTGCCCGGTTCTGAATTTAGAGCTGGACCCAAGTAAAGCATCTCTTTTTGTGATTAAATTATACTGACAATTTATTAGCCAGAATTTCCGAAATTTTTATTAAGATAATAACGTTTACAACAAAGTCAAAGTTTAATAACTTAAACATGTAAATACTTACATGATTTTGTTGACATCAGCAAAAGATCATGTTAAGATTTTATCAAATAGACCGCTTATTGTTGACGGAACCAACGAAAAAATTTAAGGAGAATTGACAATGCAACGAAAATATCCAAATTTATGTAAACCGATTAAAATTGGTAATGTAACCTTCAGAAACAGAATGTTTGGCGCACCCATGGGAGGCACCGATATCACTGCAGATTGTACCATCGGCCCTAAATCAAAAGCTTTTTATGAACTGCGAGCCAAAGGTGGTGCCGCTACCGTAACTGTTAGTGAATGCGTGGTTCATCCTGAAACCGAAGGATCCCATATGTATCATCTTGATCTGCAAACGGTTGATTCTCTGGCCAGCTTTACTTATACAGCCGATGCAATCCGTCGTCATGGTGCCATTCCCAGTGTGGAATTATCTCATTCCGGACAGTACGCCGGCACCTATCTGACTGATAAGGATAAAAAAGGCGGTATGGCTCAATGGGGACCCAGCGCCGGAACCCGCCCTGATGGAAGACCAGTTAAAGAACTGACCCAGGAACTGATTGATGATATTGTCGCCGCGTACGGACGGGTAGCCGGATTGGCTAAACGAGCCGGATTTGAAATGATCATGGTCCATGGCGGTCACGGATGGTTGCTGAACCAGTTTCTTTCTCCTTTTTTCAACCATCGAACCGATAAATACGGCGGCCCTTTAGAAAACCGGGCTCGTCTGGCCTTAGAAGTGCTGGACAGTGTTCGCGCAGCGGTTGGACCAGGTTTCCCGATCGAATTCAGAATGAGCGGATCGGAATTATTTGAAGGCGGCTATACCCTTGAAGATGGGGTTGAGATTGCCAAGATGGTCGAATCGAAAGTTGATTTATTACACATTACCGCCGGCACCTATCAAAGCGGCTTTGGCTTAACCCATCCATCGATGTTTGAACCTCATGGCCGAAATGTCTATCTGGCTGCTGAAATTAAAAAACATGTTTCAGTGCCAGTGGCAACCCTGGGAGGACTAAATGACCCAGCGATGATGGAAGAAATTATCGCCTCCGGTCAGGCTGATATTGTTGAAATGGCTCGGGCACTGTTGGCTGATCCCTTCCTGCCCCGAAAAGTTATGAGCAATCACGATGCTGATATCGTTAAATGTCTCCGTTGCTTCACCTGTATGGCTGAACGTGCTGTCACATCTACCCGACGCTGTACCGTCAATCCTTTAATTGGTCGGGAAATGGATGGGACTGAAATTATTCCCACTGCCAACCCGGTAAAAGTATTGGTGGCAGGCGGCGGACCAGCTGGACTGGAAGCGGCGCTAACGGCGGCCAAACGGGGCCACCAGGTTATTCTTTGCGAAAAAGGCGACACCTTGGGTGGAATCCTCAAAGGCGAACAGGCGATACCATTTAAATATGAAATGTACGAGCTGGGTGTTACCCTAGAAAAATTGGCCAGAGACGCAGGCGTTGAGATTCGCTTAAATACACCGGTAACAAAAGAATATGTCGATCAGGAAAATGTTGATGCCCTGATTGTGGCAGTCGGATCGGAACCCATCGTTCCCGCAATTCCCGGTTTGGATGGTGACAATGTGATTGTCGTTAACGACTACTACAAGAAAAAAGACCAGGTTGGGGATGCCGTGGTTGTTTTAGGCGGCGGTTTGGCAGGCTGTGAAGCGGCTATCCATTTTGCCCGGGAAGGGAAGACCGTACACCTGGTGGAAATGAGACCAGAATTGGCTCCAGACGCAAATCTTCGCCATCGACCGCTGATGATGAATGAAATTGAAAAATGCGGTATTACCGTTCATACTGAATTAAAAGGGCTACAAGTTACCGATCAGGGGGTTGTCTGTGAAGATACTGATGGCAAGGAAGTGTTGGTTCCCGGCACATCAGTGATCTGTGCTCTGGGACAAAAACCGCTCCGTAATATTGCTGAAACCCTGGTTGACTGCGCCCCATATGTTATCGAAATTGGGGATTGCGTTAAAGCATCCACTATCACAACTGCTATTTATCAGGGCTACCACGCAGCTCTGGATATCTAATCCGGACTAGCATCGAACAAAGAGATTAAGTAAAAAAACCAAACTCAAACAAAATGAAACTGTATCTGGTATTAACAAAAAACCGCCATTTGGCGGTTTTTTGCATTTCTTTCAGATAAGATAGCAGTTGCTATGCAAGAAAGATGGAATAATTCATCGACATTATTCTTAGGTTGTGTTATCTTAATCATATCTGATGATGTAAACGACTAAATAAAGAAAGACAGAATAACAGTTGTTTTAAGGAACGCTGCCAATCTCAATCGTACATTAAATTACATTTAGAAATGGAGAAGAAAATGAAGAGAATATCAAAGTTTTTATCCCTGCTGATGGTTGCAGCCATGTTGTCGATGCTGATTCCGGTCTCCGCAATGGCCGCCGGAGAAGATGTCAGTGACCAAGCACCGGCCAGCGAATTAGGTCTGGCATTAGTAACCGCAGATGTAGCGGATCCAGAGATTGTTTTGACAGAAGCGATGTCGACCAGTACCGATATTGCCCCGCTGCCAGCTGCCACTGAATTAACAGTGCCGGCTGATAATAGTCTGGAAACCAATGTCGTTTCGGAGCAGCCGGTCGTATCAACCATTGAGCCAGAAACAATTGAAACACAGGCAACTACATATTTATGTTTAACCCAAAATGGTGTGATCATCGATGTCCTGGCCACCAACAGTGGATCCGATTATGCATATGATGCAGCCGCCAACGAATTGACTTTAAATGATTTTATCGGCGAAAAGCTGGATGTCAAATCAGCAGCAGTTCCGTTTAAATTGGTCCTGCTGGGTACCAATAGTATTAAAACTGATAATGGTTTTGCCGTTAAAGTGGAAGGTGATATGACTACCAGCGGGACAGGCACGCTGATTGCTGAAGGACAAGCGACTCCTGATTTAATGGGGGGCGGAATCAACGTGGTTGGGAATCTGGTGATTGACAGTGGTACCTATGATATTGCAGCGGTCGGATATGAAAAATCCAGCTCAGCGGTTGGAATCCTGGCCGGTGATAATGCTGAATATATGACAATGGGTAATCTCACAATTAACGGTGGGAACATCGATGTGACCGCTTATAATAGCGATTATGCCGGGGCTTTTGGTTTATTTGCTTTTGGCGATCTGGTCGTCAATGGCGGAGATATTAAAGCTTTTACCGATAGTCCAACGAGTTACAGCCGCGGTATCGGAGCCTACGATAAACTGATATTTAATGGTGGCTATACGGTCGTTGAGTCGATTGCTGATCATGGTGATGCCGGTGCGTTGTTCTCCTATAATAAGATTATCATAAATAACGGTATTCTTGATTTATGCACATCCGGAACCGTTGCCAAGGCTCTTGTGGCAGAAGGGGGCATTGATATCAATGCTATTTATGGGGATATTGACCGTGATGCGGCCTGTTTATATCTTGAACCGCTTTCGACGCAAGCATATAAAAAACATCATGTCAGTTCAGCCAATCCCAAAACTGGGGTGGATGCCACTGCATCGGAAGCTACCGTGGCGGGAGCAGCCCTGATCATGTTGATCGGACTTGCTTTGGCGGTAAACAAACGCGGGGCACAGGCCTGAAATTTTACGCGTGATGACAGAATCTACAATTAGTGATACTGTTCAGCGGCCGTTCTGGCCGCTTGAGGTTGTCGCTAAACTACCGTACCGACCAATTGTTAATCTGTTGTTCGCCGCGGAATCGGACAGGCTCTGCCGTGTCCGCTCCGATGCGTACAACATGATGTAACAATTGTCGGTACTGGGTTATCTTTTTTGACAGTCAGCAGCGGCCGTTTTGGCCGCTTTTCTTTTATGAATCTGACAAAAATTTGCTTTGGGAGGGCAATAAGATGGAAATCATCGAAAATGTTTATCAGCTCGATTGTGCCAGTCACGGTCATGTGTTTTTTATCCGGTCGGATCAGGGGATCCTCATCGATACAGGGATGCCAGGGTTGGCAGAGAAAATTCTGGCAGAATTGGAAGCGTTGGACGGGACGGTTCAGCATATAAAAAAGATCCTGCTGACTCACCACGATATTGATCATATCGGCAATGCTAAAGCCTTGCAGGAAGCCACCCAGGCTGAGGTTTGGGCACCCCATGAAGATGTGCCCTATATTATCGGCGGAAAAAATCGGCCGGGAATCAAACGAATTCTGCAAACAATGGCTCGCCCACCTAAACCGAATATTTCAGGCAGCTATCAGGCCAATCAATGCTTTGGGGAGGTTCGGGTGATTCATGCCCCGGGCCATACACCGGGACACACAGTTTTTCAATATCGAAATGTATTGTTTATTGGGGATTTATTTCAGGAGGTCAGGGGCAAATTAGACCTGTTGCCGCGCTTTTTAATCTGGGATCAAGAGGAAGCGAAGCGATCCATTTCAATCATCAAAGAGCTCCAATACGACTGGATTTGCCCCTCCCATGGGATGCCGATAAAAAGAGGTGCTGTAACGGAAGAATTTTTAGAAAACTATTAGAGAGATTTTAGACCCGCCGTGATATCATGGTCAGCAATACAAAATTGAAGCAATTAAGTGACCCAAATTTGACTTCGCAATGATGAAATTTGCCCCCAAATATGATATGATCATTTATGCAACAGTTAAACGGAGACGTTATTATTAAATGAAAGGATCTCGTGTCAGCAGTTTTGGGTTTAGAGATCAGCTGATACGATGTGAAAATGATGGTTACTTACATTCACGAAACCGAACTGCATAAGGGCATCGAGGCGGCGATGAAGGCTTTGAATCAGGCCGATATCGTCATCGGGAAGAATCAGGATCGGGAAGACAGTTTAAAAGAAATTCACCTGCTGATGGATATCGACAGCGTGCAGGATATAAAAATTACCATGGCGATGCCAACCGGCCTGGAAACCCTGGTGGACTACGTCCTGGAAATTGTTGAAGGTACCAAGGATTTTGAAAAGGACATGTATGGTTATACCTATCATGATCTTTTTTCCAAAAACATTGATTTTGTGATCAATAGACTAAAAGAAGATCCGGGAACCAGACAGGCGACGCGGCATGTCGCCAATCAGGAGGCCGCCAGACTAAATCATCCGCCCTGCCTGCAGCTCATTCATTACACCGTTAAAGACGGCAAATTAAATACCGACGTGGTATTTAGAAGTAATGATGGGGTTAAGGCTGTCGCCATGAATATTTTCGCCCTGATTGAACTGTCAAGAATGATTGCCAGAGAAGCCGGGATCAACGAACTGGGTTCCTATACCCATCATGCCCTGAGTTTTCATGCCTACAGCCGGGATTGGAAAGCCCTGGAAGGCTATTGCAAATCTTTCGATGACCGCGATTGTACCATCGATTATGAAGATTATCGGGAAGCCTATGAAGACTATGCAGATGAATGCCGAGAAAAAGCAATGAGCTTAAAAAATGCCCAGGAGAAAAATAATCGTTAAAACGGATTTAAAAATAAAATAAGAAACAGCCCTTAAATAGTCAATGACTTATTTTAAGGGCTGTTTATGTTTCGGGGAGGAATGATGGTCTTACAGTTTATGATAGCGAAATTGGGGCCGGCCGACCTTCCCATATTCAACTTGTTTTTTGATTTTTTTCTCTTTTTCCATATGTTCCAGATAGCGTCGTACCGTAACGCGGGCGATACCGAGCTTTTCGGCTAAAACATCGGCAGTGAAGTCACCAACATGATGCGCTTCAATTTCATTCCAGATCGACTGATAGGTGTATTTATTAAAGCCCTTAGCAAAATCGTCGGATTGGGGAATAGCACCGGGATTTGAAATAAGCCGATCCAGATCTGGTTGTTCGATTTCCTGATTCTTTTTAAATTGCTCATGGCGGCTTTTAAACTGCAGCAGGGCTTCTTTAAACCGCTCAAAATTGAAGGGCTTAATCAGATAGTCCACAGCGCCGTAGCGAAAGGCCTCCTGGATGCGGTCAATCGATTTATCGGCGGTGATTAAAATAATATCGACATCAATATTTTTTTCCCTTATCCATTTGAGAAAATCAATGCCGTTTTCATTAGGCAGATAGACATCCAGCAGAATCAAATCCGGTTTTTTAATGGCGATGTACTTCCGCGCATTGTCAAGACTGGCCACCGCGGCACAGAGTTTGAAACCGTCAATTCGTTCCAGAAATTTGGCATTAATATCCCGAACCATCGGATCATCTTCGACGATTATTACCTCAATCATTTTTTTTACCTCGATTCATGGGAATATTGATATCCCAGAAAACACCGCCATCACATTTAAGGCTGATGGTTCCGCCGCCAGCATCGATGATATTTTTGACGATATACATGCCGTTGCCCCGCTGGTCTTTTTTGGTTGAAAATCCCTGGGCGTAAATCTTGTCCTGATCATCCAGTGGAATGCCCCCACCGTTGTCCCGGACCTGAATGGTTAAGGTCGCATCATTCTGGAGGACTTTAATCTCAATCAGGCCGGTACCATCGTTTTTAACCGCATCGAGAGAATTTTCCACCAGGTTCCCGATGACGGAAACAATGTCTTCAGCAGTCATATACCGGGGTAGCCGGGTCAACCGGGATTCGGCATCAATAACCAGCTTAACCCGGCATTCTTCGGCTTTGGCATATTTAGCCAGTAACAGTGCTGAGACCGTGGGATTCTGGATGTTATGGGTTAGAATATCACTGATGTTATTGCGACTTTTAGCCACATCTGAAATAAAATCGAGCGCTTCATGGTATTCTTCCAGTTGGATCAGGCCGGAGATGGTATGCAGCTTATTCATAAATTCATGATTCTGGGCTCGCAGCGACCAGGCCAATTTTTTAGCACCGGTTAGTTCTTCGGCTAATTTTGTCACCTCGGTCTTGTCCCGGAAGCTGGCAATGGCACCGATGATTGCCTGGCCATCCCGAATCGGAATGCGATTGGTAACAATGATGGTATGATCAATGCGTTGTTCCTGATCAAATTCAGACTGTCCGGTTTCCAGGATCTTGAGCATCCCGGTATTGGGAATAACCGCTTCAACATGCTGACCGAGAAGATTGGCTTTGTCGAACCCGGCTCCGAATTTTAGAATCGCAATGGCGGCATCATTGATCAGGGTAATTCGGCCAGCGTTGTCAACGGCAATTAGGCCCTCATGGATGGCTTCCAGCATCCCCGTTTTTTCGGTGTAAAGTTGGCTGATTTCTTCGGGTTCCAGCCCCAGCAGAATCTTTTTGATGTTGTTGGATAGCAGAAAAGCGCCGCTGACCCCGACGGCCAAAGCGCCAAGACTGATCAGAACAATATATAAAAGGGCAGTATTCTTGGCGGATTCAATATTATCGGTGAGGGTACCGACAGCCACAAAGCCGATTTCCTCATTATTTGTAGAATCATAGATGGGGGCAAAAGCCCGGAGCGCTTTACCCAAGGTGCCGGTGGCTTCAGAGATATAGGCTTCGCCTTCTTCAGCGGCCCGCTGTTCATCACCGCCGACAAAGGTCTGGCCGATCATCGCCGGATTCGGGTGGGAATGGCGGATGCCATCTTTATCCACGACAATGATGTACTCAACTTGTTCTAGACCGGGGAGCAGGTTGTCGACGTAGCTGGCAATCTGGCCGTCCGGATCGCTATTTTCCAGGGCCTGGATAATCTCGTCGGAATGGGCAACCATCAGCGACACATTCATCAGATTGGTACGGGCCTTATCCTCAATCATGTTAGTCATCCAGGAAACCGCAAAAGCGACAATAATGGAAATCGAAATGATAACCACGGTGGTAACCAGCAGGGCAATCTTGGTATGCAGTTTGATTTTTTTTCTCATCTCAATATACCTGTTTCTTCAATTGACAAAAAACACAACAGTAAAACGCGGAAACTAACAGACGGTTGCTCAGGAAAGATTTTGTTAATGACATTATATATCAAATCTTTCGAACTTGTCTTAGTTTCCGCGTTCTTATGCAGGGGAATATTGATCAGGCGGCTTCAGCTTCGGAGGTCACTGTTTGGTTGGCTAATTGACCTAAACGGGCCTTTTTTTCCTGATGGTTACGCAATAGTTTAAAGGCCGTGGTGACAATAAAGGGGCAGATGATGGCCGAGACCACACAGGCAGCGGCAACCTGAGCGGTGGCCACGGTGGCAATTACCGCCAGGGTAGGATCAGCAGCGGCTACGGCGGCCGGGGTCGCGACGGCATTACCGGCGGTTGAACCGGTGGCCAGACCAATGATCGGTTCTTCTTTAAATAGTTTCAGCATGACATAGGCACCGATACCAGTAAAAGCAGCGACGAAACCCAATAAGATGCCAGGCCCTCCGGCGGTGACAATGGTCTGCAGATCCATACTGGCACCCAGCGGGAAGGAAAAGAAGGGGATCAGCAGCATTTTACTGCTGCCCAGGAACGACCGCATATCTGAATCCAGATTTCCCAGAATCATCCCGATGACAATAGGAACCAGCACACCCACCAGAGCCATAAAAGGAACCTGGGCTAGACCGGAGGCACCGAGAGCCACCAGGGTAAAAAAGGGACCATCCTTAATCGAAAGCAGCGCATAGGCACCGACATCGGTTTCGTCTCCATATTGGGAAGCCAGGGAGGCATACAGACCGCCGTTACAGTTGGTTAAGGCCGCCAAAATGGCCAGCGGGGATAAGCCGAGAACGCCAGCCGGGCCGAATACTAAACCAACGAAGATACCGATCCCGGCGCCGACAATGAACTTACCGGTAATCAGTAAAGCCCCTTTTTTAATCGCCTTGGGGGCCAGTTTAAAATTAATCTGGGAACCGATTAAAAACATAAAGCAGGCTAAAATAGTTGATGATGCCTTGGGGCTGAATAAGGCGGTGGTGAAACCGCCAATCTCTAAAAATTGGGGAAAGAAGGTATTGACCAGCACCCCTAAAAACAGGGGCACAACCATCATCCCGCCGGGAATTCGATCCAGCGTTTTCTTAATTGGAATTTGCATTTTTCTACACCTCATTTACCTTTCTTAAATTCGGGCGACGCCAGTTTTTCTGGCTGCTTTTTTAATGGCACTGGCAATATTGCCGGCAACTGATTTGTCTAAAGCATTGGGAAGGATATTATTTTCCGACAGATCTTCATCGTTAATCATGGCCGCGATGGCATGGGCGGCGGCCAGCTTCATTTCTTCATTGATCTCGGTGGCCCGGACATCCAGCGCCCCTCTGAAGATACCTGGGAAGGCTAAAACATTATTCACCTGATTGGGAAAATCCGAACGACCGGTTCCGATGACCCGGGCTCCGGCGGCTTTGGCTTCATCCGGCATAATTTCCGGGGTGGGGTTGGCCATGGCAAATAAAATCGAATCCGGATTCATGGAACGGACCATGTCCTGGCTGACAATCCCGGGTGCCGAAACGCCGATAAAGATGTCCGCACCAACCAATGCATCCGCCAGGTTTCCCTGGATATTTTTGGGATTGGTTATTTCGGCCAAATCTTTTTTGGCATCATCCAGACCGGCCATTCCGCGGAAAAGGATTCCCGGTTTATCACAGGCAATCAGGTTTGTTACGCCGGAAGAAAGCAACAGCTTGGCGATGGCTGTACCGGCCGCACCGGCGCCATTGACGACGACGTTTACATCCTCGATCTTTTTCCCAACTACTTTCAGGGCATTGATGATGCCGGCCAGAACAATGATGGCGGTGCCGTGCTGATCATCGTGAAAAACCGGGATGTCCAGTTCTTTTTTTAACCGCTCTTCGATTTCAAAGCATCGCGGAGCACCGATATCTTCTAAATTAATGCCGCCAAATCCAGGAGCGATGAGTTTTACTGTTCTAACGATTTCATCAACGTTTTTCGTATCCAGACAGATGGGGAAAGCATCCACACCGGCAAACTCCTTAAACAGGATGGCTTTACCTTCCATCACCGGCAGACCAGCCATGGGACCAATATCCCCCAGACCAAGGACAGCGGTACCATCAGTGACGACGGCCACAATATTGCCCTTTGAGGTGTACTTATAAACATCTTCAGCATCCGCATGAATGCGTCGACAGGGTTCTGCGACGCCGGGGGTATAAGCCTTACTTAAATCATCCCGGGTTTCGATGCGCACCTTTGAGATAATCTCAATTTTTCCGGAATGCATTTCGTGCATTTTTAAACTTTCTTCTGAATAATTCATTTCTTTTTCCCTTTCATTTTTTGAGATAAATTTCTAAATAAATTGACAATAAAATTTGATAAAATTCTGCTACCGAACCGATGGCCACATGATAACACCGGATTTTTAGCAAGGGAAGATTATGAAATTTAAAAAAGAGTTATGGTCATAAAGAATACTTTGATAAATATTTAACGTTGTTCTGACACCCGGATCGCGCAGCTTCGTCATGAATGGTCAATTTAGGCAATAGAAAAACCGACCCTCGCATTAAGAGAATCGGTTTGGTTTGGCCTGATTAAATTTAGCCTCGGTATTTTGATAGCTCGCTTTGAACGCCGTTGGTTGTCACGGCCAGAAGTAATTCCAGAAACTGATCCGTCGGCAGGTCTTTGTCATTGGCATACCACTTTGCAATCATGCTGAGCATCGCGGCACTCTGGTATTCCATTAAATAGCTTACTTCCAGCAGTTCCTGGGGTGTCAGTTTTTTATACATCGACAGCACCGTCGGGGTGAGCTTCTTCAAGACCTTTTGCCTGAAGTGGGGATCGCCGTTTTCCCCCAATAAAACCGGGAGATAGGTCTTGTTTTTTTCAAAAAATTCGAGAATTGATTTTAAAATGGCTTTCTTGCGATGATCACGAAAAAGATTGCCGTGAAAAAGGTTCTTAATAACAATGCTTTTAAAATCCTCCACCGTAATGGTCTGTTCTTCAATTTCTGCCAGAATTTCATAGGCATCTTTAAAATAAACATAAAAAGTCGAGCGATTGTAGCCGGCTATATCACAGATTTCCTTGACGGTAATTTTTTCAATGCTTTTTTTGCAATATAATAACCAAAAAGAATCAATCAAGTTTTGACGGGTAACTTTGGCGGTGTTTGATAAAGTCGTAGTCATCTTGGTTTTACCTCATTTAGTAGGATCGTTCATTTTGATTATAAACGAAGCCGCTGGGATAAACAAGAAAATCCAACAGCTTGAAAAAGTCTGTTGGTTGAATTTAATAAGGATCAGGGCTAAAATGGGGATAACCAAAAATAAAGAAGAGGTAACGGAAAATGAAAATAGAAGTCTGTGAAGTCAATAAATCATTTAAACAACAACAGGTTCTCAATCAGATCAGTTTGACAATTGAGGGGGGCCGGATCTTTTGTTTGCTGGGGGCATCCGGTTCAGGCAAAACAACCTTGCTGCGAATTATGAAGGGCGCGATACCCGCTGATGCTGGAAGCGTAACAGTCGGTGGTATCGCCGTGCCAAACCGCCAACTGCTAGCCGAGATGGGCTATATGCCGCAAAATGAAGCGCTGTACGAAGAGTTATCGGCCTGGGAAAATCTGAAGTTTTTTGCTGGGCTGCAGCGACTGAATCGTAAAACATTTGCAGCGGATGCCGAAGCGCTGCTCCAGATTGTCGATATGGCAGCGTGTAAAAATAAGCTGATCCGTGATTGTTCCGGGGGGATGAAAAAACGAATATCGCTGGCGGTCGCATTGATTCACAAACCGAAGTTGCTGGTGCTGGATGAGCCAACAGTGGGGGTTGACCCGGTGCTGCGCCGCAAAATTTGGCTTTATCTCAGACAGCTGCGAAATAAAGGAACCACCATTGTGGTGACTACCCATGTTATGGATGAGGTTACCCAATGTGATGATGCCGCCTTGCTTCGCAATGGCCATATCATTGCCCGGGATACGGTTGAAAATTTAATCGCTCAGACCCCCGACGGAAATATTGAAGAGTTGTTTTTCATCGACAATCAGTCAGAAGCGGAGGCACCATTATGTTAAGTATTGTCAAACGGATTCTGGGTCAAATGAAAAACGATAAGCGATCATTGGGGTTACTCTTATTTGCGCCGCTGCTGGTTTTAACGCTGCTATTTTTTATTCTCAGCGATTCCAGCTATGTGCCGAAGCTGGCCGTTTATGATATGAGCGAAAAATTTGTCGCAGAGCTTGAGAACCATGCCACGGTTATTGAAGAAACTGAAAAACCCGAGGCCGCAGATTATCTGGAGGCTAATGGAATCGATGCGCTGATCTGGTCCGACAGCGAAGGGACACACATTGAATTGCTGGAGAAAAATTCCAAATCCGCCGCCGCTCTGGAAGCCATTCAGGATACCAATAAAGCTTTGCAGCCAACCCAAAGGGAGTTGATTCTTGATTATGTCTATGAATCATCGGGGGATAATCAGCTCGATTCGCTCTCCTTTGTTTTTCTGGGCGTGATCTCATTTTTCTTTGTCTTTATTCTTTCGGGGATGTCATTTGTCCGCGAGCGGTTTGGACAGACATTAGAACGGATGCTGATGACCCCGATCAGACGGATCGATGTCATCGGCGGATATACCCTGGGGTATGGTTTACTGGCCGCAGTTCAAAGTGTGGTGATTATCTTGTACGCTGTTTATGTGTTGCAGCTTCAGGTGGAAGGATCGGTGGCCTTGTGTACCTTAGTCATGATCCTGATGGCATTTTCGGCGGTTTCGGTGGGCGCGCTGGTATCGATCTTTGCCAACAATGAATTACAATTGGTTCAGTTTATTCCGGTGATCATCATTCCGCAGATCTTTTTTTCCGGACTGATTCCGATTGATACCATTCCCTTTGGGCTGGGAAACCTGTGTTACCTGACGCCAATTTATTATGGCTGCACAGCCCTGGAAATGATTATGATTCAAGGTAAGGGGGTTGTCGAGATATGGCCCTGGTTAGCGGGATCGGTCGCCTTTATTGGGGTGCTGTTTTTAGCAAATGTGACCGCCTTAAAGAAATACCGCCGGCTCTAAACTTATGATGGCGTATCAAAACTGATTTTGATACGTTAGACTATCAAAAAGATAACCCAGTACCGACAATTGTTACATCATGTTGTACGCATCGGAGCGGACATGGCAGAGCCTGTCCGATTCCGCGGCGAACAACAGATTAACAATTGGTCGGTACGGTAGTTTTGCGCCAACCTCGCGTATCAAACCTGAGTTTGATACGCTTTTTTGATAGGAGAGTTAGATTTAGTTCACAACCATCCTGCTTTTATGATATCATTCACTTGTAATATTTTAAAATAGCATTATATAAGAGTCCAAAATAAAATCAGAAAGAAGAATAATATGTTAAATCAGGAATACATTGAAGCACAAACGATTATGAATCAGGCAAAAAAAGATCTCGAAACCATTTTTGACCAGGTTAAACCGCAAACACCAGAAGATCAGGAAGCCCATAACAGCTTATTGAAACGGATTGATCAATTAAAAAGCATGGATGCTTACTACAATCATTTAAAAACAGCTAAAATTGAAGCCTTGTCTCCAAATGAGAAGTTGTTTGTCAATCTCATCAAGAAAAACAAAGAAAATTTGAAATAAAGTCTGCAACGATTGGGATGTTATTTCCACTAAAGCGATAGTATTTCGGGATGGTTGAGATATTTATCAGTGCAAGCTTTATGACAGCAGATCAGCAAAAAGATAATCGTTGATGCGATCAATCAATTCCCGCGGTCTGATCATTTGATCAACGATTTCCCGGGTCTGCGCCACGTCATCGGTAATAATGTTATCAACGCCGATTTTCACCATTTTCTCGGTTGCTTCCTGGGAATCGACGGTCCAGGCTAAGACTTCTTTGTTTTCCCGATGGATGGCTGCAACGATTTCCGGAGTGACGAAGGATGATTCGATGCTGTAGATATCGACCGGCAGTTTTTGAATATCGCCAATGGCCAAAGCGGTAATATAAGCCCGTTTCAGTTCAGGAGCCACCGAGCCAACCTTTTCCAAGGTGGGGTAATCCAGGGATGCCAGGACACATTGGTCAGAAAAATCATGTTGCTTTATAATAGCAACAGTTGATTCCACCAGACTGGCTTCATGGCCGGTGGGTTTGAGCTCAATATTTAAAAGGATCTTGCCCTGGCAAAGCTCAACCGCTTCTGCCAGGGTGGGGATATGCTCGTTTTTAAACTGCGGATCAAACCAACTGCCGATATCCAGATCCTTGATATCCGCATAATTTGAGGACCAGATATTCAAGTCCTTGCCTGATATGCGTTTGATGTTATTATCATGAGAGACCACAATGATGCCGTCTTTGGTTTGAGCCACATCGATTTCAGCATAATCGGCGCCCTCATCGATGGCTTTTTGCAAAGCGGCCAGGGTATTTTCCGGAGCCAGGTTGGAACCGCCGCGGTGGGCAGTTATTTGCGGACCCGTTAAAAACTGGTCGTTGAAGGTCTCAGAAAAGGTGTTGAAAATCGCAAAACTGTTTATCGCAATAAACAGTAAAACCGTAATCATCCCGATGGTCACAATCGTTTTTTGTTTCACTTTTATTTTGTATTTATCTTTTGCCAGCGGTTCGGGATTAATGATCAAGTTGGCCGAGGCTGAATACCGATAATATAACTCGGAGACCACCGCCAAATTGAGGGAAGTGGTAAGCAGCTGAAAGATGGTAAATAAACCAGACACTAAAAAACCGAAGGCAGCGATAAAAATGGACAACGCCAGCGGATGGTTCAGGAGCTGACCTAAGATCAGGAAAGCGATTATTTCAAGTGCAATCACTGCAATAACCAGCAGCATCAGAATCAGGAAATTAAAAAATAAGATAAACAAAATAGTCTGCCAGAAATGACCTTTAATCAGGATTCTACTTTTTTTGATCGCTTGAAAAAAATTGCTGTTTTCCAAGGTGAAATAATGAAACGAAAAAATCCAGATGAGCGCAAGTAGAAACAAGAACAACGACAGCGCTGTAAAACCGCTTGAGTACAACGGACTGGCCGTGATATAACTCATGATAAATTCAGGAATTGATATTTCGGAAATGAAATTAGAAGATAATGAAAACTCAGTTAACGGAATAATGATAAGAATAAAAACGACGAAGGGAAAATTTTTAGCTTTGACTATTTTGATCGCTCGGTTAAATCCCTCTTTACATAATGGTATCAGTTGAACTTTTCGGCGGAAATGACTTTCATTAAATAATAGGATCAAGGTGGTAAATTCCAACAGACCAAAAAAAGCGACAAAAAAAGCGAAACAAAGAAGGGTTATCAGACAAAGTGGATTGGTCATTGCCTGAGCGAAATTCGAACCGCTCAAATAAGGAAAACCCAATAGGGTCATAATTTTGTTGAACAGAAAGAATCCGCCAGGATAAATAATCATGGTACCGACAACGGTATAGATTGCCTCGAAAAAGAGCAGATGTAGAAAATTAAACTGAATAAGCGTGATTATTTCTTTGGTACGGCTAAGAATAGCAGTTCCTTTTTTATCCATGATGATCAGTCCTTTCTCGTTTGAAAAATATTTTTAGGGAAACTAGTGAACTTTTGTCTGTCAAAAGTATAACTAAAATTGAGAGACTTGCTACAACTACACTCAGACATGCTTTTGGTGATTGTATCATGATGAACTCCGTATAACAAGAAAAAGGCCGGGAGCTTCTTGAAATTTTAGTGAGAATAATCAATGAAATGGAAAAAACAAGGTAAAGTGAGGTTAGCATGAAAGTTATTGCAATTATGGGGAGCCCCCACAAAGGGAAGGGTTTTGAAATCTTACAGAAGATTGAGGCTGAGCTCTCTCGTTTGGATGAGGTTGAATTTTCATATATTTTTTTGAAGGATGCAAATTTGAAACTCTGTCAGGGCTGTTTTGTCTGCATAGGTAAAGGCGAGCAGTTATGCCCACTTAAGGATGATAAAAACAGCATTGAAGCAGAAATATTAAGTGCCGACGGCGTCATTCTCAGTACCCCGGGTTATGCCATGAATGTCAGTGCGCTGATGAAAAACTTTATTGATCGCTTTGCCCACAGTCTGCATCGCCCGAAGTTTTTTAATCAATCACTGATGCTGGTTGTAAATGGTGGTTCCGGCTTATCCAAGGTTAATTCATCCCTGGGTATGACCTTGGGCGGCAGCAACAAGGTTAGCGAATTAAAAATCACCACAACGCCATGGAAAGCTACCGAGGACTATGAGAAGCGGGTTCAGAAAGACATCGAAAAAGCCGCTGTTCGTTTCTATCGATCCATGAAAAACAAAAATCTTGCTTCACCATCGCTGGGTAGCTTGATCTGGTTCAGGATCTTTAAAAAAATGGCCAGTCTTTCTGAGCAGAACCTCCCGGCAGATTACGAATATTATCGAACCAGAAGCGATTATTTTTATCCGACCCGAGTGAATCCCATTAAAAACGGAATGGCTGGGATCATCGCAAATATCGGGGTGGCCACCATGAAAAAGCAGGTCAAATTCAAATAGGGGTTTAGGCAGCACGTTTTAAGACGAATGTTGTGTTGCCAAGTTGGTTTTAATTATGATTTTGGAGCGGACTTATTCTAAACCATGTTCTTTCAGAATGGACTTGATTTTTTCAAAAGGGAAATGCGTCGCTTCCCGTCGGGATTCAACCGGGCATGCCCGGATATCAATGTGGGGGCTGGCATTGTCGCCCTTGGCAGGCCCACCGTCAATGTACAAATCAACGTCTTTACCAAAATAAGCAATCGATTCTGCGATGGTTTTGGCGGCAAGTAAAGCTTTTGTATTGGAAGAACTGATCGCGAGAATAGTTCCACAGCATTCGTAAAGATCCCGAATGGGGCTATCTTGAAAATAAACCACAATAGCATCGGAAGATGCAGTGGCGGCGTCAAGTGGCGTCTTTGCTTTTTTCTGAACATACATACTAACCGGGGAAGGTGAAAAAATATCGATAATCTGCTGTTGGCGTTTATCAATCACCGCGTATTCCGGTATCTTTGATTTATCCATGACGATCGTGATCGGTTTATCCGCTGGACTATGACGAATTTCTCTTAATCGTCGTAGCGCTGAGGCATTAAAGGCATCACAGACCAGCACATAGATGGTTAAGGTTGGCATCACAACAATCTTGCCAGCTTGGATTGCCTGGGCGGCTTTTTCATAGGCTTCGGGACTGGCTTTCATAATTTGAACATCGTGATCAGTTTCGTTGACCGGATTTTTTATATCCATTGGGGCAGTTTCCTCCTAAAAATAATTTAAGTCACTAATTCTGGTTGATTTTATTATATAATGGATAGAAATGATGTACAACACATTTGTCGTATCGATTGGGTACCTCAGACTAGGGGATGAAAGGTTGTGAAGTTCGATGATTGCATTAATGCTGGCTATTTTTAGATTTGTGGGAATTGTGCTTATTGTTTTTTCAATCATCAGGTTATTAAAATTAAAAAAAATTGAAAAGCGTGGAGTCCAAGTTGAAGCGGTGGTAGTTGGAATGAAAGAAAATAAGGTACGAACCGGACGGCAGGTTTATGATGAGTATACACCGATTCTGGAATACACGATTGCTGAAAAGGTCTATCGAACAGCAGCACTGACTTCCCAGGGCGATATACGTTATGAACTGGGTTATATTGTCAAAATCCGTTGTAAACCGGATAATCCTGAAGAAATATTGATTCCTGGAGATCGACGGTATTATTTTAATCCTGTTTTATTTGGTATCGCAGGGATCATGATAGAAATTCTGGTTTTCCTTTTAATCCGATTTTTGTAAAAAGACTTACATACCATTGAATAGTTAAAGATTGAATGATTTACTATGAACAGGCCGCCAACACATTAAATGAGGGCCTGTTCATTTTTTGTTGACTATAAACCGTTAACAATATTTATCGGACATTCCTCATTTGATACGGCCAGAATATTTGCCCAGACCGTTTTATGCATTTTTTCAAAAGCCTGTTTGGTAGTTCCGCCAATATGGGGGCTGAATAGCAGTTTATAATGACAGTTTTCCGGCAGATTAAGCAGCGGATTATCCAACATAACCGGTTCTGGGTACAGGGTGTCGAGACCAGCTCCTGCTATCTGTCCATCCGATAATGCGGCGACCAGATCTTCCTGAACAACCAGCTCGCCCCGGGCAGTATTGATCAGCAGAGCCGACGGTTTCATCAGTGATAGCAAGTCGGCGTTGATCAGGCCAGTGGTTTCCGGAGTTACCGGTAAATGGAGACTGATGATATCGCACTGTTTGCAGAGTACTTCCAGCGGCAGATAACTAAGACCCAATTCGTTCTCAACCGTATTTTTTCGGGAACGGTTAAAATAACTGAGCTGTGCACCAAAAGGCTTCAAACGCTTGGCGGTCTCAAGAGCAATGGAACCCATGCCGACCAGTCCCACATGACAGGAGCCCAGCTCCGGAATACCATCCAGAATAAACGAACCTTTAGCCTTGATCTGTTGACCACTACGCACCATCTGATCCCCTTCCAGGAGCCGTCGCTGAAGGCCTAATATCAGCAGAATGGTTTGCTCAGCCACCGCAGCAGAGTTGGCGGCGGTATTGTTACAGACGTAAATATTTTTTTCTTTAGCAGTCTGAATATCTATTTTATTGTAACCCACACCTTCAGAATGGATGAGTTTGAGATTGGGCATGTTTTCAATCAGGGTTTTGCTGACTTCCCGGACGGCATCCGCAAAAATAAAATCAGCATCGCCGGCGGCTTGCAGTACTGCATCATCGGTACTCAAATTTTCACCGAAAATAAGCTCCCAGTCTTTCGGGATGTCAGATAAATCAGAAAATTTTTCGACGCGTTTGGTCGATGTTAGAATCAGGATCTTTGTCACAGGGGTACCTCCGTTATATTAGTTGTTTCCATTATATAATGGCGGCGATTTTAGCACAACCAAATTTGCTGGTTACATTTTGGGTAATATGAAACAGAGACTTGCATCTGGGCAAGAACGAATATTTAAAACAGTCCAACATGTTAATTACCGGAATGCCAAATTTTTTAACCGTTTTACGATTCATTTTTTTTATGGTATAATTTAATTGCAATAGCCGTGGGCAGAGGCAATCTGATTCCGATTCAGGGGGACGAGAAGTGATGATCGTACCAGACTGTTGTGGTCATATAGAATAGGAGAAAAAATGATTGAATTATTAAAAACAGCGGTTATCCACAAAACCTTCGGTACTGGAAAGATTAAAGAAGTAGAAAATGGTCACGTCGTAATTGTATTTGGAGCGAGTGATTCAGAGGAACCTACAGAAAAGAAATTTGTCTATCCAGATGCCTTCAAAAATTTTTTAAAAATCAATGATCCGGACATTGCTGAACAGGTTAACGATCTGATCAAAATCAAGGATGCTGAGGAAGATAAACGCCGGGAATTGGACGAACAGGAAAAGCGGGAAAAAAGAGTCGCCCATATAATGGCTCTGGAAGAATCAAAGAAAAAGCTTCCGGCTAAAACCAAGACGAAAAAAACCAACACCCGACAGAACATTGCCTTTAAACTGAACTATTGCGATGGCGGAGCCCCGGAACAAATCGGGTTTAATGGTATCTGTAGTGATGCGACGATTCGATATAATATCGAAAAAGAGAAACGAGTCTGGTGCAGTAGTAAAGAATGCCTTTGCTCCCAATACCACAATGGCGATATCGATCGAAAAGTACTGGACGATTCGTTGTTGGATGACAACTTTGGCTGTTATGAAAGTCAGCTGTTAAAAAGCTGGAAAATTATGGCAGGCGAAGATGGAGACGGCAAAACAAGAAAGATAAAGAGTGCCCGGCGCAACAGCCTGGCGGTACTCACAACCCGACTGCCACACACTAAGGAAGCGGAACGAATCATTTTTGGGGTGTTTATAATTGATGATGTATTGGAAGGCAATGAACAGGAGTCAGGTTATGTGTCAACCCAATCGACCTTCAAAATCACCCTGACGCTGGATGAAGCCAAAAACATGGAATTCTGGAATTATCATACCAATGCAACGGGCAAGGTATCGGCAAAATGGGGTTCGGGTTTGTTCCGTTATATGGACGATACCCAGGCCGTGGCGCTGCTGCAAAATTTGGTGAAGATTAAACAAAACACAGCGGATGCCCAATTAGCCAAAGATCTTTTGGAGTCTTATTGTCGGAATAATCTCATTGAATTAAGTGTTATTGCCCAATAATTGGTTATAAAACAACGATGCTGCATCGTTGTTTTTTTATTTAGATGGATTTGAATTTAATGTCCTACATCGGGGTATCAATATAGAGATCACCGGCGTAATAATCAATTTCAGTCCAGTAACCAGCTGTTTTATGAACCAACGACCATAACGGCAACAGAGACAGACAAAAATTATGTCGGAAAGTAACCTAAAATCAGGATGAAGTCAAAATCTTCAAGACCGGAGAGATGTTTTGTTTTTGATCAAAAGAAAAAAGAGGATTAACAATGATAAGTGAAGATGCGAAAACACTGATGCATTATATCAAAGACCTGATAAATGAAGAGAATCCAGAAGCGAAGCTACCAGATAAATTTGCTGGAGCAGATGATTTTCATGAACTGAACCAAACCATGCTGACAGTGATCCGGTATGTGTCAGCCATTAAGGAATTGGAAAAGAAACTCAGAGAAAGTGAAGAAAGATATCGTCTTCTGATTGACAATGCCGGCGATATTATTTCTACTGTGAATCTGGACGGGGAATTTACCTACATCAGCCCGTCGGTAGAAAAAATAACTGGTTATACAGCTGACGAAGTCATAAATCATTATCAGGAAATTAATTATTTTTTACCGGATGCGCTGAAGGTAATGAAGAAAACATTAGAAATCATTAATCGTATGGTGAAAAGCGGGCAGCATTTTGATTCGGTACGATTTGAACAGCGGCAGATTCGCAAGGATGGTACCCCCTTCTGGACGGACACGATAATGTCGGGTATCTATGATGAAGAAAACCAGTTCAAGGAGATTCTGGGGGTGACCCGGGACATTACCGAAATTGTAAAGCTTCGGGACGAGATCATCAAGCTTTCAGAAACTGATAAACTGACCCAATTGTACAACCGTTATAAACTGGATAATGCCCTTGAAAAAGAATTTAAGCGAACAAAGCGAACCTTGATACCTTTTGCCGTGATTCTGCTGGATGTTGACCATTTTAAACAGGTCAACGATCGTTTTGGTCATCAGACCGGGGATATTATCTTAAGAGAACTGGCAGCAATTTTAAAAAATAGCATCCGATCCACCGATATGGTTGGCCGATGGGGTGGCGAAGAATTTATTTTTATACTACCGGATACGGATGAAATCGGGGCTATGCAGTTGGCAGAAAAAATCAGAAAGCTGATCAGTGAGACGCGTTTTTCCCATCCGGAAAGGATTACCGGAAGCATGGGTGTCTCAGTTTATCAGGAAGACAGTTCGCTTGAGACAATAATTTCCCGAGCTGATCAGGCTTTGTATGCAGCGAAGCATCGTGGCCGAAATCAGGTGCAGCTGCTCTGATCAGTCGGGTTAACAGAGTGTGGGGTGTGGAGATTGGTTGAAAGACTTAGGGCTAACCTGCTGCCCAATTAGATCGATTTGAATTTTATGGCCTTCATCTGGGCATCAAAATAGAAATCGCCGGCAGAAGAAACCATGTCAGACCAATTCAGAAAATTGCTGTTTTGCTGGACCCATGCATCCATAACTACAATCGGGATAGACTCAAAATCCTGCTGGTTGGCAGCGGTAAATCCGGCTGAATTTAAAAAATCTTCAAGACAAATGAAAACAGTATATTTTTTCATAAATGCGGGGGTAAGATAGTTTTTGATTAAATCAACATCATCTTTAATTCCGTTTACCGAACTGTCATCTGTTGACAGATTTGAATAGCCAGATTGCGTTTCAAGGATTTTCATTTATAACCTCCTAAAATTTGGTGTTGCTCGAACGTCAATGATATGTTCATATTATACCGTTTTGGCTGTTGTGACAAGAAAAAATTAATCTTATTTGTTAACGTTTACCAAATACAGAGAATTAATAATTACTTTTGTTTTTATAAAAATAACCCATCTGAATCAGAGTAAGGTATAAAGGTTATCAGCAACGACAACTATTTACCCTTAAGATGACCAGAAATCTGTCGATAATTTCAACAGAGCATCTCAGTGATGTTTATTTTTGTCGACATTACGATATAAAGCGTAGCTAAATATGCACAGGCTTAATCACAGGACAAATACAAAAAAAGAAGAAAAGAAATGAGAAGGAGTCAATGGTATGGTAAAAAAGATATTCAACCGACCGAATACAAAAAATGATAAAAGTCGGAGGGCAGAAAAACGATGAATAATCAAGCTGCAGAAACGAAAGGCGAAAAAAAAGTTTCGCTGCTATTTAAACTGGTGTCATTACTCGGTGCAATCCTCATTATCGGAAGTCTGATTCTGGGAATTGTCGCCCTGATGTTTTCGTCTAGGGCATTGACCGAAAATACCGAGAGTTACCTGGAAGAAACGGCGATAGCCAGTTCTAAATATGTGGGTTCAACCGTTGCCAAACAATTGGGCGAATTAACCCAGGTAGCCGAAACCGATACCGTGTCTTCGATGAACTGGGACGCTCAGAAAGCTTATCTCACCGGTAAAGTTAATGAGTTGGGCTATCTTGATATAGCCGTGATAACTCCAGATCTGATGGCCCATTATGTCGTCAGCGGCGACACGACCCAGCTTTCAGAACGAGCTGTTTACACCAATGCCCTCAATGGCACACCGGGAATCTCCGATGTCTCCATCAGCAAGGTGACCAACGGACCGGTAGTACTGGAAGTTGCACCCATAAAAAGCAATGGCCAGGTAGTCGGTATTCTGATGGGACGGCGGGATGGGACGGCGTTAACCGGAATTACCGATAACCTTGGCGTAGGTGAAACCGGATTTGCCTTTATCATCACCAAAGACGGAATCATCAATGCCCATGCCGATAAACAGCTGGTAGTTGATCAGCGAAATGCCATTAAAGAAGCTGAAGAAGGTGGCGAACTGGCAGATCTGGGCAGGCAACTACAGAGCATCGATATGACTCAGAATAATCTGATTCATTATACCTATCAGGGTGAAAAACGAATCACCGAGATCGTTCCGATTGAAGGAACCAACTGGTTATTGGGGCTTGGAGACTATGAAAGCACTGTTTATGCCAATGTGACCAATCTGAGAAATATTCTGATTCTGATTACTTTCCTGGTTGCCTTAGGTGGCAGTCTGGCCATCTATATCAGTACCAAAAAAGCGGTGGTAAACCCGATTATCGGCATCAAAGTAGCAGCTGAAAAATTGGCGCGGGGTGATGTGAACGTAACCGTGGAAGTTAAAAGCACCGATGAAATCGCTGATTTGGCCATCGCTTTCAACGAAATGACCGAAAATCGGAAACAGCAGGCCGACGCAGCCCGGCGTTTGTCTGAAGGTGACTTTGGCGTTGAAATTGAACCTTTGTCGGACCAGGATGTCTTGTCTTATTCACTGATCGCGGTCATTGAAGAAATGAATAAAATCTATCGCGGTATCACCAACACCGAACAGGCGATTTTGGATGGACGTCTGGATTTCCAGGAGAATATTGATAATTATCCAGGCAGTTTCAGAGATCTGATCAAAGGGGTTGACTCAGTCAGTGCAGCCTTTAAAAAACCATTGAAAGTAGCATCAAAAGCCATTGAACGCATTGGAAACGGTCAGATTCCACCGCGTATCACAACCGCATACAATGGCGATTTCAATGACCTGAAAAATAACATTAACTCCTGCATTGATGGTTTAGGAGCTTTGACCGAAGGAAATGAAATTCTGGCGTTGATGAGTAAAAATGATTTAACCCAACGAATTGAAGCTGATTATTCCGGGATTTACGGTGAAATTGCCCAATCCATCAATACCATTCAAGAATCCTTAATGGTTATGGTCAGGGCCGTGGAGGATATCTCAAACGGCGATATGAAAATGCTGGCGGCGCTAAAAGCGACTGGGAGACTCAGCGAAAACGATCGGTTAATTCCCGGTTTTATCAAGCTGATGGAAAATATTATCATGCTGCTGGAAGAATCGGACAGTATGGCACAAGCTGCTGTGGCCGGCGATCTGAACAACCGGGCTGACGCATCCCGCTTCCCGGGCGATTACGCCAAGGTGATCAGCGGCTTCAATAACACCCTGGACGCCTTAACCGAACCGATGCAGGAAGCATCCCAGGTGCTCAATGAGCTGGCCCAGGGGAATCTCAACACGGCGATGACCGGTAACTACCTGGGACAAAACGGTCAGATCAAAGAAGATATGAATAAAACCATTGCCTTCCTGAAACAATATGTCCAGGAAATTTCCGAAACCCTGGAAAAGGTCAGCAATGGCGATTTCAACCAGGAAATTACAGCCAATTATCTGGGCGACTTTGTGAATATCAAATATGCCATTAATGATATTACCGCGCATCTCAGTGAAATCCTCACCGAGATCGGGAACTCCGCCAATCAGGTAGAAGCAGGATCGCGCCAGATATCCGATGGTGGCCAGGCGTTAGCCCAGGGAACAACCGAACAGGCCAGCGCCATCCAGCAATTGTCCGCATCCATTGATGAAGTAGCTGAAGAAACCAAGAAAAATGCTCAAAATGCCAACGAAGCCAATGAACGGACCCTGGATGTACGGGCGACCGCCGAAGCCGGCAACAAACAGATGGGGGACATGGTCAATGCCATGGAGGAGATTAATGAATCCTCTAATAATATTTCTAAGATTATTAAAGTCATTGATGATATTGCTTTCCAGACCAATATTCTGGCTCTGAATGCCGCCGTTGAAGCGGCCCGGGCCGGACAGCATGGCAAAGGTTTTGCTGTGGTAGCCGAAGAAGTTCGGACCCTGGCGGCCCGGAGTGCCGAAGCGGCCCGGGAAACAACCGGTCTGATTGAAGGCTCCATTGATAAAGTGGAAGCCGGCACAAAAATTGCCAATGATACCGCCGACAGCTTGGAAGGGATCTTAAAATCCGTAGCTAAAGTAACCGATCTGGTCAGCAACATTGCAATGGCATCCAATGATCAGGCTACCAGTATTGCCCAGATCACCCAGGGGATTGAACAGGTTTCTCAGGTGGTGCAGACCAATTCAGCAACCGCTGAAGAAAGCGCCGCAGCCAGTGAAGAGCTGTCTGGTCAGGCCGAACTGCTGAAGAATATGGTTTCTGAGTTTAAGCTGAAAAGCAAAACAAACAGTACCACAAGCGCAAGACAAGCTGTTGCTTTGTCTCCTCGGGAAACCGTGGTAAAAGTCATCCCGCAACCGTTAAAACCGCAGATCCTACTGGATGATATGGAAATGGATAAATACTAATAAACGGCGCTGTGGCGTATCATTATAAGACTTTCCCAAAATACAAATAGATAACCATTAATACAAAAAGAGCCTTCCAGTGACGTTCGTTGAACGTTAACTGGAAGGCTCTTTATGTTCGGTCGAACCGGCTTTAACTCTCGAGAGCAACTTCACCCAGGCTGGTAAAGGTGTCGGCTTTCGTGATGGATGTAGCAGTCATGGCGTAGTGCCCGGCTTTGTCATAAGCATATACATGAACATTATAGTCGCCGAGTCCGGTATTGTGATCACTGTAAGGAATAAAACAACTGGCCACATTGCCCTCAACGGTTCCTTCATGCCAGATTACATCATCCTGTCCGTCGTTTTCGGTCCAGACTGGAAAGTAAACCTGACCGATGCCACTTAAGTCGTCAGAAACGAGGGCGGTGACCTTAATTCCTTCGCCTTCATAGTCGGTAACCAGCACATCTGATAATGATGGGGGCGTTGTATCTGATGCGGCGTCGATGTAATCGCCGATGTAGATATAACCCTGAAAACCGCCCACCGAGGTGGCATCCTCTGCACCAATGGTATAGGTGTAGTTCTGGAAATAGATGCCGCTATAGGTTGATTCGGAAAGGGTGACGGTATTGCCGTTGATCGCTTCAACAATGGCCACATGTCCGTCTGAACTGCCACCCCAACAGATAACAGCACCAAGTTTTGGCGTAGATCCTGAGGGATAATAGCCGGTGCTTTGATTATACGCCCACCAGGAATTCGCATTACCCATAGCTAAATTTGGGGTGGTACTCAAAATTTCATAAGCCCGACCAAAGGCGTAGGCAGTACAGTTAGGCATGCCATATCCACCTTGGGCATAAGGATTGTTAGCAAAAAAATAGGGATTATCTGAACCTGGCGCAGATGTTCGTGCTGAAAATAAGTTGGGTAGTGGCGCTATTTCATCAGCCGTTTCTACCGCCTGAGCGATTTGTGTCAGATCCACCTCAGCTTCTTCTGCCATAACAGCCCCAGGCGCCATGCCCAGGCATAAAACAAAGGCAAGACTCACACATGCGCTTTTTATTAAGTTTTTCTTCATTTGACCTCCAATGTCAAAACATGATGTGTCACAGTGTAGGACGTGACTTAAATGCATCATTGATTGTTGCAATTTATTTACAAATTGGCAATGCGTATAATACAATAGACCCAGAGAATTTGCAAGCTTACTGTTAAACCTATTTAAGAAATCTTCACCAACAGCAGAAGATTAAATTTATAAAATGAGAAGAAACGGCGTTAAAAAAGGGATTGAGTTTAATGACAGATAATCAAATTTCAAATTATGCTGAATCAACTTGTTAAAATAATTAATTTTGGTTTAAGCTAAAATGAAATAACTTGTCAATAAGTAAAACTGAGAGCCAAGAATGAGTCATGATTGCGTTTTCTTTTATAACCGAATGCTATTCGTTTTTGAATAAGTTTTATGAAAATAGTTTGGTTTTTCAGAAAAGTTGCCTCTGAACGATCTCAAATAGGGGTATAGAGGCATCTGTGGCAATAAAAAAACGAAAGGGTAGACGGTTTAGATTTAGAAAAGTAGTTTGGATATTTTTGAAAAAGGTTCCTTCGTTTCAAGAAAGTGAAGGAGATTGTAGCGGTGAACATTAAAAAACCGACAATTGATATTCAATCGTCGGTTTTGGGTATGGTGAAGTATGAATTTGATTTATCGGCGCGGTTTTTTATTCATGCGAAGGTATGATTTTAAGGGTATTCACTAAGAACCTCAGTGAGACCCAATTCGGACACCGGTTTTGAAAAATAGTAGCCCTGAATTTTATTGCAGGGGAGCTCTTTTAATATTTCTAGTTGATCAAAGGTTTCTACACCTTCTACCACAATTTTGAGACCAATGTTTTTGGCGATTTGAATGACATTTTCGACAATTTTTAAAGAAAGCTCATCTGTGGCAATATCATCAATAAAAGATTTGTCCAATTTGACGGTGGTAATCGGCAGCGCTTTCAAATAGGTCAGGGAGGAATAACCAGTGCCGAAATCGTCCAGGGCGATGCTAATATTTTTTTCTCTGAGGAAATTGAGCTTTTCATAAGCAATTGACATGGAGTTCATCAACATGGTTTCAGTGATTTCCAATTCCAGAAGACTGGGATCTAAGCCTGTTTTTTCCAACACGTTAGTCACTTTTTCTTCAAAATCTTCGTTTAAGAGCTGAAAGGTTGAGATATTGACGGCAATGGAATAATTGGATTGGTGAACGATGTTGTAGTTTTGAATAAATCGACAGGATTCGTCCAGAATCCAGTCGCCCAATTCGATGATGAGATTGGACTCCTCAGCGATGTGGATAAACTCAAGCGGGGGGATAAATCCACGTTCAGTATGATTCCATCGCACCAGGGCTTCAAAACCATCATAGCGATTTGAGGCCAGGTCAAATTTAGGCTGATAATAAATTTCCAGCTGTCTGTGCTTAAGCGCTTTTTTCAAATCCTGCTGTAAAGATGCTTTGCGTTGGATGATCTCATTCATGGAAGGATCAAAAACCATAAAATTATTTTTACCGCTCATTTTCACCTGATTCATAGCCAATTCTGCTTTTTTAAGAAGTTTTTCCAAATTGTCCTTACAGCCATCGGTACAGGATATGCACTTAGTTTTATTGCATAATTCGTTTCTGGAAATGCCAATGCTGACACTGGCACTGATGATATGTTCACCAATGGTGATGGGCGTTTCAAATTCTTTAATAATTGATTTTGCAAGAAGGTTAATCTCTTCAGGTTTATGGAGACCAATCTTGCAGACGGCGAACTCATCACCAGCAATTCGATAAACTTCAAAAGAGAAGGAATCCCGGAACAGATCTTTTAAGATATTACCAACCTGTCGCAACAGGACGTCTCCGACGCTGTGTCCAAATAAATTGTTAATATACTTCAAATTATCAACGTCGATATAGAAGACCAGCGTTAAGGTGTTCTTATTATCATCAATAGGAGTATTTTGATATTTTTTATATAGCGCCACCCGATTTGGTAAACAGGTAATGGAATCAATATAGGCGGCTGTTTCCAAATTCTTTTTACCAGTTACCAACTCGTTGACCATATCGTACATGGTCGTTTGAAGCATTTCTACTTCTGCGTATTTGGCCTCTGGCATATTTTCGAGAACCGTGTATTCACCTTGGGAAATCATTTTCATTGTATCGGCAACCCAACGGATGGGATTGGTAATATTAATTCTCAGCCAGCGGTTAGAGAAGACATAAAAGAATAGTAACAGAATCAAACCTAAAATTGTTATATATAGAACAATCTGGTTCAGGATGGTGTAAATGGAAACAATGGACTTGCCAACAAACAAGGCGCCAACAACCTCATCATGGGAATTAATAATTGGCGCATAGGTAACCAGATAGGGATCACCAAGAATTTCAGCTTTTCCGGTATAAGGGAGTTTCTGACCGAGGACCGTTTCAGCAATGGCCGGATCCAGAATTGTGCCGACCTGGGCTGCGTCATTTTTAATAATGGTGGTGGCGATTCGGGTATTTCCGGCAAAAATAGTTGCTTCCAAAGCTGCCGTGTTTTTCATATAATCTACGGTATCCTGATCGGCAAGATTCAAACCTACGAGCAGTGTTCCCACGGCGGTCTGGTTTGAATCGGTCAGCGGGTAGCGGCAGAATAGATGCAGTCCCTGCTCGGCATTACCGTCAATCCAGAAATAGGGCTCAGTTACTGGGGTCACATTGTTTTGGGAAGCCAGCGCTAAAATACTTTGATCAGTAAAAATTTCTTCATAACTGCTGCCATCTGCATAAGTCATTTTGACAAACTCAAGCGCTTTATTGTTAGCATGACCGATATATTGATGGAGTGCCTGATTTGAAGCCGGATCGTTTTTATTCAGCAAACGATGATCAGGATCAACTAAGTTATCTGAAAAGGAAAGGAGCCATTTTTCGTTATCATTTATAACTATTTCTTCAAGCTCAATAATTCCCGTTGATACCATCCGGGTCATTTCATTTTCATAAATGGAAAAAAAGATGTTGATGGCCAGCCAAAAACCGATGGTGACAATTAAGAGGATAATTACGAGAATAAATAAATTAATTTTAGAGTGAAGGGTGTTTTTATTAAACATCATTTTCTCCTGTCAGGACATTACATAACTGTTGGATATGATTTGGACTATAATACAACCCTGAAGATAAAATTATTATATACTTTCATCTTCAGGGTTACAAACATTATTTTGTTTACCAGAAAATTTAGTAAACGATGCTAATACCTGGCAAATGCCAAAAGAAGCATCAGACCTGTTAATGTAAGAAGTATTGAAATATTTCTTCAAACATATATGAGGTTGGGTCTTTTAGTGTTGAATTCGTGTTAGGGTCTTCCCGCGGGAGTAAATAAGGTGTATAATACTTAGGTTATGAATAAAAATTATGTGATCTTTCATAAAGCGTAAATAGTTGTAAAACGAAAGGAAATGAATGGAAAAATTAACATCACCAAGGGTCATTGAATCATTGTTAAAAAAATATGATCTCCACTTCAATAAACGATTTGGACAGAATTTTTTAATTGACGAAAATATTGTTCAAAAGATTGTAAAAGCCGGAGACGTGGGTGAAAGCGATCTGGTTCTGGAAATCGGTCCGGGGATTGGAACCATGACCCAGGCACTCAGTGACCATGCCGGCAAGGTCATTACGGTTGAAATAGATAAAAAACTGATACCAGTTCTCCAGGAGACCCTGAATGAATGTGACAATGTGGAAATTGTTCAGGGCGATATTTTAAAAACCAACGTCAGGGAGATCCTGGAAGATTATCTAGCCACGATGCCCCTTAAAATTGTGGCAAATTTACCCTATTATATTACCACTCCCATCATAATGGGCTTTCTGGAATCGGATTTACCTATCGAGAGTATGACCTTCTTGATTCAAAAAGAGGTGGGTGAACGTCTGTGTGGAGTTCCTGGTACTAAAGCTTATGGATCCCTGAGTATTGTGGCGCAATTTTATGCCGATATTTCCATTGATTTTGATGTGCCATCCCATGTATTTATCCCCAAACCTAAGGTTGACTCCATTGTTGTAACGCTGAAAAAACTGAAAACACCAAAAATTGAACTGGAGAATAAGGAATTGTTTTTATCGGTTGTCAAAGCCAGTTTTCTGAACCGACGAAAAACCCTGATCAATGGGTTATCCATGAATACCCCATTTGGCAAAGATGTTTTACTGGAGGTTCTGGAGGTCTGTAATATCGCACCGGGGATCCGGGGGGAAACGCTCACTGGTTCAGATTTTGGCCGAATCGCCAATGAACTGAACAAACGGGTTGACATGTTGGAACCCATCGCTGAGAAGGAATAATTTGTTTTAAGGAGAAAAAAATGATTGAATTAAAGGATGTAACCCTTAAATATTCAAGCAACAAAGGGATTTTCAACCTCAATTTTAATGTTGAAAAAGGTGAAGTATTTGGGTACGTAGGGCCTAATGACGCTGGCAAAACAACCACTATTCGGATGCTGATGGGATTGATCCGAGCCGGGCGGGGCAATGCTACTATCGACGGATTAAACTGTTTTTCCAGAGCTTCAGCGATTCAAAAAAATCTTGGTTATGTGCCTGAAGACGTGGTTCTTTTTGAAAATATGCGGGTCAAAGAATACCTCAATTTTATCACCCAGATGCGGGGCGTCTTTGGCCATAAAGATACTAAACTCAGAGATTCACTGATTGAACGATTTGAAGTGGAGACCCGGGGGAAAATTGAAAATATGTCAAATGGTATGAAAAAAAGACTGGCTATTGTCACTGCCCTGATGCATGATCCTCAAACTCTGGTGTTGGATGAACCCACCAGTGGACTGGATCCCCTGATGCAGTCCCGGTTTTTAGACCTCGTCCTGGAAGAAAAACGGCGGGGCAAAACGGTACTGTTGTCGACCCATAAATTTGAAGAAGTGGAACGAACCTGCGATCGGGTCGGGGTTCTGAAAGAAGGCCATCTGGTCGAAAATATGGATATCGTCAGTCTTCGGGCCGAAGAAACCAAGGCCTATCTGGTCAAATTTGCCGCACCGCCTAATCTGGAGCAAATAAAAAAATACGGTTTCGGCTACCAGCAATTTTCACAGAGCGACTACGAAATATTTTCACCTGGTGATCGGATTGACGTTTTGATGAAGGTGCTATCTCACGAAAAGGTATTAGTATTTAATTCAAAAAATCAATCACTGGAAGAAATTTTCCAACAGCACTATCAGAAGGAAATAAAACATCAAGAGATTAAAAAAGAAGTGAAAAACAAAGATGAAAATACGATAAAAGAAAACACTAAAGAAGTAAAAAAGAATGGTAAAAAACCAAAGTTATTTCCGAAAAAGGAGGAGCAGCATAAAGCCCTGCCCGAACAGGAGGAAAAAGTCAGTGAGGTGAAAAAAGCATGAGTATTCCATTGTTTCTGAAAAATATAAAAAACAATACCCTGCTGCTGCTGGTTTTTGTCGCCCTGATGTCCATTTATCTAGCTGTTATTATCTATATCTATGATCCCAGTGGGGTTGGGGCGATGGTGGATATGATGTCCATCCTACCAACAGCACTGGTCAATGCCATGGGCTTCGGCACCATTGACAGTGGTTTGACCGGATTTATTGCCAGTCTGTTTTACGGCTTTCTGATTTACCTGTTTCCGATGGTTTACTGTATTATTCTGGCCAACCGGCTGGTGGCAAAGTGGGTTTATGAAGGGTCCTTTACCAGTTTGCTGTGTACCCCAAACAGCCGTATTAAAATCATTGTGACCCAGGGTATCTATCTGCTGGCGTCCATTGCAGTGTTATTTACGGTACTCTTTTTAGTCGGTTATGGAATGAGCGAACAATTTTTTCCGGGGATGCTCGAAGTCAAAGTGTTTTTGAAACTGAATTTAGGGGCCTGTCTGATGACCATGACCATCGCCATGTTCTGCTTTTTCTTTTCTTGCTTATTCAATAGCACCAAACTGGCATTGTTTTTTGGTGCCCTGATTCCAATTGGATTCTTTATCTTGAATACCCTCAGCAAGTTGTCAGAGCGGACCGCCTTTTTAGGGAAATTCTCCCTATATAATGCTTTTGACGGTCTGGCCATTGTCAATGGACAGGCTAACATTACCCTGATCATTGGCGGTTTTGCCATCTTTATTGGGGTTCTTTTTGTCGCTGCTGTCGGAGTATTCAGTTTGAAACGACTGCCTGTTTAAAACACAGAACAGCTTGAGTGGGTAGCGGGCAAACCGCATTCATCCGCAAAAATCATGTTCTATAAAAAAGCCAGCATCATCTCGGGGTCTAGACCCCGAGAGAATGCTGGCTTTTTTAAAAATTCTATTTATTCAATGGTGTTGCGCAGGATCCCGATTTTTTCAATTTCTGCTTCAATCTGATCTCCATGTTTGAGGAATTGTGGTGGATCCAGGGCAAAGCCCACACCGGCAGGAGTTCCGGTAAGAATGATATCGCCAGGCAGCAGGGTCATGCCCTGGGACAGGTCACTGATAATGGAGGGGATGTCAAAAATCATTCGAGCTGTATTGGAATGCTGACGCACCTCGCCATTGATCCGACAGGTGATGTCCAGGTCAAAGGGGATTTTCAAATCGTTTTTGTGTAAAATTCGGGGTCCCAGGGGACAAAAGGTATCCAGTGATTTGCCCTTATACCATTGGGAATGCTTTTTCTGGAGATCCCGGGCGGTGATGTCGTTGGCAATGGTGTAGCCGAAAATATAATCTTCGGCATCTTCTTTGGGAATATCGGCGCCTTCTTTGCCAATGACAATGGCCAGTTCCACCTCATAGTCGATCTGTTTGGTGGCCTTGGCATGGGACAGAATTACCGTATCTGGTCCAGTAACCGAGGTAGGCAGTTTGGAAAAATAAATCGGATTTTCCGGCACGTCGCCCATCGAGGGAATGTTCCTGATTTCTTTGGCGTGATCAGCATAGTTTTTGCCCAAACAGAAAATATTTCTTGGGGGTTTGGGAATCGGCGCCAGCAGCTTGACCAGACCCAGATTGATGCCCAGATTCTGATGCTCTGTCATGACTTTCTTGATGTCTGCCAGCAATTCGTCGGTAGCCAAGGGAATAAAGTCGATCAGACGCTCCGGAAATTTGAGACCCATCAGTTTACCGATGGTTGTAATCGGTAAAACCTTGGTTTCATCGGCTGTCAGAATGCCACCTTCACTAAATGCGTTATATTGATAAGTTACGAAATACATATAAAGTCCCTCCCTTTTTCTTCTTATCATACCATTATCTGCTTCGAAATTCCAGTCAAATCCTTCAGGTTGCGGCCATAGACCTCAAAGTCCAAATATTATCTTAAGATAACGGTTTCTTTTAATCAAAGTCCATTGACAATTTTGGCTAATTAAATTATGATTATTGTAATTAAGTATGCAGGCTTTGTAAAGCGAGGCATAAAGGTGCAAAAGGAACGATACTATAATGAGGGAAAATGCCTGTTAGAAAGTATGCCGCTATTTTTATAAAGCGGCTTGTTTTTTGCCCATAATTGTGTTTATGATAGGAGGAACATTATGTTAAAAGGAAGACATTTAATCGAGCCTGGAGACTTTCAACTAAACGAAATTGAATCGATTATGCAGCTGGCTGATAATATTATTGCAGACCCCGAGGGTTATTCTTTGGTTTGCAAGGGAAAATTATTAGCCAGCCTTTTTTATGAGCCTTCCACCCGGACACGGTTCAGTTTTGAAGCGGCGATGCTGCGTTTAGGTGGGGAAATTATCGGATTTGATGATCCCAATAATTCGTCGGTGTCCAAGGGCGAAAGTCTGGGAGATACCATCCGAACCATCGAGTGCTATTCGGACATTGCGGTGATTCGGCATCCCCGGGAGGGAACGGCCCGGCTGGTTTCCAAATTTGCCAACGAAATGCCGATTATTAATGCCGGCGATGGTGGCCATGAGCATCCCACCCAGACCTTGACCGATCTGCTGACGATTCGAAAATTCAAAGGCGGCTGTGACAACCATGTGGTGGGGGTATGCGGCGATTTACTTTTTGGTCGAACCATCCATTCCCTGGTTAAAACTTTGAGTCGTTACAAGGGCATTCGTTTTGTTTTTATTTCCCCCACTGAACTGAAAATGCCAGCTCATATTCTCAATCAATTGGATCCTAAAAGCTATCAGGAAACGACCAGTCTTGATGAGGTCATCGGCCAGCTGGACATTCTCTATATGTCCCGGGTTCAACGAGAACGGTTTGTCAGTGAAGAAGAATATCTGCGGTTGAAAAACTATTATATTTTGGATAAGAAGAAAATGAAGACGGCAAAGCCGGACATGATTGTGATGCATCCCTTGCCCCGGGTCAATGAAATTGCCACCGAAGTGGATGCGGACCCACGGGCAGTTTATTTTGCCCAGGCCAAATATGGGATGTTTGTACGGATGGCCCTGATTGCCAAACTTCTGGGCGTGGAGGATAGAAAATGATCAACGTATCGAAACTAAAAAAAGGCATCATCATCGATCATATTGAAGCGGGACACGGTTTTGAGATTTACAAAGAACTTCATCTCAATGACATTGACGATGTGGTGGTTCTGCTTAAAAACATTCCCAGCAAGAAAATGAAGCAAAAGGATCTGATTAAAATCGAAACTGATATGCAGATTGACATGACTGTTTTGGGCCTGATCGATCCCAATGTTACCATTAACTTTGTCAAGAATGGCGAATTGTACAAAAAAATAAGTTTAACCTTGCCGAAGGTTGTCAATGGTATTATGACCTGCAAAAATCCCCGTTGCATTACCCAGTACGAGGATGTGAAGGAAATTAAATTCTATCTGGTAAACGAAGAGAAAAAACAATACCGCTGTGAGTACTGCGACGCCTACACCACTTTTATTGACGAAGAATAACGAAGGAGGAAAGATGAAAACCTTAATCAAGAACGTTGAAATGGTTGATGCCGACGGAAGACGGTTTGGCAAGGTATTGATTGAAGACGGAAAAATAAAAAAAGTCTATAAAGAAAAAGGGAACGTCAAGTCTGAATATGATCAGGAAATCGATGGCCGGGGTTATCTGCTGATGCCGGGGTTTATTGATATGCACTGTCATTTGCGCGACCCGGGCTTTGAATATAAAGAAACCATGGAAACCGGGATGCAGGCGGCGCTAAAAGGCGGCTTTACGACGCTGGTGGCGATGGCCAATACTAATCCGTTCATGGATGAAGCGGCGCTTGTCAAAGTCAATCTGGATAAAGCCGAAGCGCTACAGCTTTGTAACCTGATCCAGGTGGCGGCATTGACCAAAGAGTTTAATGATTCAAATCTGGTCGATATCGAATCCTTGCGGCCATTGACCAATGTGTTTTCCAACGACGGGGTTTCAATTGTGAATCCGGACATCATGGTAGCAGGGCTAAAGGCTTCAACTGAACATAATTTTATTCTGTTAACCCATTGTCAGCCGGAAACTGAACTGGTGCGACGGGATGTCGAACTACTTGAAGAAAATGGCGGTCATCTGCATGTCTGCCATATCAGCAAAAAAGATACCCTGGAGCTGATTGGGGATGCCAAAGCAAAGGGCCTCGATATCACCTGCGAAGTAACCCCCCATCACATCTTTGCGTCGGCAATGGACTACAAGGTCAATCCGCCGTTTCGGACTTATCCCGACCGCCGCGCTCTAATCGAAGGGATCAAAGTCGGCATCATAGATATGTGTGGTACGGATCATGCCCCGCATTCCGAAGCTGACAAACAAAAAGGCGCCCCGGGAATCAACAACTTTGAGATGGCCTTTGCTATGTATTATACGGTCTTTGAGCAGAACGGCATCAGTCTGGAGAAGCTCAGCGAGATGCTCAGCAACGCTCCGGCAAAACGCCTGGGCCTTAAGGCCGGATTGATCAAAGAACGATACCCGGCGGATCTGGTTCTGGTGGATCTGAACTGGGAAGGGAAAATCAATCCCAAAGAATTTGTCTCAAAAAGTAAAAACAATCCCTTTGGCGGCGAGACCCTAAAAGGAAAAGTAATGATGACCATGGTGAAGGGAGAAATTAAATATGATGATAATGGACCGGCTCTATAATGAAGCTGTTAAAAAAGGACCGATTTGTGTGGGTCTGGATACAACCTTAAAATTTTTACCAAAATACCTGTTGAACAAGGACTGGTCCGATGGTGAGAAAATAACCGAATTCAATAAAAAAATTATCGATGCTACTGAGGATCTGGCCGCTGCCTACAAGGTGCAGATTGCCTGTTACGAGTCCCTGGGACTGGACGGCATGAAGGCCTATAGCGAAACGGTTAAATATGCTAGGAGTAAAGGCATTGTCGTGATTGGCGATGTAAAGCGGGGCGATATCTCGTCCACTGGTGATCAGTACGCTAAAGGTCATTTCACTGGTGATTTCGAAGTCGATATCATGACCGTTAACGCTTATATGGGTGAAGATGCCGTGTCACCTTACTATCAATATATTAAAGAGAATAATAAGGGCATTTTTATCCTGCAACGAACATCAAACCCGTCTGCGGTGGATCTCCAAAATCTGCAGGTGGGCGATGACACCATCTATGAAATCATGGGGGATAAAATTGAAGCCTGGGGAAGTGCTTTCCGCGGCGAAAACGGCTTTTCGGCCATCGGCTCGGTGGTCGGACTGACCCGTCCGGAAGAATTCGAAGCGATTCGGGCTCGTTGTCCCCATACCTTCTTTTTAGTACCAGGCTACGGCGCCCAGGGCGGAACCGGTGAGGACATTGCCAATATTCTGAAAAAATCCCGTTGTGCGGTAGTTAACTCATCTCGGGGACTAATCACCGGTCATCAAAAGGCTGGCTGTGAAGATGAGGGCTTTGCCGAGCATATCCGGAACGCCACCCTGGCAATGCAGGAGGATATTCTTAAATGGCTGTAATCCTAAGTAATACCCTTGTGTCAGCGGGGATTTTTAAAATGACCGTGGCATTTACCGGAGCAGTAAAGCCAGGTCAATTTTTCATGCTGCGCGCCTGGGACAAGGACCCGCTGCTGTCCCGACCGATTAGTGTTCATAATTACGAACCCGGTCAGCTTACCTTTTTATATCAGGTGGTGGGAAAAGGGACCGAAATCTTAGCGCGACTGCAGGCCGACGATGAGGTGACCATCCAGGGTCCCTACGGCAATGGTTTTCCAGAAATATCCGGCGACCTCTGCGTAGTTGGCGGCGGCATCGGGACAGCGCCCCTGTATTATCTGGTAAGACACTATCGGGACCAAAACCCCACCGGGAAGTGCCGGGTCTATTTGGGCTTCCGGGATCTCGCCTACGCGGTTGAGGCCTTTGTAGCGCTGGCCGATGAGGTGGTTCTCGATATCGGTGGCATTATCACCCACAAACTTACCGTTTTACCCGGTGAAACCGTGGTGACCTGCGGGCCGGAAATTATGATGGCTGCGGTGGCTAGTGCCGTGCCGGCCGAGAATACCGTCTACGTTTCGCTGGAAGCCCATATGGCCTGCGGGATTGGTGCCTGTCTGGGTTGTACCTGCGAAACCCGTTCCGGCAATAAAAAAGTCTGTAAGGACGGCCCGGTGTTTGTCCGGGAGGAGGTCTTTAATGTCTAATTATCTGGCAACAAAATTTAATGACATCCTCTTTAAAAACCCGGTGATTCCCGCTTCCGGAACCTTTGGTTTTGGCCGGGAGTATGAAGCCTTTTATGATTTGTCTAAACTTGGTGGCCTCTGCTCCAAGGGGCTGACTTTAGAACCCAAATCCGGAAACACCGGCATGCGGCTCTGGGAAACCCCAGCCGGGCTGATGAACAGCATCGGTCTGGAAAACCCGGGAATCGATGCGTTTATTGAAAATGAATGGCCCCATCTGAAAGAAATCGATACCGTAACGATTGTTAACGTCGGCGGCAAAGATGAAGAATCTTATCTCACCGCCATTGAAAAACTCAATGCCATTGATGCCCAACTGATTGAGTTGAATATTTCCTGTCCCAATGTCAAAGCTGGGGGAATGGCATACGGTATCAAGGCTGAAACCGCCGGCGACATCACCAGAAAAGTGGTGGAACTCTCCCGTCATCCGATTATGGTCAAATTGTCGCCCAACGGCGAAGCAGTCGCCGACATTGCTCAGGCCTGTGAAACAGCTGGCGCCCAGGGGATTTCGTTGATTAATACGTTGCAGGGGATGGCCATTGATTACAGAAAAAAAGCAGTTGTTTTTGACAACCTCTATGCCGGTCTTTCCGGTCCGGCAGTGAAACCCATTGCCCTGCGGATGACCCACCAGGTCTGTCAGGCGGTCAAAATTCCGGTGATGGCCATGGGCGGTATCAGCGACTGGAAAGATGCCCTGGAATTTATTATGGCCGGGGCAACCTGTATTCAAATCGGAACCATCAACTTTAACAACCCGATGGCGCCCCTTGAGATCATTGATGGACTTGAAGCCTATTGTATACACGAAGGACTGGCCAATATCAGCGAAGTCCGGGGAATTGTTTAATTTAAAATATAGAAATGAGGAATAATATGAGTCAGGAAATATTAGAAGTATTAAAAGAAACAGATGCCTTTTTGGAAGGACATTTTTTATTATCATCTGGTAAGCACAGCGACCAGTATGTTCAATGCGCCAAGGTGCTGCGTTTTCCGGATGCTGCCGCTAAGGTCCTGGCGCCAGTTGTCGAGCAGTTAAAAGCGCTGGAAATAGATAAGGTAGTTGGCCCTGCCATGGGCGGGGTCATCGTCTCCTACGAAATCGGCCGACAGTTGGGCAAAGAATCCATTTTTACCGAACGTAAAGATGGCCTGATGGAACTGCGCCGCGGCTTTGAAATCAAACCGGGCGAACGGGTCATCATCACCGAAGATGTCGTTACCACCGGAAAATCCACCATCGAAACAAAAAAAGTGCTGGAAGAGCTGGGCGCCGTCGTCCTTGGTGTGGCCTGCATCGCCGACCGCCGGGCTGCCGGGGTTGAAATCAACATGCCCATTTACTCCGCCATCAAACTGGAAATCACCGCCTGGGACCCCGATGACTGTCCCGTCTGCAAAGCCGGTCAAGTGGCCCTGGTTAAGCCTGGTTCCAGAGGAAATGCCTAAAAAATAAAACAAAAACAGGAGGAAAACAAGATGAAAAACAAAAAGATTATCGCGTTAATCAGTAATGATTTTGAAGATCTTGAATTATGGTACCCGGTGCTGCGCCTACGGGAAGAAGGGGTTACCGTTCATGTTGTAGGGGAGGAAGCCGGCAAAAAGTACATCGGTAAATACGGTGTGCCCTGTGTCTCCGACCTGGCCTATACTGACATCAATCCTGATGATTACGACGGGATTCTGGTTCCCGGTGGCTGGGCCCCCGATGCGATCCGTCGTTTTCCGGTGGTGCTGGAGATGATCCGTAACCTCGATCAACGAAAACGGGTCATTGGCGAAATCTGTCATGCCGGTTGGGTGTTGATTTCCGCCGGTATCCTCAAAGGAAAAAACGTCACCAGCACCCCTGGTATTAAAGATGACATGACCAATGCCGGGGCCATCTGGCATGATACGCCTTCGATTATTGACGGCCATATCGTCTCAAGCCGTCGGCCCCCGGATCTGCCAGAATATATGATTGATTATATTAAAGTCCTGAAAGCTCAGGATTGATCAGACCTGTTAATGCAAAAATACCAACATTTATCTGTCGGGTGCAAAACTGCACTAGAGAGACTGGATGTTGGTATTTTTTAGCATATGTTAATGTGATGATCGCATAGAAGCTCTTTCAACCTAATAATTTAGAATGAAAAGAATTTTTGCGTTATCAGCTCCCTAAATAAAACAGGGCTCGATGGTTTCTGTAAAAAGCTTATTTTAAAATAAGATATTTTTGCGCGGCAGAAATTTTGGCAGCCGCGATGGCAATTTGAGTTTGCGTATTAGCTTTTGTAACAACATTAGCTTTGACAATTTCAAAATAAGTTGCCCAGGATTCAGGGGTATAGTCCATCTCATTGACCGCAGATATGGCTTCAATATATGGAGTAAGATCACCTTCTTTTAACTCTAAACTCTTTTGAGCGGCAGTAATTCTGGCAGCCGCGATGGTAATTTGAGTTTGCGTATTAGCTTTTGTAACAACATTAGCTTTGACAACTTCAAAATAAGTAGCCCAGGATTCAGGGGTATAGTCCATCTCATTAACCGCAGATATGGCTTCAATATACGGCGCAATATCACCTTCAATTGCGACTAAACCACTTTGAGCAGCAACAATGTTAGCAGCGGCAATATTAACTTCATCTTGAGTATTCGCCATTGTAACAACATTAGCTTTGACAATCTCAAAATAAGTAGCCCAGGATTCAGGTGTATAGTCCATCTCATTGACCGCTGAAATGGCTTTAAAATAAGGAAGTAAATCTGTTGTTTGAACAATGATGATTTTGATAGCTTCTAGTCGGAGACTATCTCCTTTGGTACCGGCATCTTCACCGCCCACAAACCAGGTTGTGGTATCAGTGACATCTTTCAGCCAACCTCTATTTTCAACTTGTACATCATATTTAATTTCATAACCCGGCATATTTTCAAGATCAAATTTAATGCTCTCGATCCGTAAGCTCAACCCGGTAGTACCAGCCTCTTCACCCATTGCAAATGGTCCCATGTCGCCTCTATTTTGAACATGGACGGTGGTCTTAATATTAGCAGTACTTTGAAATTCCCCGATGAGTTCGACTTTAAAGGATTCAATACGTAAATTGTCCCCGATTGTCCCCGAAAGATCGCCATTGGATTTCCAATCTTTTTCCCAGCCATTGTTTTCGATATGAGACTTATAGTGTACGCCAGTATCTGTAACTTCTGACATTTCTTTCTCTGTGGCAAAAGCGTTGACAGAGAAAAACATCAATAACACGAATAAAATTGATACAACTTTAAAGATAAACGTTTTCATTTTTGTGACCTCCATTTATTTTAATTCTTAATATACCGGATAAAAATGAATTTTACGATCTATTAACATTTATTCATCCGGATATTTTGATTCTAATAAATAAATCTCCTTTCCAAAATTTGGAATCAAAATATTAAACATCTACATACACAGTATCTTATAATGCGAGTGCTTGTCAAGACACGAAATTAATATTCTAGAATAAATAAAATTTTACGAATAAACGATCAACTTTAAAACAAAGAAATTGAGAACTAGATAAAACGAGATACGTTTCTGAGAATGTGTTTAAAAGGACAAAAATAATCAACCATAACTGATAAATGAACATACCGTTATGGTTGATTAAAAACATGGTCTCATCGCTTAAATATATTCTTGCCAGAGGGCAATGCGGTTTCGGCCGGTTTCCTTGGCCTGATAAAGGGCTTCATCGACATTTTTCAAGAGGTTTTCATAGCTGTTATCATTCAGCGGATTTGAGGAAACAATCCCAACCGAAACGGTAACCACATCCGCTACCGGAGAAGAGGCGTGCGGGATGCGCAAATTTTGAATCGCCGCGCGGAGCGATTCGGCGATCTTTTGGGCCCCTTTTGAGTCGGTGTTGGGAAGCAGACAGGCGAATTCTTCACCACCCCAACGGGCCGCCAGATCCTTGGGGCGTTTTAGTGTAGTGGTTAGCGTGGCCGCCACTTTTTTCAGACAGGTATCCCCTTCCAGATGGCCATAGGTATCATTATAAAATTTAAAATGATCAATATCCAGCAAAAGCACGGACAGAACCGTTCTGGATTTTTGAGCTTTTCTTATTTCCATGGTCATGGTTTTGTCAAAACAGCGGCGGTTAGCGATCTGGGTTAGCTGATCCTGGTCAGTGTCGATTTTCAGCATATCTTGATAAGATTTTAAAGCCAGATGATTCTTGATCTTGGCCTTCATGATCGGGATGCTGAAGGGTTTGGTAATATAATCGATCGCGCCCAGCGTTAAACCAAACTCGATATCTTTGGCATCAGTGAGCGAGGTGAGAAAAATTATCGGAATATCCTTCGTTTTAGTCCCCATATTTAAACGTCGGCAAATCTCATAGCCATCAATTTCAGGCATCACAATATCCAATAGAATAAGATCCGGTGGATCATTGGAATTGCAAATGGACAGGGCTTCTTTGCCTGAATGAGAAATATAAACATCATAGTCCTCATTCAGAGCGGTTTCCATTATTTTAGTGTTGAGTGGCGAATCGTCAACCACTAAAATTTTCTGTCGGGTGGGGCAGGGAGTCTCAAGTTCGCTATAGAAGTGTCTATTTTCAGAATGGCGTCGATCCGCTTTAAGTCCGGTGGCGGAAAGCCTGGTGTGGGTGATATCGGTTCCGGCCACATAGGCGTAGTTGTCGTGGCAGTTAAATTCCCAGTCAATGTATCGGTAGCTGCCGTCTTTCGAACGGAAACGATTAGAAAAAGTGAGCCGGTGGCTGGAGCGCAACAGATCTGAAAAAACGAAAGCCGTGGCATCCCGATCGTCAGGGTGCACATAATCGATAAGATTTGTTTCTGACAATTCGGCGGTAGTATAGCCGAAGATTTTCTCCCAGGTGCAATTGACCTTTTCAAACCATCCATCAATATTTAGAATGCATAAAAGACCCAGATCAAGGGAAAAAATACGATTAATGATTTGTTGTGGACTATTTGTGGCAAAAAAGTCTTCCATAGGCAGTGATTCCAATCATGATTAATTTATTTTTAAGATTATACCATGCATTGCTCAAAGGTGGCTAAAAAAATTAATATTTATCCTGATCCAGGTCCAGATTATCAAGAATGATCACCGGCTCCGGGGGATTAAATTCTTTGCTTAGCGTTTCAGGGATTGGATTTGGGCTGGTTTTAGCAGCAGGTGTATTTTTCAATTTAAAAGCCCCGACCATTTCTTTGAGTATTTCCGCCTGACCGGACAGTTCCTGACTGGCGGCAGCACTTTCTTCCGCAGTGGCCGAGTTTGTCTGAACCACCTGCGAAACCTGATCCAGACCCATTGTAATCTGAGCGATTTCTGAAGCTTGATCATTGGAGGCCCGAGCAATGCTTTCAACCAGACTCGCTACCTTTTCAATTTGATTGAGGATTTCTTTTAAACCATCAGCAGTTTCATCAGCAATTTTTGTTCCGGCTTCGACCTTGGTAATGGAACCTTCGATGAGAACCGTGGTTTCTTTGGCGGCTTCGGCGCTTCTTGCGGCTAGGGTCCGCACCTCTTCGGCGACCACGGCAAAACCTTTGCCGTGCTGACCGGCCCGGGCGGCTTCGACCGCTGCGTTCAAAGCCAGAATATTCGTCTGGAAGGCAATGTCGTCAATTACTTTGATTACTTTTGAAATATTATGAGATGATTCGTTAATATCGGCCATGGAAGTGACCATTTTGGTCATCTGCTCATTGCCGGATTGGGCGTTGGCTCGAACTTCGATGGCCCGGTCATTGGCTTCGTTGGCATTGATGGCATTTCGTTTCGTTTCGGCTGCCACTTCTTCAATGGAAGCACTGAGTTCCTGGATGGAACTGGCCTGTTCAGTGGTGCCCTGAGATAATTGCTGGCCGCCATCGGAAATCTGTCGGGAGCCAGACTCGACCTGCCCTGCAGCTTCGTTAATTTCAGCCATGACCGTGCTGAGGCGGGAAGTGATATCATTGATGGCATATTTAATGGCAATGAAATCGCCAAGATAATGGTTGGTAATTTCCTGGCTCAGATCCCCCTGACCAACCAGCTCCAGGGTTGTAGTTATTTCGTCAACATATTGTTTGAGGAAGGCGATGGTGCGGTTCATATCGTCTTTAATCTTGCCATGCTGACCTTTGAAATCGCCATCCATGGTGATGTTTAAATTCCCCTGAGCCAACTGATTTAATGTTGCCGAAGCAGCCCGGATCGGATCGATAACCACATCCAGGGTATCGTTAAAGCCGTCTATGACCCTGGCGTATTCGCCGGGGAATTTTGAGGCGTCGCCGCGATAATCGAGATCACCATCAACGGCAATTCGGGTCATAGTCTGGGTCTCGTCAACGAGCATCACGATATTCTGAATCATCATTATCAGACTGGGAATCAATTGATCATCGTCGCTGCGTTTGCCCGTGGCGCTGAGATTTTCAAGATCCTGCATATCTCCGTTGGCGATATTGTTGATAATATCCATAATGTGAACCAACTTGCTGTTGACTCGGTTGATGGAATCGGATATTTCGGCAAAGATACCACAATAATTCCCAACGATGGACTGGGAAAAATCGTTGATGCTGATCTGGGCCAGGATCTGATTGCCTTCTTCCAGCGCGCCCAGACCATCGATACAGGCATTGATATTATTTTTAATGGTATTGAAATCACCGTGATACGTGTCGGTAATTTTAGCAGGAATCTCCCCATTGCCAATTCGTTGAATATAGTCAGCGGCCACATGCAGGGGAGTAATGACGGCATCCAGCGTATCATTGACGCCCTGGACGATTTCTTTGAAACCGCCTTGAAAGTCTTCGGTATTTCCCCGGGTCTCTAGCCGTCCTTCTACTGCAGCGGCAGAGAGGCGGTTAGCCTCGGTGATCAGGTGGCGAACGTTTTCGATAGTTTGTTTAAGAGCCGGGGTAATTTCATCTCGAGGTCCCTGGGGGGCAATCTCCGCGGAGAGATTCCCCGCGGCAATCTGGTTCAGCGTTCCGATCAGAACCAATTGCAGGTTGTCGGCAAAGTGGTCCAAAGCAACCGCCATTTCCCCAATTTCATTGGTTGCAGTCATATTCAGCCGAGTCCCTAAATAACCCTGGTTCATTTCCTGGATCATCTGGTTAACTCCGGTGATGGGCTTGGTTATCGACTGTGATAGCTTATAAAGGATTAGAGCCAGGACTAAAAACACCAGCAAGCCAATTCCGGCGATTAGCATAATATTCTTGGTGACAGCGGCAAACACGCTTTCCATGGAGTAGCCAATGTCAATAGCACCAACAAGTTCACCGTTGATCGTCAAGGGATATAGAACATCATAAACGGTTACATCATGGGATTCATAGTAATACTCCGAGGCGGAGGCAATTCCTTCCTGGGCAGCAGCTTTCATACTTTCATCATTAGAATAATCGTTGCCAATATCTTCTTTGATACTGTCGGCAATGTCGATAACATTCTTATCAATAATGGCGATATAGACTATGCTTTCATCGTCAGCCATTTTATCAATCTGGGATTGATAACTGAATTCTGCTTTAACTTTGTCAGTTTGTTCTGACGACACCCCAGAAGTTGATTGATCCAAAGCTTCAATCGCGTTGGTATTGTTTTCCAGTTGTGTAACAAATCGCTGTGAAGTTGTAAAGCCACTGCTTTTTAATTCTTCCAACAGACTGTCGCGAATCAAATAGGAAGAGATCGCACCAATGGCAACAATGCCCAGAAAAACGCAAATCAGGGGGATAATCAGCAGTTTAAATTGAATCGAGTCAGTTTTTCTCACTTTAGTTGTTTGTTTATTCATTTTCATCTGTTCATCCTTTTTTTTGGAGTTGGGTCGGGATAAAAATAGTTCGTTAAAAATCTAGTTTTGCGGATTAGTACAATTATACATGCAGATATCTTCTAAGTCAAAATGATTAACGTGGTAAAAATAGGTCAATCAATAGAAAAAAGCAATTGTTTGCACCGCTTTTCAGGTCGAAAATGCAAACAATTGCTTTTATTGAATAATCAGTGATTGATGATTGCTCCGACCAGAGTCGATTATTTACTGTTCCACAAAATCAACAATGATTTCAATGAGTTCCATGGCCAGTTTATTATAATGATCCCCGGTGAGGTCGTCGGTACCTGAATAAATTAACACAAAGGACTTAGCGTTGAGACCGACGCCTATTTTAATCCGTGGCTTGTCTTTAAAAACCACCGGGATATTGTCGTTTCTCAGAGTAATGTACATTTTCTCCTTATCAGCAAAGAGCTTCACCAGAGTTCGGCCGTCTTCAGCTTTTATGCTGTAGGAACCATTAAAGGTTATGACCTTGCTGGTGGTGAGCCGATCCCCTAAAGACACTAAAAACTCCTCGAGATTCAGTTTTAAATCGGGGTGCCATTGATCCAGCACAATAGTCCGAATAGTAGGGTCGTTATTGCTGGAACCGGTTTCTGCTGGCAGATGCAGAACGTTTTCTTTTGACGAAGCATAATATCCCTTTTGGGGATCAACCAGGTTCTGTTCTTCAAGCATGGCAAAAGAAATTAAACCGAAGGACTGTTTTTCAGCCCGCCAGCCACTGACACCAATGGGGGGGAGGAAGTTGGCGTTTTTATAGGGTTGGATATCAATGGGATCGTTGGTCATGGCGACAAATAAAAAATCCGGATTGTATCCGAATTTATCAATACAAAGTTTGATCATGACGGGTTTTTTAAGTACCTTGGGCACGTCGTGATAGAGCTTGTACGCTTCGTCCACATCTTCAATAAATCCACCGTCTTTTTGATAGTGATAGGCCTTGGCCAAACGGTACATCAAAGCCAATCGGATATTCAGTTTATCCCCGACATCTTTGTATTTATTGGGAAAAAGTTTTATATTTAGTTTTTCCGAGGCGTCATCATAGGCTGAAATTTTTGATTCCACAAAAATCACATGCCGCTGGAGGCTCTTTTCTTCGGCGATGATGACCAGATTCGGTTTGCCGAACTGCCCCAGGGACGGTTCAATGATAAAGCTGATTTTGACAATATCAGGCAGCCATTCAGGCTTGAAGTCATCGGTGAATTTAATTGTGTTTAAAAATCTCAATTGTTTTTCGAAATCGGTTTCCATATCAAGTATGATGCTGTTCACAACACCTTGGTTACCGTAGAAAGTGGTTGTCATAAAGAATCCTCCATTTGTAGTGAGTTTAGTATACCACGTCAAGCCCAACTATAAAAGGATTTTGATGTATCCGTTCATTAAAATGATGGGTAAATATCAGGAATAACGGGAAACAAGGGTCTCCATGCTTTCAATGACCCAGTCGATGTCATCAGAGTTGACGCCGTTATTGGTAACAAAGCGGTACTCACCGTCTTCTTTTCCGCTGATTTTAATATTTTTTTCCAATAGACCGGTCACCAGAGCGGATTCAGTAATAACCGATTCCGGCAGGGTGAAAAAGACCATGTTAATATCCAGACGATTCCGAAGAACTGAACAGGAGTCGATTTCTTCAAGCCGATTTGCCAGATAGCGGGCATTCTGATGATCTTCTTGCAGACGGGAGACCATCTCAGTCAGGCTGATGATGCCGGCGGCGGCCAGGATTCCCGCCTGACGGAGTCCACCGCCCATCAGTTTCCTGTTTTTCCGGGCTTTCTTTATAAACTTTTCGGTTCCCAGTAGCAGCGATCCTACCGGCGCGCACAGTCCCTTGGAAAGACAGACATTAACCGAATCTCCCTGGGCAGCAATATCTTTGGCTGCAACACCCAGCGCAAGGGCAGCATTAAAAATCCGGGCGCCGTCAATATGAACCGGGATATTTCGGGATTGTGCCAGTGTATACACTGCTTCCATATTGGCAAGCGGAACGGTTTTTCCAGAAGACAGGGCATTTTCCATACAGATCAGGCCAGTGTCCGGGAAGTGGATGTCATCGCCCCGGAGCATTAGCTCCAGTTTTTCAACATCAATGCCATCATCCAGAACGGGGAAGGTTCTGATCTGAACTCCGGAAAGAACTGCGGCAGCACCGACCTCGTGCATCAGGATATGGCAGGCATCACCGACTAACACCTCGTTTCCTCTTTGGGTGTGGGTCATAATCGCCAGCTGATTTCCGAAAGTGCCGGAGGGCACAAATAGCGCAGCTTCCTTACCCAGCAATTCGGTAGCCAGTTTTTCCAGCTGGTTGACAGTGGGGTCATCCCCATAGACATCATCTCCGACGGTCGCATTGGCCATGGCATCCCGCATTGATTGTGTTGGTTGGGTAACGGTATCGCTTCTTAAATCAATGATCATTGTAATTCTCCTTATAATGTTGTCTTAATCTTAAACTCTATGGATATTATATGTTTTTACAGATTAGATTGCCAGAATTGTTTCAAAATTCTGGTGAACATTTACAAGTTCTTAAGTGTGATCCATTAGTTTTTGAAAATTAGATGGGATTAGGATTACATTTATAAGAAAAATATGTTATCATATCAAAATATTAAGTGCAATTCAATTTTCATTGGAAAGGAAAAAATATGGTTTCTTTATTAGAGTTAACCCTTCAATTATCAAGAGCCTCTGACATGGTAAGTCCGGAACTGAATCATCATCAACGGCTCGTCGCTTACATCACTTTTAACCTGGGAGAAGCGTTGAACTTTGATGAAAAGAAACTCAATTTAGTCTCAGTGGCTGCAGTCCTTCATGATATCGGTGGTTTAAGCATGAAGGAGCGGATTAATGTATTGAGATTTGAAGCAATAAATCCCCATCAGCATGCTCGAATTGGATGGCTGCTCTTGAAGGACTATCGGGAATTTACAGAAATTGCAAAGATTATCAAGTTTCATCATGTCGACTGGAATGATGGTCGGGGGCTTAGCTTTGAGGGAGAAACGGTCATGCCGGAGAGCCATCTTATTCATCTGGCTGACCGGATTGCGACACAGATTTCCAGAAGTGAAAAAATAATTAATCAAAAAGATCGGATTTATGAAAAAATCGTTGCCGCATCTGGTCGCAAATTCGATCCTAATTTTATTAAGGCCTTTGAAATGATAAAAGATAAAGAGTATTTCTGGTACGACCTCGAATCAATCTTCAATGGGCGACGTTATTATAAAAAAATCAACTTCAAAGATCAATGCTTGAACATCGATGAATTAATTGGAATTACCAAGCTCTATGCCCGGGTTATTGACTTCAGAAGCAATTTTACGGCGGTTCATAGCGAAGGGGTATCAGCTGTGGCCAAGCGGCTGGCCCAGCATTTGAATTGCGACGAACTAACCTGCAAAAAAATTCAGGCTGCTGGCTATATTCATGATATCGGCAAACTGTCGGTACCGTCTGAGATTCTCGAAAAGCCGGGATCACTGACTCAGCAAGAATTTGTCGTGATGAAGGAGCATACTTATCATACCTATGTATTATTGCATCAGGTACATGGATTAGAGGAAATCAATGAATATGCGTCAATGCATCATGAACGATTGGATGGAACCGGATATCCGTTTAAATTGACGGAGAAAAATCTTTCATTGGGGGCCAGGATTATGGCTGTTGCTGATATTTTTACGGCCGTGACAGAAAACAGACCCTACCGGAAGGGGATGCAGAAGGATGAGGTTATCATGATTTTAAAAAACATGGCATCTGATGGTAAAATTGATGCAAGTATTGTTGAAATCCTCATCACTTTCTATCAGGACATCAATAAGGCCAGGATAAAAGCCCAGAAAAAGGCAAGAACCCGGTATGAGGATTTTGCAAAGCTGCTGGCGCAGGGAGACAACAATGGAAATAAAAAATAATATTCATGATACAGCATTGATTTTTGAAGGAGGGGGTATGCGTGGCAGCTATACTGCCGGTTTCTTGAATAATCTTCTGGAGAATGAACTTTATTTTAACTATGTAGCAGGAATTTCGGCAGGTTCCAGCCACTGTGTCAACTATCTGTCACGAGATCGGGAACGGGCCCGGAAATCCTTTGTCGATCTGGTCAAGGATCCGGAGTTTGGCGGATGGAAATCATTTATTAAAGGGGAAGGTTTTTTTCGTTCAGAGTATATTTATGAACAGACCTCACATCCGGAAGGTCCACTGCCGCTTAAGTTTGAGATCTTTATGTCAAATCCGGCAAGTTTGCGTATTGGTGTTTTTGACAGGGCCTCAGGTCAGGTTGTTTATTATTCAAAAGAAGATATTTATGAGATGCAGGACCTGATGAAAATTGTCCGTTCCTCCTCATCGCTTCCTATTTTTATGCCGCCAACCGAATATCGCAATCATACCTACGTTGATGGCGGATTGGGGGGCGGGATAGCTCTTGATATTGCCAAAAAAGATGGTTTTCAGAAGTTTTTTGTAGTGCTGACCCGGGAAAAGGGGTATCGAAAACCACCGATGAAGTTCAAACGGACGATCAGGACCTGTTACCGAAAGTATCCCCAGATGGTTAAGGCGATGATCACAAGACATCTGGTCTATAATCAAACCCTTGATGAACTGGAAGCCCTGGAGCGGGAAGGAAAAGCCTTCCTGGTTTATCCGGAGATAATGCCGGTGTCAAATCGGGAAATTGATTTTGAAAAACTCTCTAATAGTTATAAAATGGGCTATGCTCAGGGGAAACGGGATCTGCCAAAATGGCGGGAGTTTCTGGAAAAATAACGATGCGCTTTCGCCATCAACGGTAAAATAAAAATCCTGTCTGAATCAGTGGATTGATTCAAACAGGATTTATTTGCGTTTAGTTTAATAATAGCGCCATCTTTTAGTATTTGTCGAACTCCTGATCGTCGAGAATGATTTCTGGCTGATCGTAAATTACTTGTTCAACGACGGTTTCTTTTTTGGTGGCGACCGGCGCTTTGCCTGAACGGGATGATTTTGAATTTTTTAGTTTAAACGTTTCGACCATTTGTTTTAGCATTTCTGCTTGTCCTGACAGTTCTTCACTGGCTGCGGCGCTTTGTTCAGCAGTAGCGGAATTGGTTTGAACTACCTGCGAAACAGCTTCAATGCCCTGATTGATCTGGGCGATTTCTGACGCCTGGTCATTTGAAGCTCTGGCAATACGGCCAACCAAATCGGCGACTTTTTCAATCTGTTTAAGGATTTCTGCCAGACTAACGGCGGTTTCATCGGCAATCCGAGTGCCGACTTCGACCTTATCGATGGAACCTTCAATCAGACCGGTGGTTTCCTTGGCGGCTTCAGCGCTCCGGGCTGCCAGGGTTCGGACCTCTTCGGCAACTACCGCAAAACCTTTTCCGTGTTGTCCGGCTCGGGCTGCTTCAACAGCGGCATTTAGGGCCAGAATATTGGTCTGGAAAGCAATGTCGTCGATAACTTTGATGATTTTAGAAATATTGTTTGACGAATCATTGATTTCACTCATGGCGGCAACCATTTTAACCATCTGTGTATTGCCGACTTCAGCGTTGGTACGAACATTGATGGCCAGTTCGTTGGCTTCATTGGCGTTTTTGGCATTGCGTTTAGTTTCCGAAGCGACCTCTTCAATGGAAGCTGTCAGTTCCTGAATCGAGCTGGCTTGTTCCGTGGTACCTTGCGATAAGGCCTGACCGCCGTCTGAAATCTGCTGGGCACCAATTTCCACCTGGCTGGCGGCAACATTGATGTCAGATAGGGTGGTACTTAAATTAGCCGCAATATCGTTTAGAGCTATTTTTATAGCCAGGAAATCCCCACAATAGAGGTTTGTAATCTCTAAATCAAAATTCCCCCGGCCCATTTCTTCAAGAGTATGGGTTATTTCTTCCACATAAGCTCTCAAGAACTCAATTGTTTGATTCATGTCATGCTTAATTTTTCCATGATGACCTTTAAAATCACCTTCCATGGCAATGCTGAGATTGCCTTCAGCCAGTTCTTTCAGCGTGGCAGAGGCGGCTTTAATAGGATCGATGACGGCATCCAAAGTCAGGTTGAAACCTTCAATAACCGTTGCATATTCGCCCTGGAATTTGGTGATATCGCCACGGTTGTTTAAGTCGCCGTCGATAGCAATTTGAGCCATGGTTCGGGTTTCTTCGACCAGCATCAGAATGGTTTCGGTCATACCCAGAAGGGCCGGGACCAAATGATCATTTTCGCTGCGCTTACCAATGCTGCGGAGGAAATCCAGATCGCTTAAATCACCATTGCGGATGTTGGTGGAAATATCGACAATCCGACCAAGCTGGGCGTGAACGCCGTTGATGGATCTGGAAATCTCTCCGAAAATACCATCGAACTCACCTTCAATGGGTTGGGTTAAATCGTTCTTATTCATTAATTTAAGGGTATGATCGGCCACCGACAAGGCACTTAGACCGTCGAGGCAGGCATTGAGGTTGTTTTTAATTTCCCGGAAGTCACCATAATATTCATCAGTAATTTTTGGGGGAATTTCACCTTTACCAATGCGTTCAATATATTCAGCCGCGACGTTGAGGGGTCCGACAACTGCATCCAGGGTACTGTTAACACCGGCAACGATCTCCCGGAAGCCACCGTTGAATGCATCAGCATGTCCCCGGGTATCCAGTCGGCCTTCCACAGCTGCCTGAGATAGCGCATTGGCTTCGGTAATCAGAGATCGGATGGTTTCGATGGTTTTCTTTAGAGCTGGTGCGATTTCATCTTGCGAATCAGTGATTTCCACGTTCATGGAAACATCCCCGTCAGATATGCGATTTATCGTGCCGATGACCATAAACTGAAGAGCATCGGCCATATGATCCATGGCGATTGCCATTTCTCCCACTTCGTCCTTAGTATCCATATTGAGGCGATTGCTTAAATGCCCCTTACTCATCTCCTGAATCATATGACTGGCTTTGCGAAGCGGTCCGCAGATCAGTGAAGTCAGCAATAAGCCAAGTGCAACGGCCAAAATCATGCTGACCACCATAATGATTGTCATGGTAGTAGTTGCACCAGCCGCCTGGGCAATATTATTTTCGGATTTGGTCAATCCATCGGCAAGTTTCATGGACGATAGATTGTCAATGGCCGACTGCATCGCGGCAGTGGCTTTGCCGGCAGATCCATCAGGGCTCATCAGGTTAAAGGCTTCAGTGTCCTGGTTTTGGGTAGCCAGGTTCATTAATGTATCAAGATGTTTATTGTAGTCGGTCCGGGCTGCATTGAAGGTTTCAAAAGCCTGTTGCATTTCGTCAGACTGAATTGTTTTTTCGTATTCTCCGGCCAATTCGTCGATCTTCAGTTGTTCTTCAGCAATATTTTTCTTGATTGTCTGAATAAGATCGGGATCGTTTGCCAGAATCATATCCCGCAGGTTCACACGCATCATTTGAAAGGTGGTGGATATTTGACCCATTTGGGAAATCGGCACCGTCATGCTTTCATAAAGCTCCTGATCGGACTCCTGGAGTGACCAGGTGTTTAAGATTCCGATGAAACCAACAACACCGACTAATAGCGCAATAAGAATGAAAGATGTCAGCAGTTTCGTTTTAATTTTTAAATTTCTAAACCAATTCAAGTTATCTTCCTCCGGTTTTTAATCTGGGGGCACACAAATTGCGGACGGAGTCCTTACTCACAGGTGATAAAACAAAAAAAAGCTCCAAATGAATTGGAATAAATCGATTCAAACCTGGGTAGGACCATTCAGATAGAATTATTTTGTTGAACACCACCTTGCAAAATGAATACATAATCATATTTTTAAATAAACATGATTAATATTTGTCTATGCTAGATTATAAGTGATATCGTTTCAAAAAGAAACAAATAATTTACGCATATATATAATATTCTTATAAATTGTATAAATTTTATCAATATCTTTATCATTAATTTTATCATTTGCTAAAGAAGTTGATAAATTTGAGTTGCGTGTCTGATGACAAGCATATAAATCATGGTGAATTAGCAATGAAAACAAACTATTTGTTGAAGTGATCTTAATTGGGCATAAAAAAATCCTGAAGACAATTATTGTCTTCAGGAAGGGTGATGCATAAATCCTTGTTTTCATCTGGAAGTTTGCTATAAGGTAGGGGCACGTCGACCGACCAGCAGACCGACAACCTGACCATTGTTTTTAATGGGAGCCACATCAAATACAACAGGTTCATTTGTGACTTTACTGATGGTTACTTCAGAAATGGATGGTTCTCCTTTAAAGCCGTTTTCGTACCAGAATTCGCCCCATGCATCAAATTCACCGCCACCTTTGATGTACTTGGCATGACCGGCAAGGTTCATTATTGCGAAGTCCTGGTAGCCTAGCCGTTCAACATCACCAGTAAGAGCTTCGACCTGCTTTTGCCAGTCCATGGTGGCAACTAGCGGTTGAGTCGCTAATTCATTGAGTAAAATGGTGCCTTTATGGGAAGTCGTTTCAGTATTGACCTGTTTTGCGCTTTTTAGTTTGAAGGTACTGATCATATGTTTGAGCATTTCGGCCTGGCTGGATAGTTCTTCGCTGGATGCGGCGCTTTCTTCGGCAGTGGCTGAGTTCGTTTGAACTACATTTGAAACCTGCTCGATGCCCTTGGTAATTTGAGCAATTTCTGAGGCTTGATCATTGGAGGCTCGGGCAATGTTGCCCACCAGTCCAGTAACCTTTTCAATTTCATTCAGAATCTCAAGCAGACTTTCAGCGGTTTCATCGGCAATCTTGGTGCCAACCGCAACCTTATCGATAGAGCCTTCGATGAGGCCGGTAGTTTCCTTGGCGGCTTCAGCACTACGGGCTGCCAGGGTTCGTACTTCTTCAGCAACAACGGCAAAACCTTTACCATGCTGTCCGGCTCGGGCAGCCTCGACGGCGGCATTTAGGGCCAGAATATTTGTCTGGAAAGCGATGTCGTCAATCACCTTGATAATCTTGGATATATTATTGGATGCTTCGTTGATTTCGACCATAGCCGTTACCATTTTTGCCATTTGAGAATTGCCCACTTCGGCGTTGGTACGAACCTCAATGGCCCGTTCGTTAGCTTCGTTGGCATTTTTGGCGTTTCGTTTGGTTTCAGCAGCCACCTCTTCAATGGAAGCGGTGAGTTCCTGGATGGCACTGGCTTGTTCGGTGGTACCCTGAGACAAGGCCTGGCCGCCGTCGGAGATTTGGATGGCACCGGCTTCAACCTGTCCGGCGGCAGCATCGATTTCTTTTAAAACCTCGCTTAAATTGGTGGTAATATTATTAATCACAAGCTTGGCAGCATTATAATCGCCATGATAATAGGCTTTGATTTCCTGTGTGAGGTCACCCTCGCCAATAAGTTGGAGCAATGATGTAATGTCAGCCACATAATTTTTCAGGAAGCTGATGGTGCGGTTCATGTCTTCTTTAATTTTGCCATGCTGTCCTTTATAATCCCCGGCCATGGTAAAGTTCAGATTACCTTTTGACAGTTCATCGAGAGCTACTGATGTAGCTTGGATTGGCTCGATGATAGCATCCAGGGTCTGATTGAAGCCTGAAATAACCTTGGCATATTCACCCTTGAATTTGAGTGGATCGCCGCGATGATCCAGATCACCTTCAACGGCCAGTTGCGCCATTTCATCGGCTTCACTGACCAGGGAGTGGATATTTTCAATCATCTGAATCAGACTGGGAATAAATTCATCCTCTTCACTGCGTTTTCCGATACTAACCAGTTCGTCATAGTCATACATATTACCATTGGAAACATTATTGACAATAGAGTGAATATAGTTGAGTTTCCATTGAATTTCGTTGACAGAGGTAGCCAGATCTCCGAAGACGCCTAAATAGTTACCCTCCATTTTAGCAGAAAAGTCATTGATATAGAGTCGGTGGAGGACTTCGCCGGTTTCAGTTAATGCTCCCAGTCCATCAATACAGGCGTTGATATGATTTTTGAGATCGTTGAAATCACCCTTATACTCGGTTGTGATTTTTGGTGGAATCACCCCGTTGCCAATGCGTTCAATGGCTTTGTTGGCCACTTTGAGTGGTTTAACAAAGGTATTGATGACATTATTTAACGAAATAATCATATCTTTGTAGGCTCCAGTGTACTCATTGGTATTACCACGGTAATTGAGCTGACCTTCTAAAGCGGCACTGCCGATTTTGACGATGGCGTCGTGAACTCTGTTCATTTCAGTCAGTACGGCAGTCATTGAATAGGAAATTACATCGTCTTCAGATCGGGGGATAATTTCAACTTCAAAATCACCCTTGGCCATCCGTTGAGCAGCATCAGAAATGCCCTTGTTGTTTTGAATCATGGTTTCGAAGGATTGCATTAAATCGCCTATTTCGTCATTGGTGGTGACTTCAATGTCGATATCCACCTTTCCCACAGCAACCTGGTCTGCAACCTCTTTGAGTTTGATAATGGGTTTGGCGAGTTTTTGCGCCATTACAAAGGCAGCGACGCCTCCAATTAAGAGAATCGCCAATGAGATTAACAAGATGAGATTTCTCAGATTGATGACGGGTGCCAGAACGTCATCCTGATATTGGGCAACAATCAGGGTCCAGTTTGTTCCTGGGATAGGTGCCGATGATCCAATCTTCGTTTCGCCGTTTACTGTATACGTCAGCATCCCGATTGTTTGGGTTCCCAGTTCTTTCAAGGCTAAACCAAAACTTTTCCATGTACCATCTTTTTCAATATCATCAAATACATTTACCTGATCCAGAACCATCTGGGCATCCGGATGGGCTACCATCGCTCCGTTTGCATCGACAACAAAGCCGAATTGACGTTCACCATCGCCCATAGCGTTGGTAGTATCATTCAAGAAGGTAGGTTCCCGACGACCAATTAGTAATCCAACAACCTGGCCATTGCTTTTAATTGGTGCCACATCAAAGACAACAGGTGCTTTGGTGACCTTACTGATGACCACATCAGAAATGGAGAGCTTGCCATCGAAACCGTCTTCATACCAGAATTCACCTGAGGCATCAAACTCACCGCCGCCGTTGATGTATTTGGCATGACCGGCAAGATTCATTACCGCAATATCCTGGTAACCCAACTGTTCAACATCACCGGTTACAGCATCAACCTGGGTTTGCCAGTCCATGGTGGCAACCCGGGCCCGGGTTGCCACTTCACTGAGTGTGGACAGGTTTCCGGAAATAATGGCGCCAACGTGAGCAGCGCCTTGAGTAGCGTACTTTTGGGCATCGCCATTAGCCTGGTTGGTCAACGCAGCGGTACCTAGATTGACAGCAATAATCCCCAAAGATAATACTGCCAATGAAATCAGAGAAACGGTAAACAGTAACAGTTTTGTGGATATCCGGGATTTGCGGTGAGTTTTAGCCTGAATAGATCCAGCTGTATGTACAGCAGTTGCCTGTACTGCATCGGTAACATGTTCTGTTTCCCGATCCAGCAGTGGTTCTTGATTTTTGTTCATAATGACCCCTTTCAAATATAAACCTTCAGAATACCCGGCTGAATAATTTTTATTCAATTAAAAATTATTCAGCCGGGAGACCACTTAATAAACTAAATGCTTTTAGCATCATGAGTAATTTCACACTGTTTTATTATAGCTCTTTTCAGAGCAAATATCTACCGTTTGTTAACTAATATTTATCATGTTCGATCGATTTGATTGAGTAATCCAATTAAAATTGATAAATGTTGAAGTAAAAAATCGGGGTTGGATTTTATGACAACCAAATTAAGAAAACCAGGCTGATAACCTGGTTTCTAACTTTTGTAAATATAGATTTGATTTCCACCCATTTCGATAGCAGTTAATAAGGACTGGTCCGCATTTTTCAAAAGCGCATCATAGGAAGTTTCGTCAGTGAGGATGGACGTCACTACGCCAATCGAAACGGTGATGACTGCAGCAGCTAGGGAGTTGGGAATAGCCAAGTCGACAATTTTTTTTTTGATTCTTTCGGCTATATTTGCAGCACCAGCAGGGTCGGTGTCCGAAAGAATACAGGCGAATTTTTCATCGTCCCAGCGGGCGGCCAGATCTCCAGATCGCTTTAAAATGTTTTTTAGGGTCATGGCAATCTGACGCAGGCAGTCATCATGTGACCGTTGATCATCGGTTTCACCGGGATTACTGGAATTATCGATCTTTATCATCAGGATCGACAAATAGCACACCGTTGTTTTGGCTTTTTTTGTGGCAGCGGTGAACATTTCATCAAATTTTCGACGATTGGCAATCTGGGTGAGGATATCCAGGTCGTTAGGGACATTTTTTGAAACATCCGCTCTCACGTCACCGTCACTGCATGGATCTGGATCGCAAAATTTACTCATGTACAGGGTTCCTTTCCAGTTCGTTAAATTCGTGTTATCGTTGCTGCTATTTTATACTTGATTTGGGCTGGCTGTAAAGCTTTTTAATAATAAACCAATCATTGTCATTTGTGTTTATTCGGATTTAGGAAGGGTAAAAATTATAGGTAGAAATATGTGTGCCGATTTATAGTAATATCCGTAACTGGAAATACTTTTAGAGTAGTAAAACCATTAAAATCCATTTGCTTGATGTCACATTGATTTGTTTAAATCAATCGCGGCTTATTGATTAAAGAGTAAAGATAAATTTGGCAACAATAATTAATAGTGAGGGAAAAATGAATATTAAAAGCGCAAATCTAGTATATTTTACGGGCACTGGTGGGACTGCTCGAGTCGCTGATGCATTTGAACGTTCATTTATAAATAAATCGGTAACTGTTCAACGAACAGAGTTAAAAGGTTCACCAACACCAATTGCATTTGGCGATGTGTTGGTGGTTCTTTTTCCGGTGTATGCTTTTAATGCTCCCAAATCAATCGCAGAGTGGTTGAAAAAAATTGAACCCATTGAAGGCCGGTCGGCAGTGGTGGTCTCAGTTTCCGGTGGCGGCGAAATCTCACCCAATACAGCCTGTCGCTCGGCCACGATTCATCATCTTGAGGAAAAAGGGTACGATGTCATTTACGAAAAAATGGTGGTGATGCCTTCTAATTTTTTGATCGGATACGATGAAAGCCTCAGTGCCATGATACTCCATGCCACCCCGGTGATTGTGGATAAGGTAGTGGTCGAACTCATGGAAGGGAAGCGACATCGAACTGTGCCTTATGGTATTGATCGCATTGCTTCAAAATTGGGTTATCTTGAAGTTTTAGGCGGAAGAATTTTTGGCCGGGGACTCAAGATCAATGATAAATGTGTGGATTGTGGCTGGTGCGAAAAAATGTGTCCCCGGGATAATATTAGAATTATTGATGGCAAGCATATCTTCGGTAATGACTGTGTCATTTGTCTGCGCTGTGTCTATGGTTGCCCCCAAAGGGCTATTGAGCCGGGATTTGGAAAATTTATGGTGTTACCGGCAGGGTTTAATTTGAACAAGGTGGAAAACCGAATGGATCACCTGACCGTTTATCCTAGAATTAGGCAGGCTACCAGCCAAGCTTCTCTTCGTGGCGTTCGGGATTATCTTATCGAAAGTAATTGTTTCGAATTATAAAGTGGAACAAAGGTTTTAACATTGGAAAGTGAGAAATAAAGATGGATTATTACGCCTTGATCGAATTCTATCACCATCTGGATCGATCATATTTTATTGACAATGAGATGAAGGAATTTGCAGATTTGGATAAACCGCTGTCAATTGGTTACGAACAGACTATTTCCCAGCCTTCACTGGTGCTCGAAATGACTCGGATTCTGGAACCGGAAATGAGCAGCCGGGTGCTGGAGATTGGAACTGGTTCGGGTTATCAGACGGCTCTGTTGGCCAGATTTTCTAAAACTGTTTATACGATTGAGCGAATCGCTGAATTGTCGGAAACAGCACAAAAGCGACTCGAAACCCTTGGGTATACAAATATTGTATATAAGATAGGAGATGGCAGCGAAGGGTGGAAAGAAAATGCTCCCTTTGATCGGATTATGGTCACCGCAGCAGCAGAGCGAATTCCGAATGAGCTCATAGATCAGCTGGCCATCGGAGGAAAAATGATCATACCTGTAGGGCAACTGGAATTACAGGAATTGCAGCTTGTTAGTAAAGCCACAGACGGGCACGTTCACCAGCAAACAGTTGATCTGGTGCGCTTCGTTGAACTGAAGGGGAAATATGGCTGGCATGAATAAAAACGCGTCAAATGATCGCATTGTAGCTTTTTGAAAAAAGAAACCCCTGATCCAATTAAGGAAATAGGGGCGCACTATTTTTAGCTATTTTCGGTAAACGATAACCTGGTTTCGGCCGCTTTCCTTTGCCTGTACCAGCGCAGCCTGGGCGTAATCAAAGAGGTTTTCAAAGGGATCGTCACCAGAATTTTCATTAGATCTGACCCCGGTGGCGACACCAAGTGATATGGTGACAACTTTTTCCACTGCTGAAGACTGGTGGGGAATTCTCAGATTCAACACCGCTTTTCTCATGTTCTCTGCCACATGGGCAGCTCCCTCGAGGTCAGTGTCCGGGAGCAGACAGGTAAATTCCTCGCCTTCCCAACGAGCAACCAGATCACCGGCGCGTTTTAATGTATTTTCAAGAGCTTTAGCGACTTCCCGGAGACAATCATCACCTTCCAAATGTCCATAGTTGTCATTATAGCGTTTAAAATAGTCGATATCGATTCTAATCACCGACAGCGGTGTGTTATTACGTCTGGCTTTGCGAATTTCGATGACCCACATTTCTTCGAAGCGGCGACGGTTGGGGATTTGCGTTAAGGCGTCAGTGTCGGCAGTAATGCTGAGGATTTCCCGATAATGTTTGAGAGCCAGCTGATTTTTAATTTTTTCCGCTACACTGGGAAGGTCAAAGGGCTTGGAAATAAAATCCACGGCACCGGATCGTATGCCATAGGCTTCATTTTCCGTATCGCTCAGGGTGGTCAGAAAAATAATCGGAATAGCCATGGTGTTTTCTTCCAGTTGGAGCTGTTTGCAGACTTCATAGCCACTCATATCCGGCATGTTCAGATCCAGCAGAATAATATCTGGAGCTGGATCCTGTTGAACAATATTTAAGGCGTCTTTACCGCTATTGGCAACAAGCATTTCATAATTCTCGACCAAAGCCTGAGCAAGTGATTGGGTATTTTCTGGGGAATCATCAACAACTAAGACCCGCTTTCTTTTTTCGGAGATGGTATGGTCATGCGATTTTACCTGATCAGTTCTGATCTGCTCAATCGCCAGCAGTTCCTCGGCTTTGAGGCGGATATTTTTATTGTACATCGGTAATACCCGCCCGGATAAACTGTTGTCGTTTTTGGTATTCTGAGCATCATCTCTGAGCAAGAGAACATGAAACGAAAATTCATAGCTGTTCACATTCTCTCGAGTGGCAGTTAATCTACCATTCATGGTTTCAAGCAGTGTCTTTACCAGTTCCAAACCAAAATTAAGGTTGCTTTCAATGGCTTGGCCATTGGAATCATTGATCGAAAAAGGATCACCGGCACTGTTTTTTAAGGGTGCGATTCCAGAAGTTTTGACAGTAAAATAAACCTTAAAAACGGCTTTATCGGTATTTTCCGGAGTCACCTCGATACTGATTTTACCGCGTTCCAGGCATTTGATGGCATTGAGGATTAAAAAGGAAATAATCTGTTTAAGCCGTTGCGGATCACCCACGACAGTCGGTGGGATCTTTGGATGTATGGACAAATCGATGGTGATATTGTGGCGTTTGGCGCTGACAATCAGGGGGATAATCGCATCTTCGACACTATTGTGAAAATTAAAAGCGATCACATCATGGCCGGTCAGATTGTTTTTATCGGCAGTCAGCATTCCGTTGATCAGGTTTTCCAGAAATTCAGCAGAAAGCCGGATATTTTCCAGACAGATATTTTGATCCGAGCTGGATTGGGTTTTACCAATTAATTGTAAGAACAGTGATAAGCTTTCCAATGGTTCACGAAGTTCATTGGATATAATGGAAAGTAATTGATTATTTAAAAATTTGGCGGATTCGGCATCTTTTTTTGCATGATAGAGTTCGGTCAGATCTTTGGCACAACTGTAAATAAACCCATCAACCCATTGAAAATGCCAGGTTACAAATCGATAGGTACCGTCATTTGAATGCAAACGGCTGGAAAGAGCCAGATTTTCATTTTCGGCAGAAAGTTTTTTAAATGCTAGAATCAGGCTTGCCACATCGTTGGGGTGGACTAGGTCAATGAGATTTTTTCCGATTAGCTCAGGGGTCAGGTAACCCAGTTTGGTTTCCCAGGTATGGTTTGACTTCACAATTTTCCCGCGCTCGTCAGTAATGCAAAGAAATTCCATGCTAATGGCAAAAAATCCGTCCAGGTGCTGACGACTTTGTTCATTGAGTGAAAAGAAGTCTTTCATGGTTGTACCCCTTTCATTAGGTTGGATTGATGTTTTTTCTCAGACCCCTGGCGACCAGGTGTTTTTAATCTTAACATTACGCTCTTTAAATTCAGGAATAATAGTTTTTGTATTTCCGATTTTGTCTTTGAAACGTTTGATGATGGCAAAGTCATCCCTAAAATGCATAGGAATCAAGACCTTGGGGTGGAAGGTTTCAATAAAGTGTTCACCAGCTTTATAAAAGGAGTCACCCAGACGGGGATCTACTGGAACAAAGGCGAATTCCATCGGCAGGTTTTTCATTCTTTCCAGTTCGGCTTTAAAGTCCTTTTCTTCCTGGGCCGGATCGATATTTGGTTTTTCGTTGGTGTCCCAGTCCCACCAGTTCAGATCCCCGGCGTGGAAAATTCGATGGGAATTGGTGGCAATATAGAAGGAGATTCCCTGGTCAGTGGAACCGAAGGTTTTAATATCCATGCCACCCAGTGACATGTGCTGGTAGGGACCGATGGCGTGGGTTTTGTGTGTGGAGGCCTTGGGTATATCGTCACTCAGTATATAGGTTGGATGATAAATCCGATCAGTTGAAAAAATATCGGCAGTGTAGTGATCGCTATGACCGTGAGACACAAAGAAATAATGGGGAATTCCCTTACGCAGAAGACTGGTTGGGATATGAGTAAAGCAGTCAAAAATAAGGGTCTTATCCTCTAGTTGAATTAAAAAGCCGCTATGATGTAAATGGAAGATTTTCATATATTACCTCTCATGAATCGTTTTTTATATCTGTTTTAATATCCAATGGTTGGATAAAACTATATTACCCAAATACAATTCAATTATACTTTAAATTATACCGAATTCGTTAAAAACTTAAAAAATAAACGGATAAACCTTAAAAATAAACGGGAAAATAAAAAAATAATCCGAACGTTTTAAATTCTATTGATATTATTGTTCGGAAATAGTAAAATAAGTTTATCATTAAAAAAGGTGGAAAAATTGTGATAAAACGAATTTTTGTAGAAAAAAAAGACAAGTTTGAAGTAGAAGCCAAATCGCTGACACAGACCTTTCAACGAATCTTAAAGATTCAGAAGCTTGAATCCATGCGTATTCTTTACCGATACGATGTGGAAGGCGTGGCAGATGATTTATTCAATCAGATTATCGGCACCATTTTATCCGAACCCAATGTCGATCAGGTATTTGAAGGAACCCTTCAGATTAATGATGACGAGAAAATCTTCGCAATTTCCTATTTGCCCGGTCAATATGACCAGCACGGCGATTCTGCGATTCAGTGTATTCAGATCGTGTCCGGGGAACGGGCGCTGGTTAAGGTAGCAAAAATTGTTGTACTCACAGGTGAATTGACACAAAATGAATTCGACAGCATCAAACACTATATGATCAATCCGGTTGATTCTCAGGAAGCCAATCTTGAACTTTTTGTCACCCTGGTTGATGAAATTCGAGAACCCAAAGATATCAAACCGATGGAAGGTTTTATTTCTCTTAACCCAGATCAGTTGGAAGTATTTCGAGTGGACAATGGATTCGCCATGACCACTGAAGACATTCAGTTTGTCCAAAATTATTTTAATAAAGATGAAAAACGAAATCCGACCATTACGGAATTAAAGGTAATTGATACCTATTGGTCGGATCATTGTCGTCATACGACCTTTTTGACCCAGATTAAGCAGGTGCAGTTCCTGGCGGATGACCCGATTTCACAGGCGATGAAGCTGGCTTATGGTGATTACTGTCAGGCCAGAACGGAACTATACGGTGAAAATACCGAACGACCGATGAGTCTGATGGATCTGGCCGTGATTGGCACCAAAACCCTGAAAAAACAGGGACGAATACTAGATTTGGATGAATCGGAGGAAATTAACGCCTGCAGCATTAACATGGTTGTTGATCATGACGGCGTCGACGAAGAATGGTTGCTGATGTTTAAAAACGAAACCCATAACCACCCCACCGAAATCGAACCTTTTGGGGGTGCCGCCACCTGTTTGGGCGGTGCTATCCGGGACCCTCTGTCAGGACGAAGCTACGTTTATCAGGCGATGCGGGTTACTGGGGCCTGGGATCCCCGGGCAGCCATTGAAGACACCCTGCCGGGCAAATTACCGCAGCGTAAAATTTCGACGGAAGCTGCCCACGGTTACAGTTCTTATGGGAATCAGATTGGTTTGGCGACCGGTCAGGTAACTGAAGTTTATGATCCTGGTTTTCTGGCCAAGCGGATGGAAGTAGGCGCCGTGATTGCAGCAGCACCCAAAGAAAATGTCATCCGTGAACGCCCCACTCCCGGCGACGTAGTGCTATTAGTTGGCGGACGAACCGGACGAGATGGTTGTGGTGGCGCAACTGGCTCATCCAAGGCCCACACTGAAGAATCGATTCTGGAAAGCGGTGCTGAAGTACAAAAAGGGAATCCGGTGGAAGAACGAAAGATCCAACGGTTATTCAGAAGCAAAGAGCTGGCTAATTTAATCAAGCGCTGTAATGACTTTGGTGCCGGCGGGGTATCGGTGGCCATTGGCGAACTGGCAGACAGTCTGGAAATTGATTTGGATAAGGTACCAAAGAAATATGAAGGATTGGACGGCACCGAACTGGCCATCTCCGAATCCCAGGAACGAATGGCAGTTGTGGTCGATCCCAAAGATGTGGCGGCTTTTGTTGCCATGGGGCACGCTGAAAATCTAGAGATTACCCCGGTTGCCACCGTTACCGATTCCGGCCGTCTGATCATGAAATGGCGGGGCGCCGAAGTTCTGAATATCTCCCGAGCATTTCTGGAAACCAACGGCGCTCCGCAATTTATTGATGTAGCGGTTGAGCCGCCAACTGATATAAAAACAGCGGATCAAGATCCGACAAAAGATGAGAAATTCAATTTTATCAGTAAGATGACCGAAACTCTAAAAGACTTGAATGTTGCCAGCCAGCGGGGCATGGTGGAAATGTTTGACTCAACTATTGGCGCCGGCACTGTGGCCATGCCTTACGGCGGGAAAAACGCGCTATCACCAATGGATGGTATGGCAGCCAAGATCCCGATGATTCATGGCGATACCACCACCTGCAGTATGATGACCTTTGGCTACAATCCGGTCATTGCCAAAAACAGTCCCTTTTTAGGCGGGATGATGGGGGTTCTCGAATCCCTCTCCAAACTGGTTGCCATGGGTGGGGATTACAAAAAGGCCCGACTCAGTTTCCAGGAATATTTTGAACGATTGGGCAAAGAACCAGTTAAATGGGGCCGACCTTTTGCAGCTCTCTTAGGCGCCCATCAGGTCCAGACGGCGATGGGAACTCCGGCCATCGGCGGTAAGGACAGTATGTCGGGCACCTTTGGGGAACTGACAGTGCCACCAACCCTGATTTCCTTTGCGGTGGCGACATCCCATGTGGATACGGTTATTACCAGTGAGCTCAAGTCCACGGAGTCACTGTTACAATTATTCACCCTGCCTTTAGACAAAAATGGAATCCCGGAATTAACGGTGGTTAAAGCCGTTTATGATATCATCATCAAGGCCAATCAGGACGGAAAAATCTTAAGTGCAAAAAACATTGGTTACGGCGGCCTGGCGGAAGCCGTGGCAAAGATGGCCTTTGGTAACGGCATCGGAGTTACGTTCAACGACCGGATCGATCCAGCCTTTTTGTTTAAACCGCTTTATGGCAATATTTTAGTCGAAAGTCTTGAAATCCTGGAAGGCTCAACCCCGATCGGAAAAACAAATGATAGCAGTAAAATTGTTTACGGCCGTGACGCCATTGCGATCAGTGACCTGGTTGAAGTCTGGGAAGCGCCGTTGCGGTCAGTTTATCCTGAAAAAGCAGAAACCACCGGGGCAGTAGAAACCTTAAGTTTTAAGGCAACACCTTTTGTTTACCGCAAAGAAAAGCAGATAAAACCTCAGGTATTTATCCCGGTATTCCCGGGCACCAACTGCGAATACGACTCGGCCAAAGCTTTTGAGAACGCTGGAGCAAAACCAGTCACCACTATTTTCAGAAATCAGTCAGCTCAGGATATAAGCCAGTCCATTGACGAAATGGCCGCGAATATCAGAGCATCCCAGATGATTATGATACCCGGAGGATTCAGCGCTGGGGATCAGCCCAACGGTTCCGGTAAATTTATTGCCTCGGTTTTTAGAAATCCGAAGATGATGGATGCGGTCATGGATTTACTCAATAACCGGGACGGTCTGGTGCTGGGAATCTGTAATGGCTTCCAGGCGCTGATCAAGCTGGGACTGGTACCCAACGGCGAAATCTGTGAGATCACTGAGGAGATGCCGACCCTAACCTTTAACACCATCGGCCGGCATGTGTCCACCATCCCGATGACCCGAATCAGCTCCAATCTGTCGCCCTGGCTTGCCCATACCAGTGTGGGCGACATTCATCGCATGCCCATGTCCCATGGGGAAGGCCGCTTTGTGGCCAGTGATGCGGTGCTGAAAACCCTCATCGAAAATGGTCAAATCGCCACCCAATATGTGGATTTCGAGGGCGCAGCCACCCTTGATGGTCGCTTCAATCCCAACGGTTCCGTTTATGCGGTGGAAGGCATCACCAGTTTGGACGGACGGGTCCTTGGGAAAATGGGTCACTCCGAGCGAATCGGTAAGAATCTATATAAAAATATTCCCGGGAATATGGATCAGCAGATCTTTAAAGCCGGCGTCAATTATTTTAAATAAATTAAATTTATGATTTTAAATTAATTATAATCAAACAACAAAACAATTATTTAGAAAATTAAGAAACTTACACCAAAGGAGATTAGAAAATGAGTACACCAAAAGTTGCTGTTATCATGGGCAGTGATTCTGATTTTGACATCGTCAAAAAATGTCTGATTGCGTTGGAGAAATTTGGAATTGAATATGATGTTCAGGTTATTTCAGCCCACCGGAATCCCCACAAAATCTTTGAATATGCCACCACTGCCGAAGACCGGGGGATTGAAGTTTTCATCGCTGCCGCCGGAAAAGCTGCCCACCTGCCGGGAGTCATCGCCGGAATCACACCACTTCCGGTCATCGGCATCCCCATTCAAACATCTTTTCAGGGTGGACTGGATTCCCTTTTGTCAATTGTCCAGATGCCATCCGGCGTACCGGTTGCTACAGTAGCTGTTAACGGCGCCGAAAACGCCGGGATTTTAGCAGCCCAGATGCTGTCAATTAAATATCCAGAGATCCGGGAAAAAATGAAAGCCTTCAAGATTCAACTCAACGACGAGGTCGTTGCGAAAAATGAAAAGGTTCAGGAAATATTATAAACCATATCATCAATTAGAAATAAAGGAGATTAAGATGGAAAAATTAGAACAGTTGTATGAAGGTAAGGCCAAGAAAGTTTTTAAAACCGACAATCCCAACGAATTTATCATTGAGTATAAAGACGACGCCACCGCTTTCAACGGTGAGGTCAAAGGTAGTATCGGCGGTAAAGGGGTCATCAACAATAAAATGACCGGTGTTATCTTTACAATGTTGGAAGAAAAAGGAATCCCCACTCATTTTGTCAAAATTCTCTCTGAAAATGAACAGCTGGTCAAAGCAGTTACAATTTTCCCGCTGGAAGTCATTATCCGCAACACTGCCGCCGGTTCCATTTGTAAACGCCTGGGCTTGGAAGAAGGCTTGAAGCTGGACTCGCCAATCTTTGAATTCTGCTATAAAAACGATGATTTCGGCGATCCGGTTATTAATGATTACCACGCCATCGCCATGAAACTGGCTACCGCTGAAGAAATTGAAGTGATTCGTGATATGACTTTTAAAATTAATGAGATCTTAAAAGCATATTTTCTGGAAAGAGGTATCAATCTGGTTGACTTCAAAATTGAGTTTGGTAAAACCAACGACGGACAAATTGTTCTGGCCGATGAAATTTCGCCGGATACATGTCGTTTCTGGGATGTGGAAACCAATGAAAAACTGGACAAAGATCGTTTCCGCAGAAACCTTGGCCACATCGAAGAAGCCTACGAAGAAATGCTAAAACGGGTTCAGGCATAATACGTATCACTATTATATAAGAATTAAGGTAGTAAGAAAATTAAAATTAAAATACCTGGAGGATGCACACACCAATGATAAATGACAAGTTTCGCGATGAATGTGGAATTATGGGGGCTTATCTCAAATCCAAAGAGAATAACTGTTCTTCCTATATCTATTATGGACTTTATGCGCTTCAACACCGAGGTCAGGAAAGCGCCGGCATATCGGTTAACAAAGACGGGAAAATCTTAACTCACAAAGAGACGGGCCTGGTTAGTGATGCTTTCAAGGGCAATGTCCTTAAACAGCTCAAAGGAAACATTGGAATCGGACACGTCCGCTACTCCACTTCAGGAGAAGACGGTGTTACCAATGCCCAGCCTTTAACGGTCAATCATAGTATGGGTCAAATTGCGTTAGCTCATAACGGTAATCTCATCAATGACAGTGCCTTAAGAAACATGCTGGAAGATTCTGGGGTTGTTTTTCAAACCACCATTGATACTGAAGTAATGGTAAATATTCTGGCCAGAGGTCTGCGCCACGGAATGATCGAAGCGATTCAGCGGATGGTTGAAATTATCAAGGGTGCCTATGCTTTGGTGATCACTGTTGGTGACAAACTGGTGGGTGTACGTGATCCCTATGGTTTGCGTCCCCTTTGCATCGGCAAGAAGGATGAAGATTATTTTCTGGCATCGGAAAGTTGCGCCCTGGATGCGATCGGGGCCGAACTGGTTCGTGATGTTGAGCCCGGAGAAATTGTCGTCATCGACGAAAACGGCTTAACCAGTTATGGTCAAAACAATTGGGTAAAAAAGAAGGCCTGTATTTTTGAACTGATTTATTTTGCCCGACCAGATTCCGTGATGGATGAAACCTCGGTTTATGCGGCTCGTCATAAAGCCGGCGAAATTCTTGCCAAAGAGTCACCGGTTGATGCCGATGTTGTCATCGGGGTGCCGGATTCAGGGATTGGTGCTGCGATCGGGTATGCTGAAGCTTCAGGAATTCCTTATGGTGTCGGTTTAATTAAAAATAAATACATTGGCCGGACCTTTATTCAGCCTAATCAGAAGCTGAGAGAAGAAGGGGTGCGAATTAAACTAAACCCATTAAAAGAAACCATTAAAGGCAAACGGGTCATTATTATTGATGATTCCATCGTTCGGGGAACCACATCCAAACGACTGGTTGAAATTTTGAGACAGGCTGGCGCAACTGAAGTTCATTTCCGGGTTACCAGCCCACCGGTAGCGCACACCTGCCATTTCGGGATTGATACCCCGCGGCGAAAATACCTGATCGGCGCCAAGAAAACGGTCGAAGAAATCAGAGATATTTTAGGCGCAGATTCGCTGGCCTATATTTCATTGGATGGCTTAACGGAATCAGTTGGCGGAAAAACAACGTTCTGTCGCGCTTGCTTTGATGGGGAATACCCCATGGAAGTGCCAATTTTAAATGCCAACGACTAAATCGCAAGTAGAATTTAATTAACTGGAACTAAAAAATAGATGGAGGAAACATGTCAGAAAATCAGATAAAAACAGATGCCTATCGACAGGCCGGAGTGGATGTGGAAGCGGGTTACGAATCGGTTAAACTAATGAAGGCTGATGTCCAACGAACCTTTAATGATCGGGTTCTTTCTCACCTGGGCGGATTTGGCGGGCTGTTCGAATTGCCGGAAGGTTATCGGAAACCAGTCCTGGTTTCCGGAACCGATGGAGTTGGAACCAAACTGCGGTTGGCTTTTATGATGGATCGTCATGATACCATCGGCGTGGATTGTGTAGCGATGTGCGTTAATGATATTTTATGTCAGGGCGCCCAACCAATGTTCTTTTTGGATTACATTGCCTGTGGCAAAAACTATCCGGAAAAAATCGCCACCATCGTCAAAGGGATTGCTGAAGGCTGTATCCAGGGAAATATGGCTCTAATCGGCGGCGAAACCGCTGAAATGCCCGATATGTATGACCTGGATGAGTATGATCTGGCTGGTTTTGCGGTGGGCATCGTCGAAAAAGATGATATTGTTACTGGCGCAACTATTGCTGAAGGTGACGTGCTGGTAGGATTGCCATCTTCCGGGGTTCACAGTAACGGTTTTTCGCTGGTACGAAAGGTTTTATTTAAAGATCTGTCACTGGATGTCAATACCTATGTGGACGATCTGGGCATGACCCTGGGTGAAGCCCTGCTGACACCGACCCGAATTTATGTTAAAGTATTGGCTGACCTGATTAAACCCTGCGGAATCAAAGGCATGAGCCATATCACCGGCGGCGGTTTTTATGAGAATATTCCCCGGATGATTCCCGACGGACTTTGTGCTAAGGTCGATGCCAGTGTGATCGAAACTCTGCCGATTTTTAAATTTATTCAGGAAGCGGGGAAAATTCCCGCTGAAAGCATGTATGCCACCTTTAATATGGGGATTGGTCTGGTGGCAGTTCTGCCAGCTGACCAGGTTGAAGCCTTCGTCGCTGGGTTAACAGCCAAGGGCGAAAAGCCGGTAATTCTCGGTTCTATTGTTAAAGGAGAGGAAAAAATCGCTTTATGTCTGTAAAAGCTTTAAAAAAAATCGGCGTGCTGGTTTCCGGCGGCGGGACAAATTTCCAGTCCCTGATTGATACCATTCATCACAAGTATGGTGAAATTGCGGTGGTGATTTCCAACAACCGTCAGGCCTTTGGTCTGGAACGGGGGAGAACAGCCGGGATTCCGGCGGTGGCCATCAATCCCAAAGGCTACCCCAGCAATGAAGCCTTTGATCAAAAAATTGTCGAAATTCTCAGCGGCTATGATGTCGATCTGGTGGTTCTGGCCGGTTATATGAAAATCATTACCCCAGGCTTTGTGGAAGCCTACCCCAATGCCATTATCAACATTCATCCAGCCCTGATTCCATCTTTTTGCGGTACCGGGTTTTACGGGATGCATGTCCATCAGGCCGTCATCGATTATGGCGTCAAGGTCACCGGGGCAACGGTTCATTTCGTTAACGAAGTGGCCGACGGCGGCCCGGTTATTATGCAAGAAACCGTTATGGTCGCAGATGACGACACGCCGGAATCGATCCAGCAGAAAGTCCTTAAAATTGAACACAAGCTTTTACCACAGGCGGTGAAGGCTTTTTGTCTTGACCAATTGTCAGTGGAAGGCCGAGTTGTTAAAAATAAAGTAGCATCAAATTAGATAAAAACACAGGGAACTTGTTAGAGTTATAAATTTGGAGGAATAAAATGAGAGCATTGTTAAGTGTATCGGATAAGCGTGGAATTGTCGAATTTGCAACGAAATTGGCGGCAATGGGATGGGAAATCCTGTCTACTGGAGGAACTGCCAAAGCCCTGAGAGAAGCAGGATTGACAATTACCGGCGTCTCAGAAGTGACCGGCTTTCCGGAATGTCTGGATGGACGGGTCAAAACCCTGCATCCTAAAATTCATGGCGGGATTCTGGGAATCCGCAACAATCCCGATCACCAGAAACAGATGGCCGAGCTTGAAATTACTCCCATTGATTTGTTGGTCATCAACCTCTACCCATTTAAAAACACGATTTTAAAAGAAGGGGTCGCCTTTGAAGATGCGGTCGAAAACATCGATATCGGGGGACCAACGATGCTGCGATCGGCAGCCAAAAACTTCAATGATGTAACTGTGGTTGTGGACCCGGAAGACTATGCTGTGGTTCTGGCTGAGCTGGAAGCAAACGGAAAAACAAACTATGAAACCCGCTATAACTTGGCCTTAAAAGTGTTTGAAACGACCTCCAACTATGACACGATGATCGCTGACTACTTAAGAAAACGGGTAGCCGGAGAAGTCTTACAAGACACCATCACGATGACCTTTGAAAAGGTTCAGGATCTCCGCTATGGTGAAAATCCACACCAAAAAGCTGCTTTTTATGGCGAAGTGGTTCCGGTTAAAGGCGCCCTCACCGCAGCTAAACAACTCCAGGGCAAAGAACTTTCCTATAATAATATCAACGATACCAACGGGGCCCTGGAAATCTTAAAGGAATATGGGGACGAGCCCACCATTGTCGCGGTTAAACATGCCAATCCTTGCGGGATTGCCAGTGACGAAAAAATTGCGATGGCTTATAAAAAAGCCCATGACAGCGATCCGGTTTCCATTTTTGGCGGTATCATTGCTTCCAATCGACTGATCGATGAGGTCGCTGCCAAAGAAATGGTGAAAACCTTTCTGGAAGTGATCGTTGCGCCAGGATTTACGCCGGAAGCATTGGCGGTTCTGGCAGCTAAACCGAATCTGCGTTTATTAGAGCTGGCCGATATCACTCACAACGAACCCAGCTATGAAGTGAAAAAAGTGATGGGCGGTCTATTGGTTCAGGAACGGGATACCAGATTGTATGATGAATTAAAAGTCGTCACCAAACGTCAGCCCAGCGAAGTCGAAATGGCTGAATTGCTGTTTGCCTGGAAAGCAGTTAAAAATACCAAATCCAACGCCATCAGCCTGACTAAAAATAAATGTCTGATTGCCAACGGACCGGGCCAGGTCAATCGGGTCGGCGCCCTGGAAAACGCCATTCGTCAGGCTGGCGAAAACGTCAAAGGAGCGGTGATGGCATCTGATGCCTTCTTCCCCTTTGACGACAGCGTCAAAGCCGCAGCCGCAGCCGGCATTACTGCCATTATCCAACCCGGTGGGGCTGGAAAAGATGCGGATTCAATCAAAGCCTGTGATGAGGCGGGCATTGCTATGGTATTTACTGGCATGCGCCACTTTAAACACTAGTTTTGCGTCGATAATTGCCCGACTTCTGCGTTGGAGATGGTTTTGTCCTTGGTCACGTATTTGCGGATACGCTCCCGTCGGACAAAACTATTTCCGCCTTGTGCTAAAGCAATTCTGAAGAAAAAAAATTGGGTTAGCATGAATTATTTTGAATTGAACAATTCTCTTAGAAAAACGGGGTTAGATATTTGAAAAACACAAAGCAAAACAAGGAGAGACAGATGAAAGTATTAATGATTGGATCCGGTGGCCGGGAACATGTTCTGACATGGAAGCTTGCCCAAAGTCCCCGGGTTGAAAAAATATATGCCGCCCCGGGTAACGGTGGTATGGCAGAATTGGCCGAATGTGTTGATTTGTCGGTTGAAGATATTCCCGGCTGTTTGGCCTTTGCCAAAGAACATCAGATTGACCTCACCGTTGTGGGTCCCGAAGTTCCTCTGGTTATGGGGATGGTCGACGCTTTTGAAGCGGCGGGTTTAAAGGTCTTTGGTCCCAACAAACATTGTGCCCAGTTTGAGGGCAGTAAGGCCTTTACCAAGGAATTTTTATTCCGTCACAATATTCCCACCGCTGCCTATAAAGAATATACCGATTTTGATGAAATCATCAAAGATCTGGGCGTTTATGGCTATCCGATGGTGATCAAGGCTGATGGTCTGGCCGCCGGCAAAGGTGTGTTGATTCCCGAAAACGAAGCCGATGCTCTTGAAGGCATGGAAATGATCATGAAAAAACGGGAATTCGGAGAAGCCGGCGACAAGGTGGTTATCGAAGAATTCTTAACCGGACAGGAGGCCTCGATGCTTTGTTTTGTCGATGGCAAAACGATTGTTCCGATGGAAAGTGCTCAGGACTACAAACGAGCCTATGACAATGATGAGGGTTTGAACACCGGCGGGATGGGAACCTATTCCCCCAATGTGCTGTTTGCTGATGAAACCCTGAACAAGCGCATCAAAGCCGAGATCCTGGATCCGATTATCGACGGTTTTATTGCCGATGGTATGAACTTTAAAGGAATCCTGTTTATTGGTCTGATGATTGATAACGGTGTACCGAAGGTTCTGGAATTTAACGTCCGCTTCGGCGATCCCGAAGCCCAGAGCGTCCTGATGCGGATGGAATCTGATCTAGTCGATATCATGGAAGCCGTCATCGAGGGCAAGCTGTCTGACTGTGAGATCAAATGGAGTAATAAAGAAGCCGTTTGCGTGGTCATTGCCTCCGGCGGCTACCCCGGCCCTTACGAAAAAGGCAAGGTCATCACCGGCATTGAAGATGTGAAAGACTGCGTCGTCTTCCACGCCGGAACCAAGCTGGTCAATGGCGAACTGCAAACCAACGGCGGCCGGGTCCTCTGCGTCACCGCCCTGGGCGAAACCCGTGAAGCCGCCAGAAAAACCGTCTACGCCAACATCGGCAAAATCAACTTCGAAGGCGCCCAATACCGAACCGATATTGCCAAGTTTAGCTAAAATTTAATCGCAGAAATTTTTATGGAGGGCTACCATGCAGAAGAGTATTATCAGCGCCATGATGGCATATGTTTTATGGGGAATCCTCCCGATTTACTGGAAGGCACTGAAAGAAGTGTCACCGCTTTACATCCTGGCTTCGCGCATTTTCTGGTCCTTTATCTTTTGTGTGATTTTTGTCACCATCATCAAAAAATGGCCGGAAATAAAAACCATCCTGATAGACAAGAAAAGATTTATTTATTGTATTCTCAGTGGGATTATGGTGTCGCTTAACTGGTACACCTATATCTGGGCTGTCAATGCCAATTTTATTATTGATGCCAGTCTGGGATATTATATCAACCCGCTGGTGGTAGTATTGTTCAGCGCTCTTTTCTTTGGGGAACGATTTAATAAATGGGAAAGCCTGTCGGTCTTGCTGGCTCTGGTCGGGGTCCTATTTATCACCTTAAAAATCGGCAAGTTTCCGGTGGTAGCCATTGTGCTGGCACTCACCTTTGCCTTATACGGCGTCTTTAAAAAGAAACTGGATGCCAGTCCAATTGTCTCGCTGATTCTGGAAACCGCTGTGGTAGCACCATTTGCCTTTGTTGCGATTCTTTATATCGAAAGCCAGGGACAGGGGGTCATTGCGCTGGGCAGTCCGATGGTGACAGCATTAGCGGTGTTGGCCGGAGTAGTCACTGCCATCCCGTTACTACTGTATGCTAAAGGAGTCCAGGAAATATCCTTTTCACTGTTGGGCTTTTTCCAATACATCACCCCCACGATCATGCTGTTCCTCGGGGTATTTCTTTATGGCGAAGTTTTCTCAACGGTGGATCTGATTGGTTTCGGATTTATCTGGGTGGCCTTGATCATCTTCACCATTTCCAAGATCCGTAACGGCACTAAAGAAATTGCAGAACCGGATTTATAAAAACAGACAAGCGAAAATTATCTGGATCAACCCATTAATTTAAGAATTAGTGGGTTTTTCCATTTTAGGTTTGCACTGGGTTGAATTAAAGTCTAAAATAGAGGGTATAATGATTAAAGAATCTTAGCACAAAAAAATCAATCAGCTTAGCATTGATTGGCGCGACGACGAGTATCATCTGAAAATGAACACGTCGCTCGAAGCCGGTTATCAAACAGCTGATTAGCATAAGAATGAGGAGTTAAAGTGAAAAATAATATTGGTTTTATCGGTTGCGGAAACATGGCAAAGGCTATGATTGGTGGTTTGGTGGTGGGTGAATTATTCCGGCCGGAAAATATTTTATGTTATGATCCTTCGGACGTAGCAAGGTCTCTGGTGGAGGCAGTATATGGGGTTAATATTCAGGATTCTAATGTGGCCGTGGCGGCACAGGCCGACTATCTGGTTTTGGCTGTGAAACCCTTTTTATATGGCAAGGTGCTGGAGGAAATTGCCAGCAGTATCAAACCGTCGGTGATTATTGTCTCAATTGCTGTGGGCGTTGGCTTTGAAGATATTAAGGAATTTCTGGGCAGAGATGTTAAAGTAATCAGAACCCAACCCAGTACCCCGGCGTTTGTGGGAGAATCCGATTCCACCCTTTGCCCGGATGGACACATGACAGCAGAAGATACCCAGGATGTCATTACGATTTTTGAAAGCTTTGGAAAAGCTGAAATCATCAGCGAAAAACTGATGGAAGTGGTGCCCGGAATTGCCAGCTCAGCTCCAGCTTATACGATGTTACTGATTGAAGCCATGGCCGATGGCGGGGTACTCCATGGTTTTCCCCGGGATCAGGCCTATCGCTTGTCAGCCCAGGCAGTTTACGGCGCCGCCAAACTGGTCCTGGAATCCGGCGAGCATCCGGGAAAACTCAAAGATCAGATCTGCACCCCGGGGGGGACCACCATCGAAGCCGTCCGGGTTCTGGAAGCCAAAGGCTTCAGAGACGCTGTAATTTCTGCAGTCGACGCCTGTGCTAAAAAATCATTGGCAATGAGCAAGAAACAAGATTAATGTACAAATAGCATAAAAACATAAACTTTTGACAATGTTATGAGATTAGACTGTCAAAAAAGATAACGCAGTACCGACAATTGTTACATCATGTTGTACGCATCGGAGCGGACACGGCATCGCCTGTCCGATTCCGCGGCGAACAACAGATTAACAATTGGTCGGTACGGTAGCTTAGCGACGAGCTCAAATTTTGGACAAAATCAAAGGTTATTGCGAAGTTTGGTTAATCCATTAAGGAGATGATTTATCATGGATGAAGGATTAATTAAAAAAATACGAAGAAATATGAGTCTCGAAGAAATGGTATCCCTCTGTTCAGGACGAACCGACTGGGAGACCGTGGGCTATCCTAAATATGGCATCGAGCCGGTGTACATGGCTGATGGCCCCCATGGTATGCGAGTGGTTGATAATGATGGTTCGCTGGGGATTCCCCAGGGAAAACCGGCCACCTGTTTTCCACCGGCGGTACTCTCGGCCTGTTCCTGGGATGAAGGGCTGCTCGAATTTGTGGGCCGAACCATTGCGCTGGAGGCCCGGAGTATGGGTGTCGATCTGATTTTGGGTCCTGGCATTAATATCAAGCGATCGCCCCTGTGTGGACGTAATTTTGAATATTTTTCAGAAGATCCACTGTTGTCTGGGCGTTTGGGAAAAAGTTTTGTCCTCGGTGCCAAAGATCATGGCGTGGGAACCACGGTCAAGCATTATCTGGCCAATAACCAGGAAACCCGGCGTATGACCGTGGACGAAAAAATTGATGTCCGGGCGTTGCGGGAAATTTATTTAAAACCCTTTGAGATCGCCGTCAAAGAAGGAAAACCGATGGCGGTGATGTGTTCATATAACAGCATTAATGGTAAGTTTGTCTCCCAGAGTAATTATTTTCTGACCCAACTGCTCAGAAACGAGTGGGGATTTGATGGGATCGTCATGTCCGACTGGGGTGCCGTCTATGACCGGGTCAGAGGGGTATACGCCGGTATGGATCTGGAAATGCCGGGCAACGGCGGTGTCAATAACCAGAAAATATTTGACCGGATCAAAGAAGGGAAGCTGAAAGTCACTATTCTGAATGAAATGGTGGAACGCCTGATTCGGTTTTCCTTTCAGGCCAAGGAAAACCGCCGAAACTATACCACGGATCTGGAAATTGAAGCGAAGGGGCATCATAAAATCGCCCAATTGGCAGCGGTTGAAAGTATGGTGCTGCTTAAAAATGAAGATAATATTCTGCCCGTTGATCGGACCAAAATCAAGAAGCTGGCGATTATCGGAAGTATGGCTTTTGATCCCCGCTATCAGGGCAGCGGTAGTTCAAAAATAAATCCTTACCATATCGATTCACCCTATGAACGGATTAAAAAATTAGTCGGCGATGAAATTCAGCTATTCCCCCATCAGGGCTATATTCATGATGAGGTGGTGGAGCAGATCCATCTGGCCGAGCAGGCGGTGGAGGTAGCGAAAAACTCCGAAATGGCCTTGTTATTTGTGGGCTTGCCGGATCACGATGAGTCGGAAGGTTATGACCGCACCCATTTGCATCTGCCCCAAAAACAGATTGCCCTGATTCGCAAGATCTGCAAGGTCCAACCCGAGACAGTGGTGATTGTTCAAAATGGCGGGGTCGTGGATATGAGCTGGGAACACCAGCCCAAGGCCATCGTCGAGATGTTTTTAGGTGGTCAGGCCGGTGGCGATGCCATTGCCAAGCTCTTATTGGGAGAAAATAATTTCTGCGGCAAACTGGCGGAAACAATTCCAATGCGGTTGGAAGACACCCCAGCTTACATAAATTTTCCGGGAATCCATGATGAGGTGGTTTATGGCGAGAGTATTTTTGTCGGTTACCGCTACTACGACTTTACTAAGAAGAAGGTCCGCTTTCCATTTGGATTTGGGCTTAGCTATACGCAGTTTAACTATGAACCCATCGAGGAACCGGAGTTAACAATCGATGCCGAAAAAACAGTTATCGTTAAATGTCGGGTTACCAATACCGGAGCAATAAACGGAAAAGAAATTGTTCAGCTTTACACGGGAAAATCAGATACCGCCATCCTGCGGCCGCTGCGGGAACTCCGTGGATTTAAAAAAGTCTTTATCCCCGGGGGGCGATCGGCCGAGGTCAGCTTTGAGCTGGGACTCAGTGACTTCAGCTATTACAATCCCACCACCAGATCATGGGAACATGAGTCGGGTAGTCACCAGATCTATATCGGGTCATCCAGCCGGGATTTACCGATTGTCTATCCGGTCCAGATTACCAAAGATCTGATCCATCCGATCAACCCGTTATCCTATCTCAGCGATTTTGAAAAAACAGAGCGGGGACAGACCATCTTAAAACTGCTGCTCTCAGGGTTTGAGGAGATCATGGGGAATGACCAGACCAGAGAAGATGACTTTTTTATGACGATGCTGGCCAACACCCCGTTGCGCAAGCTGGTTGAGTTTTCCAATGGCATCTTCACCGAAGAATGTATTGATAAGATTATCGAACTAGTCAATTCAGATCAGTCTCTAGAAGGGATTACCTTCGAAAAGCTGGTTAATTGTACCGAAAAGAAAAAAGGCTTTTTCAAAAGTCTTTTCGGCGGCAATGATGAAGAATACTACTGCATCCAGTCCAAAGTCCGGGATCTGGTCGAGGATGAGGATGTGATGAAGATTCTCCGAAATTATTTTGGCGATGAAACCTTTGAAAGTGACTATCTGCAGATGGCCATCAAAATGGGGATCTGCTTTGATAAGGCTCAAAAATTACTACCTGATGACTTTTTCTCCGACGAAAAGCTTAAGAGTATCGACCGGGATCTCAAAGCACTGTCAAAGTTAAAAAAGAAGTAAGGCGATTAACGAGAAAGCGTACCGATTAGTTTGCAATCAATAATCGGTACCTTCTCTTTGTAAAGCGTAACGATTATTTTAAAAAATCTCAGTAAATATAATTAAGAAGGAAAGCAAAAAATGAATACACTCACCATTGATACATCCTCCATTGTGGCATCGGTTGCCATATTAAATGAAGAAAAATTAGTTGGCGAAATGATTATCAATCATCAAAAAAAACACTCCGAAAAACTGATGATTGCCATCGATCATTTGCTCAGTGATGGCGGTCTTTCCATTCAGGATATTGATGTTTTCGGCATTGTTTCCGGCCCTGGTTCGTTTACCGGGTTGCGCATTGGCATGGCGACTGTCAAGGGATTCGCCCAAGCCCTGAATAAACCGGTGGTGGGAGTATCCACCCTGGAAAGCCTGGCTATGAATATTCCCTTTGCGGATGGCCTGATCTGCCCGGTTCTGGATGCCCAACGAAACCAGACCTACACTGGGGTTTTTCATTTTGAAGACGGCCATCTGGTTCGGGATCTGGCTGATGCGGTGATGGAAATCGATGATCTCATTGCTTTTTTAAAAGCGAGAAATGAGACCATCTATTTTTTAGGCGATGGCTTACCCCGCTTTTCACAAATCCTGCAAGAAGCGATCCCAACCGCCCGGATCGTCCCCAATTATCTCAATATGAATCGGGCCTCGTCAGCCGGAGCCCTGGTCTTGGAACGGGCCTTAAAAGGGGCGACCAGCCATTACCGGGAAGTGGAACCCTTTTACATCCGGCCTTCCTACGCCGAAGAGCATAAAAAATGATGATCAGTTATCGATTAATGCAACCCCGGGATGTAGCCGGAGTTTTTAAGGTGGATCAGGCCTGTTTTTCACATAATTGGACCCAGGATTCCTATCATTCGGAAACCAAAAACATCCTTTCCAATTATATTGTCGCCGAAGCGGATGGCGAAATTATTGGCTTTGGCGGCTTCTGGCAGGTGCTTGACGAAGCTCACATTACTAATATCGCGGTAAGAGAAGATTATCGCCAGTCCGGGGTTGGACAAGCGATTATGAATACGATGCTGACGCAGGCGCTGGAAAAGGGTTGTGTGGCGATGACCCTGGAGGTACGAGGGGATAATCAACCGGCCATAAATTTTTATCTGAAAAACAAGTTTACCCGAGAAGGTCGACGCAAAGATTACTATGGCCCGGGAATGGATGCAATCATCATGTGGAGGTATGAACTTGAATAAAATCATCAAAATTTTTGCAATACTGCTGGGAGTTCTGGTTCCGGTTATTATTTTTATCAGCGGTATTGAAGCGGCGGTTTTTGACAAAGCTTTTTACATGGATCAAATGTGGAAAAATCAGGTCACTGAGAACACCGGCATTTATCCCCCCGACATGGAGGTGGTAGTCAGTGAAATCATTAGCTACCTCAAGGGCGACCGGCAGGATTTTGACATCAAAGCCCGTTTGGCTCCAGAAAATGCCAAAAACGTAGTGGATTATGTATCCATTTTCAATGACAAAGAAATCACCCATATGGATGACGTCAGAGATCTGCTGTTATTCTTTCTCGGCCTTCGGGACGCCGCCCTGATCCTGGCGCTGATAGCCTTTCTGATATTGTTGAAATACAATAATAAAGCCATCATCAAGGCCTTGTTCTATGGCTCGGCCATTTTTATGGTGATATTGCTGATTGTTGGAGCGAGTTTTATTTTTAATTTCAATGACACCTTCATTCTTTTCCATCAGTTATTTTTTGCCAACGACTTATGGATTATGGACCCCGCCACCGACCGACTGATCTGGATTGTCCCCGAACCCTTTTTCTTCGCCATGATCGGCCGAATGGTCATCTACATCCTGGTGCCCCTGGGACTCACCACCCTGGGATCGGGGCTCGTGTTGTTAAAAAAAGTTAATATTATGGTGATAAATAAAAAGTAGATATCTCATAAGAAGTAGCACCGACAATTGTTACATCGTGTTGTGTGCCTCAAGGCGAACACGGCGATAGCCTGTACGAATTGTGCGCATACAACTGATTAACAATTGGTCGGTGCGGTAGTATGGAGATAAACTGAAGTACAAATAACGAGTAATTCTAATCGAGGTAAACATGAAAATTCTTAGTATTGAGACATCCTGTGACGAAACATCCGTGGCCATCGTTGAAGATGGCCGGAAAATATTGACCAACCGGATTTATTCCCAGATTGATATTCATCAGAAATACGGCGGCGTGGTACCAGAGATTGCCTCCCGCAACCATGTCACCAAACTGCCCTACATCATCGACGAAGCCCTGGCCGAAAGCCATCTTTCCCTGGCCGAGATGGACGCCATTGCCGTGACCAACGGTCCCGGTCTGGTGGGAGCGCTGCTGATTGGACTCTCCACGGCCAAAGCAATGGCTTACAGTCTCGGGAAACCGCTGATTGGCGTGCACCATATTGAAGGCCATATCGCGGCAAATTTTCTGCAATATCCGGAACTGGAACCACCCTTTTTGACATTGGTGGTATCCGGCGGTCACAGTCATCTGGTCCTGGTGGAAGATTACCAGACCTTCAAGGTGCTGGGACGAACCATCGATGATGCCGCCGGGGAAGCCTTTGACAAAATTTCCCGGGTTTTGGGTTTGGGTTATCCTGGTGGCCCGGCCATTGATGCGGCGGCCAAGAATGGCAACCCGGAGGCCATCCCTTTTCCCAGGGTGATGCTGGATAAAACCCAGTATGATTTTAGCTTCAGTGGTTTGAAATCAGCAGTGCTGAATTATCTTAACGGCAAGAAAATGAAAAATGAAGCGGTGAATCCCGATGATGTGGCGGCATCTTTTCAGTTGGCTGTCATCGAGGTGCTGGTGAGTAAAACCATTGCCTGCGCTAACAGCATTGGGATGAAGACGATTTGTATGGCTGGCGGGGTATCCTGCAATTCGCTGTTGCGAAAAATGATGGGACAGGCAGCCACCGAAGCGGGCATGACCCTGTACTATCCTGATCCGATTCTCTGTACTGACAATGCCGCCATGATTGGTTCGATGGCTTACTATAACTATATCAACGGGGAAGAAAGCGACCTGAGCCTTAACGGTATCCCGGGGCTAAAAATTGGAACCCGGCAATAAAGGAGTCTGGGAATACTGTCTGAAGAAAAAAGGGTAAACTGGTTTATATAAAGAGAATAGTACCCTCTTTAAAAATTAAAACAATCTTAAAAAAAATTAAGATGATCAAAAAGGGAAAAAAAACTTGCAATCAAACTGCAAATCATTTAAAATACTATTAGCACTCAAGATGAATGAGTGCTAATAAATAAAATAAAAGGTACAGCGTACCCAATATAATCAAATGGAGGAAAAAATGAGTTTAAGACCTTTAGGTGACAAAGTAGTAATTAAAGTTAAAGCTGAAGAAGTAAAAACTTTAGGTGGAATTGTTTTACCAGGATCTGCCCAGGAAAAACCACAACAGGGTAAAGTAGTTGCAGTCGGAACTGGAGAAATTATCGATGGCAAAAAAGTGCCATTGGATGTTAAGGTAGATGATGAAGTTATCTATTCCAAATATTCCGGCAATGAAGTAAAAATTGGCGATGAAGAGTTTTTAATCATCCGTCAAGCTGATATTTTAGCAATCGTAGAATAATAAAATTTAGAAAAACAGGAGGAAAATAACATGGCTAAAGAGATTAGATTTCGTGAAGATGCCAGAGCAGCACTGATTACTGGTGTAGATAAATTAGCAAATACCGTTAAGGTGACATTAGGACCAAAAGGGAGAAATGTCATTCTCAGCAAATCATATGGATCACCAACCATCACCAATGATGGTGTAACTATTGCCAAAGAAATTGAACTGGAAGATGCCTTTGAAAACATGGGTGCTCAGTTGGTTAAAGAAGTCGCTACTAAAACAAATGACGTAGCTGGTGATGGAACAACTACAGCAACCTTATTAGCTCAGGCCATTGTCCGTGAAGGTAACCGCAACGTTGTTGCCGGTGCCAACCCAATGGTATTGAAAAAAGGGATTGAAAAAGCAGTTGCGGCTGTTGTTGAAGAATTAAAAGCAAACAGCAAAAAAATCGAAAGCAAAGAAGCAATCGCCCAGGTTGCATCCATTTCTGCAGCCGATGCTGAAATTGGAAAACTGATTTCCGAAGCGATGGACAAAGTCGGCGATGACGGTGTTATCACTGTTGAAGAAGGCAAAGGCATGGGTACTGAACTGGAATTTACCGAAGGAATGCAATTTGATCGTGGTTACTTATCAGCTTATATGGTAACTGACACCGAAAAAATGGTTGCCATTCTCGATAATCCATATATTTTAATTACTGATAAAAAAATCTCCAACATCCAGGAAATCTTACCAGTTTTAGAACAGATCGTTCAAACCGGCAGCAAGTTGTTAATCATTGCTGAAGACGTTGAAGGCGAAGCACTGGCAACCCTGGTTGTAAACAAATTACGGGGAACATTTAACTGTGTTGCTGTAAAAGCCCCAGGCTTTGGCGATCGACGTAAAGCAATGCTGGCTGATATTGCCGCATTAACCGGCGGAGAAGTCATCTCTGACGAATTAGGCTTAGAATTAAAAACCACAACCATCGAACAATTAGGCCGTGCCCGTCAGGTAAAAGTTGATAAAGAAGATACCATTATTGTTGAAGGAAACGGAAACAAAGACGCAGTTGAAGAACGAATTCGTCAGATCAAAGCTCAGATTCCGGAAACTTCTTCAGAATATGATAAAGAAAAATTACAGGAACGTTTAGCTAAATTATCTGGTGGCGTAGCTGTTATCCAGGTTGGTGCAGCCACCGAAACTGAACTGAAAGAGATCAAATACCGCATTGAAGATGCTTTAAATGCGACTCGGGCAGCGGTTGAAGAAGGCGTTGTATCTGGCGGCGGTACTGCATATATCAACGCAATTCCAAAGGTTGATGCTCTAATCGAAACGCTGGAAGGCGACGAAAAAACAGGCGCTTACATTATCCGTCGGGCGATTGAAGAGCCAATGCGACAAATTGCTGAAAACGCAGGCCTTGAAGGTTCTGTTATTGTTTCGCAAATGGCTGGCAAAGCAGTTGGCGTTGGCTATGATGCGGCAAAGGGCGAATTTGTGGATATGTTCAAAGCGGGAATCATTGACCCAACCAAGGTAACCCGTTCGGCAATTCAAAACGCAGCCAGCGTTTCAGCGATGTTCTTGACCACTGAAGTAGCGGTTGCTGATCTTCCTAGCGAAGATGCCGGTATGGGCGGAATGCCAGGCGGCATGGGCGGAATGCCAATGATGTAAGCCTCAGGCTACATTAGTTGAAAAATTATAATTAATTTGATACGATAAAAAAGGCAGTCTCTTGCGAGGCTGCCTTTTTATTTTCCAGTGTTGGCGCAGTTTAGTCAACGTCGTAGGGGATGCCGGCGAATAAAACTTCCATTTCCGGCTGTTCCAATTCTGACAGTTTGATAATCAGTCCGTTTAACAGCGTGATCATGGCCTGAGCATCCGGTGATTCGTCATCGGTTGGTTTGGCGGCATAAAGGGCAATCAGCATGGTATTGCGGGTAGTCCCTTTGACATCTTTAAACAGGGTATTTAACACTCTTTTTTCATTCGTAGTCAGTTCCATTTTTTCCTCCAGATATTTATTGAAATATTTTTTATTATTATTAAGTTACTCACTAAAGTTACTCGGTTTCCAGGGCCATTAAGGCGAGCTCCCAGGAATCGGTGAGTTCTGACAATTGCTGTTTGAGATCCTCATAGGACAGATTGATTTCAGAGGCCAGGGTGAGGTTATCGTAGAAATCGGGGGCACACATAGTTGCTTCAATGGATTCGATTTTCTGTTCCATTACCAGAATGGCTTCTTCAATTTCCTTAACCTGTTTCTTTAAGAGCCGAACACGGGCTTCCTCTTCTTTTTGCTTCTTGCGATCGGTTTTCTGCTGCGTTTTGGTCACAATCGTTTTGTTCTCTTCAGCCAAAACCGCTTCCCGTTCTGAGGCATCGGCTTTATGCTTCAAATAGTCGTCGTAGTTGCCCAGATGGATTTCCATTCCATCTGGTGAGAACTGGTAGACCTGAGTTGAAATCCGGTTTAAAAAATACCGGTCATGGGAGATAAACAGCAGGGTGCCCTCATATTGGCTTAAGGCGTTTTCAAGGATTTCTTTGGTGTCCATGTCAATATGATTGGTTGGTTCATCCATCAGCAGGAAGTTGGACTGGGAAATCATCAGTCGGGCCAGTAGCAACCGGGCCTTTTCACCGCCGGACAGGGTGTTGATCGGTTTGAAGACCTCGTCGCCGACAAATAAAAAGGCCGCCAGGATATTTCGTAGTTCGCCTTCCGTCAGTTTCGAATCAACATCCCATAGCGCTTCCAGTAGATTTTCGTTATAGAATTTCTTCAGATCCTGATGTTCCTGATCGAAATAGCCGATATGGACCTTCTGGCCCAGCCGGATTTCGCCGCCATCGGCGGCCAGCTTTTTCTGCAAGATGCGAAAGAGGGTGGTTTTACCGGCGCCATTAGGTCCGATGATGCCGATTTTGTCGCCCCGGTGAATTTCAAAGTTCATATTCTGAAAAAGCAGACGATTGCCAAAGGATTTTTTGATCCCGGTTACCGCCAAAACGTCATTGCCGCTTTTCACCCGGGGGACAAAGCTGAAATGGCTGTTATGAGCAGTTTCAACCTTGTCGAGTAACTCAATCTTACTGAGCGCTTTTTCCCGGCTGGAGGCCCGTTTTGAGCTTTTTATGGAGTTATAGGCCCGGAACCGGTCGATGACTTCCTGCTGGTGTTTTATTTCTTTCATCTGCTGCTGATATTGATGGTTCTGTTCCATCATATCCTGACGTTTTTTAATGGCGTATTGGGTATAATTACCATGATATTCTTTAACGTTCTGCTGAGACACCTCGATGATTGAAGTACAGACCTTGTCAATAAAATAGCGGTCATGGGACACGATGATAAAGGTACCGGGGTAATTCTTCAGATATTGTTCCAGCCATTGCAGGGCATCGATATCCAGGTAGTTGGTGGGCTCATCCAATAAGAGCAGTTCCGGTTCCTGAAGCAGGATCTGGCCCAGCGTGGCGCGAGTTTTTTCACCGCCGCTGAGCATCGAGAAGGCTTTATCCTGATCTTCTGGTTTAAAACCGAGCCCATTAATGACCCCGCGGATCCGGCTGGGATACTCGTAACCATGTTGTTCAGCAAACTTTTCCTGCAGCTCGCCAAACTCCAGCATTAGTTTTTCCTGATCTGCGCCGGCAGAATGGGCAATGGCATCGCCAATCAGCTTCATTCGCTTGTCGATCGCAATCAGCGGCTCAAAAACATCAGTGAGCATTTCAATTAGGGTGGTATTTTCGTCGATATTGGACTCCTGGGATAAGTAGCTGATGGTCAGTCCGTTCTTCTTGCTGATTCGCCCGGTGTCAGGAACCAGTTCACCGGTAATCAGTTTGAGCAGGGTTGATTTACCGGTTCCGTTACGACCGACCAGACCGATCTGTTTTTTTTCATTAATGGAGAGGTTCAATTCGTTAAAGATTTCATGAATGCCATAACTAAAATGCAAATTTTCTATATTTATTAACATTATTTCACCTATTTTCGTTTTTGTTCGGTTATTAAGGTTTACTTTTCTATTCTATCAAAAAAAACCGTAAATTAAAATGAATAATTTGACGTAATTGGTACATATTGATATAATTAAGCGATTATCCGAAAAGAAAGGAGAAGTTATCATGCATCGCTTCTCAAAAAAAGTATCTATGACCGTTGTTAAACGGTTGCCAAAGTATTACCAATATTTAAGTGATTTACAGCTTAATGATATCGAAAAAATATCATCCCGGGAATTAGCAAGTCTAATGGGACTGACAGCTTCTCAAATTCGACAGGATTTAAATTCTTTCGGGGGTTATGGCCAACAGGGTTATGGCTATAATGTCGGGGAATTAAAGGAGGCTATCAAGGAGATTCTTGGTCTTGATAGCGAATATAATTGCATTATTATCGGTGGCGGTAATATGGGTCATGCCATTGCAAACTATGAACGGTTTAAGCGGGAAGGCGTAATTCTAAAAGGTGTATTCGATGTTGATCCTTTAACGGTAGGTACTGTTATTGGTAGTGTGGTTGTAAAACATATGGATGAGCTTGATGAATTTATCAAGTCGAATGAAATAGACATTGCCATTTTGTGTGTACCCCGGGAGGTGGGACAGAAGGTGGCAACCCAGGTAACAGAATTGGGCGTGAAAGGGATACTTAATTTCAGTCCATTGGATTTGGATGTGCCCAGTGATGTTGTCGTCGAAAATGTGAACATTACGGATAGTTTATTTACCTTAACCTATCTGTTGGGCGAATAAGAGATTAGCTGTAGAATAAGGAAGAGTTTGATTTTAAATCAAACTCTTTTGTTTTGCAAAAAAAGCATTCAGAAGAGTCAATTAAAAAAGAAACACGCTAAACGTGTTTCTTTTGCTTTATAACAAGTTATTTCAACATAATTTTCGTAGTTTTTATTTACTTTCCGCTGGAACTCTTGAAATTGATAAAATCCAGGACTTCTTGTTTGTAGCTTTCCGGGAAAGAGAAGTAAGAAGAAAAAGAATCCACTTCTTCATTGGAAAAAACGTAAGATTTTAAAAATTCTTCACAGGTCATCGGTTTGGGGTTACTGGGCAAAAGTTTTGGCTGATCGGTTCTGCACAATAAATAGTCAACAGAAACTTCAAAAAAATCTGCGATTTTTATCAATAATTGGTTTTCCGGTAAATTTTTATCTTTTTCATACTTGGAGATGGAGCTTTTGTTGAGATAGAAAAGATTAGCAAAATTTTCCTGGGTTAATCGCTTTGAAATCCGCAACGCCTTTAATCGACTACCAAAAGTATTATTTTCCATTTTTTCACCTTCTTTCAGTTTAGAATTGTTGGCATAAATGCACTGCCTATTGACTAATTATAACACGTCTTTAACATTTGTCAAGATTTGCGGTTGAATTTAAGTAATAAATCTTAAAGGGATAAAGCATCAAAAGGGCGCTCTTGCTTCTCTTAAAAGTCGCAGACATTCACTATATTTAGCTTTTTCAGGGGATCCTTCATTGGCTGGAAAGGGGGAATCCAGTGATTGAGTAGTTATTGCGGACTCAGTTATTGTGTCAAATAAAGCATTAAATTCTGTATTGACTGAGGAATCAGTTGATTTGCGTTTTGATTTTCCGTCTTCGGTTATAATTTCGTCGTAATTCAGAGAGATTAGCGTTGGTCCATTAAAAGAGGCCTGGAGTATTCCCTGATAGCCATCGTGGTCAGCGGTGCTGGTGACTGAATAAGTATCTAAAGTATCAATTTTTATTGGTTCGTGGTCACCTTTCTTCGCCAGATCCAGAATTGCCATGGATAATTTGACATATCGTTCAGATGTTTGAGTCGCCCCAGAGATAGCGTCTATTTCATCAGGGTTTTGAGAAAGCATCAATTCATTGTAAAGACGGAGATAAAGGGTTCCTAAATTTGCCACAGCCAGATTGGCCCAGGTTTTATCGGAACCATCGACAGTCAGGCGCTCAGCTTTATTCTTATCGATTTCTTTTAAATTCACCCGGGTAATTATTCCGTTTTTAATTAGAATGTTCAATTGCTGGGCATAACCCCTGGAATCGTAATATTTTGTAGCCGCAGAATACTGGCCGTCGACTAAGGTCTCAGAATTCTCGGCAGGAAAAATTGAACCGGTTGCGGGATCGTTGATCAATTCTTTTTCCGCGCAACCGGTTAATAATAGTGGTATCAAACCTGAGAACAGGAGTAAAATCACCAGGCGCAGGCCGGTGTGATTTTTGAATTTGTTTTTTAGCATTTTAATCACCAATATTTCGTCGTTATTTTAATCCTAATAAGCGGAAGCATTCATTAGCGGCGGTACAATCTGTTTTTTTCGGGAAAAAACGCCATTCATGTACTTGCTGAATTCTCCCGGCTGGAAACCAAAAGCCAGCTGTGCAAGGTTTTTGGCATCTCCGGCGATAATCAGTTCGGTCCCGCCTAAAATAATATCGGTAACCATTAAAATCGCCAGATCCAAGCTTTCTTCTTCACATAGCTTGTTCATTTCCAGCAGGACCCCATCCAGCTTGTCAAAAATTCCCCGGAAATCTCCAGTATTAATTTGCGATACGCCGATTTTATAGGACCCCATAGTGAATAGTTTCCGATCGGTTGAGATGATTTCGGAGGGGTGCATTTCTTTTAAATTACTGCCAGCCACCAACATTTTTTCGCCGTAGCTCTTAATATCGATATTTAGAATCTTGCCCAATTCCCGGGCAACGGTGCGGTCATCTTTGGTGCAGGTAGGCGAATTAAATAATAGTGTATCTGATATGATCGCACTGAGCATTAGTCCCGCCATATCTTTGGGGATGACGATCTTATTTTCACGGTACATTTTAGCAACAATTGTAGCTGTACAGCCAACCGGTTCAATGCGGAGGTACAGTGGTGTGGCGGTTTGTATTTCGGCCACCCGATGATGGTCGATAACTTCAATGATTTCGGCTTCCTCCACCCCGATAATGGACTGGTTGCGCTCATTGTGGTCGACCAGAATTACTTTTTTTCGGCTGAAGTCGATCAGGTTGCTGCGCGAAATGGTTGAAATGACTTTTCCGTCCACATTTACCACCGGGAATCGCTCATGATCCGAGGTCAGCATATTCTTTTTGACATCATCAATGGTTTCATAGGTCATGAAATACTCCAGATGATTTTTCTGGTAATACTTTTTGATTGGAATCCCCTGACAAAGCAACCGGATGACTTCGAAGGGGCCGAAGGCCACAATCAAAACAGCCCCCTGATAGTCATCCGGGATTTGGAAGACGATGTCTGGCGACGCATTGGAAACAATGATGATCCCGGCTCCGGTGGCAAAGGCCCGGTTCATATGGATGTCCTGCTGAACGGTGACCAGAATGTCCTGACTGCTTAAGGTCTGGCCACTTTCGATTTCAGTGATGGTATAAACATCCCCCTGAACCAGTTCGGACTTGATTGACCCGTAAACCTGGGCTTCCAGTAATTCAATGATATTATCCAGGGGAGTTTCGCTGTCCCGAAGCAGCGATTTTGAAAAAGCATCAGTGTAGGCCGGGATAATGTCAGACAGCGAAACCATGCCGATAAGTTTTTCGTCATCACTGATCACTGGTAGCGACCGACCAGGGTGATCAATGATCTGCCCCATCGTCTTGGAGACCGAATCATTTTCACAAGCCATCGAAAAATCGGTGAGAACCAGATCCGAAACCTGCGGTTTGACGTCCTTGATCAGTTCAGGTAAATCGACTTGAAAGGTATCCAGGACAAACTGGGTTTCTTTATTGATGGGGCCCAATCGGGCCGGTAAGACCTGGGTGTGGCCCAGAGTCTGTTTTAAATGGGCATAGGCAATGGCGGAACAAATGGAATCAGTATCAGGATTCCGGTGTCCGAAAACATATATTTTCTGGGTCATCGCTGGACCTCCTTTTTATTTAGATAATGTATGAGCAGTCAAAAATCGCAGTACGTCCCCGTAGACAAGATTCCGCTTATCTTCATTAAGAATTTCATGACGCATCAGTGGATAGAGAATCAGATCGACATCCAAAACTCCGGCCTTTTTTAGTTGCTGGGTAATCTGGGTCACTTCTTTGCCCATACCGCCAACCGGGTCGTCCCGCCCGGCTAAAAAAAGTAAGGGGAAATCGTGGGGGATCTTTTTTAGATTGGCCTCTTTAGTGGTGTAGTCAAGACCATAAAATAAATCCCGGTAAAATCCGGCACTGCAGGTGAAGCCGCACAGGGAATCCTTTACGTAAGCATCCACATTAGTTTTGCTCATCGAGATCCAATCATATTCGGTCCGGTTGGGTTTGAATTTTTTATTGTAACTGCCAAAGGAAAGGTCGGACAGCAGTTTTGATGGCGTTTTTTCACCTTTTTTCCGGATCTCCCGGCGGGCAATAACACTGGCGGCTTTGCGCATAAAATTGCTGATACCCACGGTGGTGCCGATTATAACCGCCCCTTGATAGAGTTCGGAGTAGTCAATGACCGCGGTTCGGGTTACCACTGAACCCATGCTGTGTCCGACGATAAACAAAGGCAGATTTGGGTAGGTATCTTTGAGCATACCCGAAATTTCTTTGACATCTGAGACAACCCGGGCCCAACCATTACCGCTGGCAAAAAAGCCCAGATTACCGGAATCTGTGCCGGTTTGGCCATGGCCTCGCTGGTCGTGGATCACAGCCAGGTAGTGATTTTGATATAAAAAATCCATAAATTCATGATAACGTCGGGCATGTTCAGCCATGCCATGAACGATGAGAACAACGCCCTTTGGTTCGGCCGGACAGGGTGTTTCGTAATAAGTCAGCTTTGCCTCATCGGATGCGTAAAAACCATTGGTAGTTAAATCAATCATTAGCGATCCCTTCTTTCAAGTTGTCTTTTGATCTATTTTCACATTATAACAAAATATCTTAAAAAAAACAGCGTTCACCGTACTAAAAAAAAGATAATCAGTGTATAATTAACATAAAAATCGTTGGATAAAGGGGTATTGAAAATGAAATTAACGGTACTTGGCAATACTGGACCCTTTCCCGGCCCCGGCGGCGCCTGTTCGGGATATCTGTTTGAAGCTGGGAACACCCATATCGCTCTGGATTTTGGTAATGGCGTCCTGGCCAACTTACAAAAACACATCACGATCTCAGAACTGGACCTGATCATTTGCTCACATTTGCATGCGGATCATATTTCAGATCTCTTTGTTCTGCTTTATGCACTGCAGATGATGAATCAGCAGATGACCCTTTATGCACCACCGCAACCGGCATTGGAGCTGCAAAAACTGGAGTTGAATGATATTTATCAAATTAATAAGATCAGCGAAGCGTTGGAAATCAAAAGAGATGGATTGACCCTATGCTTTAAGCAATTGGATCATCCCTTTATGGATTTTGGAACAAAGATCACCGACGGTGAAACCACCTTTTTATATACCGGGGATACCTGCTACACAACCGCTTTGCTGGAATTTGCCAGAGGGGTGGATGTGATGCTCTGCGACGGGGCCTTTCTTGAGGATATTGTTTCGGACAAGCATCTTTCGGTCAAGGAAGCTTGCGAGGTAGCCAATGAAGCTGGCGTTAAAACCCTAATTCTGACCCATCTGGGTCCCTTTGAAAAACCGGAAAGTTATCTGGAAAAAGGTAAAAAGCATTTCAAGGGCAATCTGCTGGTTTCTGAAATCGGCACAACTTTTGATCTTAAAGCTTTGGCTAAATCTTAAACAGCCGTATGAAGCGACCGTTATTATGGGGATTTATCACCCTCTGTATCGGAATTGTCGGGGTTTATTATCATTTGCCGGTTTGGGCGATGCTTGGCTTTGCTTCTCTGCTGGCCGGGATGCCGTTTTTTCTGAGGGATATAAAAATAACCCAGATGGTGTTTGTTCTTGGTATGTTTGGATTAGGTACGTTTCTGGGCTTTGGGGCCTTCCCGGAGATGGATGCGCTGGAAAATTTTTTTCAAAAAGACATCTCACTGATTGGAGTGGTCACTGATTATCCGGTCCTTACTGAAAATCGATTAGCCATCAATTTGACCGCTAAAGAAATGGTTACTACCACTGATGAAAACAATCGCCTTGAGGACGCAACAGGGATCAGGGCGACAATCTATTACGAGGGTACGACAGGAGAGCAGGAATTGTCAAAGACCGATCAAGAGCAGCAACTGGATCTTGCTCCCGGTGATCTGTTGTTATTACAGGGCAAATTGTCCCAACCGGCCGGTAAAAGAAATCCCGGCGGCTTTGATTATGCACTATATCTTAAATCCCAGTCAATTGACGGACTGCTGACGGTTGAACCGGAAAATATCGAACGAATCGGTCAGGAAACGACATTATATTACCAGATATTGGGCATCAAAAGAGCCTTGGAGAATCAATCTGATGCCAGCTTTTCCGAGGATGTATCAGATTTGCTCAAGGGTGTGGTATTTGGTGAAAAAAATATCAATGAGGAGCTGGCGAAGAGCTTTCAGGATGCCGGCGTCACTCATGTTTTATCAGTGTCAGGACTCCATGTCGGCTATGTGTTCCTGGCGCTGTCTTTGCTGCTGATGAAAGTAAAAATCAACAAACGCTACTGGATCATTTTTCTGGCTCCGGCTTTGTTGTTTTACGTCGCCCTCACCGGGTTTGCAGCGTCGGTGATCCGGGCGTCGATGATGCTCTTGTGTCTGACCTGGGGGCAAGGCATTCATCGGGAGCGGGATGCCTTGAATCAGCTGTGCTTGGCCGGACTGGTAATCTTAGGAATCTGGCCGGCCCAGCTTTTTCAGGCCGGATTTCAGCTATCCATGAGCGCGGTGCTGGGGATTATCCTGTTTTATACTCCGCTGCTGTACTCGTATGAAAAACACCGCAATAAAAAGCGGGTGCATAACAAAATTAAACCGGGACCGGTGGTTCAGGGACTGGTCCTGACTTTTTGTGCCACGGTGGGTACCCTGCCGATTCTGCTGTATCATTTTAAAAGCATTACGCTGATGAGTTTCTTTTCCAATTTGCTGGTGGTACCGCTGATCGGCGTATTTCTGCTGGCCGGGATGGGATTTCTGGTGATTGTATCCATTGCTCCTTTTTTAGCCCCCAGTTTGTCGGTACCGGTTTCTTTTCTAGGGGAATCGATCATCGTGGTGCTGGATGGCATCAATGATCTGGGAGCGGTCACAAAATTTTTGTGGATCAACCGGGGCGGCTTATCGCTGGCTGAAACAGGGCTGTTTTTACTGCTGATCTTTCTGATTTCAGGCTATTTTTACCTCCGCCAGCCCTATGTCCGAAACACGGTGATGAGTTTGGGACTGGTACTGATGCTGATCGTGATGGTAAACCCCTTGGTTCCCAGAAATCTGGTGGTAACCGTGCTGGATGTCGGCCAGGGCGACAGTATTCTGATCGAGACTCCCGGTGGGCTGAATTATCTGGTTGATGGGGGCGGCTATCTGTTTGAACGCTCCAACCGGGTTTCGGATCAGGTGCTGTATCCGGCCCTGTATTCTAAAAATATCCGCGAGTTGGATGCCATCTTTTTAACCCATAATCATGTCGATCACAGCCAGGGGGTTGAAGAACTGGTCTTTGACGGCTATCCGGTCAAGAATCTGTTTATGAGCGTCCGGACAAATAATGACCAACTCCTCAATCAGCAGCTGGTCCCGGTTTCCTTATTAAAAAAGGGCTCGGTGATTGAAGGGAGTGACGGCGTGACCATTAAGGTGTATAATCCAGAAGGACAGATACATCCTGAAGAGGACGACCAGCAGAACAATGCTTCGCTGGTGATGACAGTTTCCTATCAAAATATCAATTTGCTGTTATGTGGAGATATCGAAGCCGAGGTGGAAAAACAGCTGGCCGCAGAATTACAAGCCCTAAGTGCTGAAAAGGATTTTCAAATCATCAAAATTCCCCATCATGGCAGTAAAACCTCATCCACCCGGGAATTTATTCAGGCCATTGACCCGGAAACAGCGGTGATTTCGGTGGGCGCTAATAATTCCTTTAATCATCCCAATGATGAGGTGATGGAGCGTCTGGGCGAGGAAGCAATCACGGCATTGCGAACCGATCAAAAAGGGGCTCTGGAAATTACCAGCAATGGGGAATTTATTCGCATCAAAAATTATGTGAATTGAATTAAAAATATACAATTAGACAATAATATCAGTAATAACAAGACTCAACCTAAACTAATGGAGAAGCGCTGTGAATTATAAAGAACTTAGTAAAAGTATGAAAAATAAAGAGATCAGCCCGGTTTATTTATTTTCCGGCCCGGAACAGTACATCGGGCATATGATCGAAAAAACGCTGATCGGAACAGAGCTGGCAAAGGGTCTGGAACCCTTGAATCTGACCACCTTTAGTGACAAGAATGTGGATCTGTCGGAACTGCTGGCCACCTGCGAAACCCTGCCGATGATGAGCAATAAGCGGATGGTCATTGTCCGGGAAGAAGCGCAACTGGATAAGATTACCGATAAAAAAGATCTCGATCGAATTGCCGCCTATTTGGAAAAACCATGTCCCACGACGTTGTTAATTATCTATTGGGAACAGCCGGACAAGCGCAAAAAACTGTACAAAAGTCTGACCAAAGCCGGCTCCCTGGTGGTGTTTGAAAAACTCGATGCCAGTGATCTGCAGGCCTGGATCACCCGGCGGGTCAAAAATGCCGGAAAAAAAATCAACCGTGCCGAATTGGAACTCTTTGTCCAGCGGTCGATGTATTTGATGAACGAGAAAAAAACCATGGAAATGGTGGACAATGAACTTAACAGCTTGATTGATTATACCGGTGATCGCAATGAAATAAGTAAAGAAGACATCTTGCTGATCTTGCCTCAGTCGATTGAAGAAGGGATCTTCAAGCTTATCGACAATGCTATCAGCGGTCAAAAAGATCAGGCTCTGCTGATGCTCAACCATTTTTATCTGGAAGGGGAATCCCCCTTTGGGGTTTTCAGTCTGCTGCTGCGACAAATCCGGATGCTGTTGATGGTCAAGATTTACAGCGCCCGGGGACTGCCGGCCAAAACGGTGGCGACGGAAATGAAACTGGCCCCTTTTATTGTCAATAAGATTTTAAAAAATGGAAAGAATTATCCCATCGAAAATTTATGGGAGATCATGGTCATCGGCGCGGATCTGGACGCCCAGATGAAACTGGGGGAAATTGATCAGAATTTTGCCCTGGAATTGTTTTTAATGAAGATCAGATAAGCCTCGATCCCGCAGCGAACAACAGATTAACAATTGGTCGGTACGGTAGTATAGCGACAACCTCTCGCATCGGTACGAAGGCTGGTGACTTTGGGGCAATAAACCATGATTTCGCTCCGCTCCATCGTTGGTTCGTGGGCAGTCGCCAACTACAAGCGAGCTTGTGATTGGCGACTGCCTTCACGCAAAAAAGATGTACCTGAGTAAGTACATCTTTGGATAGACCCTAGAGACACGGGTTTTGGGAATATATAAATGAGGTAATTAAGCAGTCATCTTGTTCATGATTCTAGCCAAAGTACTTTTTTTACGTGCTGCTGTGTTTTTATGTAAAACACCTTTTGTAACAGCCATATCAATTTTCTTTGTTGCTAAACGAAAAGCTTCCTGCGCTGCTTCTACGTTACCTTCAGTAACTGCAAGATCAAATTTCTTCACAGAAGTCTTAAGATTAGTTTTTACCATCTTATTTCGCAGACGACTGATTTCATTTGTTTTAGCTCGTTTCATAGCCGATTTAATGTTAGCCATGGGTTCACCCCCCTCATTTATTTATAACATAGCAATTCTAACACATTTAAAGCGTATTATCAAGAAAAAACGTGACAAAAAAAATATTTCTTGATAGAATATGAATCTAGGTATAAAAAACTAGGGATTTACAGAATATTCAACCATTGATATAGATTTGAAAGTTGAGGATTTAAAAAATTGACAAACAAACAATTACATACACGAAATTTCTCCATCATTGCCCATATTGATCATGGCAAGTCAACCCTGGCAGATCGACTCATTGAAGACACCGGGTTGATGAGTAAACGGGATATGGAAGAACAGTTTTTGGATAATATGGATATTGAACGGGAGCGGGGCATCACCATTAAGCTTCAAGCCGTCCGTTTATTGTATACCGCCGATGATGGTGAAGAGTATATTTTAAACCTGATTGATACCCCGGGCCATGTGGATTTTACCTATGAGGTGTCCCGTAGTCTGGCCGCCTGTGAAGGGGCGTTATTGATTGTCGACGGCTCCCAGGGAATTGAAGCCCAGACCATCGCCAATGTTTATCTGGCGCTGGAGAATAATCTGGAAGTTATTCCGGTCATCAACAAGATTGACCTTTTGAGTGCTGATCCCCAGCGGGTGAAGGATGAGATAGAGCATGTTATCGGCATTGAAGCCCAGGATGCGCCGCTGATTTCGGCCAAAGCCGGCCTCAATATCCGGGAAGTACTGGAGGCGATTGTCAAAAAAGTGCCCTCACCAAAAGGCGATGTGGATGCGCCACTGCAGGCTTTGATTTTTGATTCCTATTATGATCAGTATCTGGGCGTTATTGCCTCGGTTCGGGTTATTCAGGGAAAAATCCGCAAAGGCATGAAAATTGATATGATGGCTGTCGGTAAAACCTTTGAAGTCAATGAGGTTGGCGTTTTTGGCAGAGGCTTGATTCCCATTGACGAACTCTGTGCGGGTGATGTTGGGTATGTCAACGCCGGGATAAAAAACGTTCGGGATACCCGGGTTGGGGATACCATTACCGAAACCCTAAATCCGGCCAAAGAACCCTTGCCGGGTTACAAAAAAGTGACCTCCATGGTTTTCTGTGGGATTTATCCGGCCGATGGCTCCCGCTATGAAGATTTGAAAGAGGCCCTGGCCAAATTGCAGCTAAACGATGCCTCCCTGCTTTATGAGGCCGAAACATCGATGGCCCTTGGCTTTGGTTTCCGTTGCGGTTTCTTGGGTCTGCTCCATATGGAAATCATTCAGGAACGACTGGAACGGGAATTCAATCTGGATCTGGTTACCACCGCCCCAAGTGTTATTTATAAGGTCATTAAAACCGATGGGACTGAATTATGGGTGGATAATCCCGCTAATCTTCCCGGTCCGGTTGAAATTAAAACCATGGAAGAACCGATTGTCAATGCCGATATCATGGTGCCGTCCGAATATCTGGGTGCGATAATGGAATTGTGTCAGGAGCGTCGGGGTGTTTATCTGACCATGGATTACGTCGAAGAAAATCGGGTTATCCTGAAATATGAGTTGCCCCTCAATGAGATTATCTATGATTTCTTTGATGCCCTTAAATCCCGAACCCGGGGTTATGCCTCTTTTGATTATGATATCAAAGAATATCGGCCCTCGGATCTGGTTAAACTGGATATTCTGCTAAATGGTGAACTGGTGGATGCCCTTTCCTTTATTGTCCACCGCGACAAAGCGGCAAATCGGGGACGGCTGATTGCCAAAAAATTAAAAGAAGAAATTCCCCGGCAGATGTTTGAAATTCCGGTTCAGGCCGCCATTGGTACCAAGGTGGTGGCGCGAGAAACAATCCGGGCGATGCGTAAAGATGTTCTGGCCAAATGTTATGGTGGGGATATCAGCCGTAAACGAAAACTGCTGGAAAAACAGAAAGAAGGCAAGAAGCGAATGCGTCAGGTTGGTAATGTGGAAGTGCCGCAAGAAGCATTTATGGCGGTTCTTAAACTGGATTCCTAAACAATGGAGAATACAATTTTTAAGGCGCCCCGGGTTCATCAGAAGCTCAGCAGCGATGAGCTGTTCTATTTGTTAAAAAAACAGGATCAGATCGTCAAAAAAAACGCTACAAATCGGGAAAGCTACCGCTGTGACTGTCAGGGCAGATATTGCGATGGATTTCCGGTAACTCTGAATCTGACGCTGATCGAGAAAATTGATGAGCTGGAAAAGCAATTGAAAAGACCGGTTCAGATCATTTCCGGGGTACGCTGTGAAAAGCGAAATGCTGAAGTAGATGGTTCAAAACATTCCTTTCATCTGCTGGGGCGCGCCGCTGATGTTCGCTGCGATACCATCAGCATCGATGAATTGGCAACGGCAGCAGAAACGGTCGGATTATTAGTAATTCGGGATTATCGGGATGAGATGGTTCATTGCCAATGGAATGACTAGAAAGATAAAAACTGTTATCGATGGACAACCATCGATAACAGTTTTTTTATAGATCAACGAGATGAAAGATCAGTGTAAAATTCGAAGGCTTCGGCACCGGTGAACTTTTCATGGACAACCTTACGGATGCTCTGAATCATCGCGGCGGGGTTGTCAGCTTGGAAAACATTCCGACCCATATCGACGCCGGCAGCACCTTTTTGAATGGCCTGATAGGTGATTTCCAGAGCTTCCTGTTCGGGAACCTTTTTGCCACCAGCGATGACAATTGGTACCGGACAGGCTGCCGTGACTTCTTCAAAGTTATCACAGTAATACACTTTGACAATCTGAACCCCGAATTCAGCCAGCATCCGGGTGGCCAGAGAAAAATATTTGGTGGTTCGTTCCATTTCCTTGCCCACCGCCACCACGCCGAGGGTGGGGATGCCGTAGCGGTTGCCGACATCCACGGTTTTGATGATGTTTTCGATGCTCTGGCATTCATTTTCTGATCCGATAAAGGCCTGAATCGCCATACAGGTAGCGTTCATCCGGATGGCGTCTTCGACATTGACGCCGATGATTTCTTTGCTCATATCCTCTTTTAAGACTGAACTCCCGGCCGAACAACGCAGCGCGATGGCCTTGCCGTGATCTGGCCGGATACAGGTTCGCAGGGCACCCCGGGTGGCCATCAGGACATCGGCATAGTCCTGCAGCGGCGGGATGGCCAGATCCATCCGCTCCAATCCCTGGGTGGGACCCATGATATAACCGTGATCAAAGGCCAGCATCACAGTGTGACCGCTATTAGGATCGAATATTTTTGACAGCCGGGTTTTCATTCCCCAATCCACATCGGCCATCCCTTTGACATGAAAATTCCTTTTTTCCATGGGCTGGTCAAAGCCGAAGTCTTTGGCTTTTTTGATTGAATCCTGATCAGCCATAACTATCGACTCAAATAAGGAGTTTTAGCTGGAGCTTCCCAATAGGCCAGATTTTCCGAATTCATCCGGGCAAAGAAGAGCTGGAAGCCGGCCTGTTCCTGAACTGTCAAAACTTCTTCAACCCAATTGGCCACAATTTTAATTCCCTTTTCACTGAGATATTTATGAACCCGACGGAAGACCAGCAGCATTTCCATAATCGTGGTGGCACCGGTTCCGTTAACGATGACCATAACCTCTTCGCCGGATTTCAGATCGAGATCTTTGACCAGCGCCTCGGCCATGATTACTGCGGTTTCATCGGCAGTGGCCATTTTCTGACGGCCACCACCGCCTTCGCCATGCTGACCCATGCCAACTTCCATTTCATCCTCACCAAGGTCGGCAAAGGATGCGCCATTTTGGGGATGGGTGGCCGTTTTACAGGCCACCGCAATGGTAGCCATATTGTCGGCGAAATCCTGAGCAATGGCGGCCACTTCGGCCAGAGATTTACCCTGGGCGGCCGCGGCACCACAAATCTTATACAGGGGCACACAACCCACCAGTCCCCGCCGGTTGGCCGCGTCGGAACGAGGTGCATTGGCAATATCTTCCTGGGTGACCACTTTGATGACGTTTAACCCCAATTTTTTGACTTCTTTCATGGTTCGGTCACCAGCCAACATATCGCCGGCATGGTTCAGCACCACCAAAAGCACGCCCTTACCCTTATCGGCCAGCTTCAAAGCTTCCACCACGGCTTTGTAACCGGGAGCCGCAAAAATATCCCCGACGACGGAAATATCAATCATACCGTCACCCACAAAACCTTCCAGGGCTGGTTCGTGACCGGCTCCGCCGATGGTGACAATGGTAACCCGATTGGCAGTTACCAGCCCCTTGTTGATAATCAGATTGTGATCAGTCACGTCAAGAATTTTGGGGTTCGCCAGAGCCAGGCCTTCTAATAATTCAGCAGTAATGTTATCCGGATTGTTAATAAACTTTTTCATCGTCATTGTATTTTCCCCCTTATATTATTATTGCAGTTTAAATGGAGTGGTTATTTTATTTCCATTAATTCAACAACGGTGCCATCGACTTTGACAAAGGCAATATCCAGGTGGTCATCAATTGTCATCCGTTCGTTTAAAACAATCGCCTGGTGATTTTTGATAAAGGTATCAATGTTGGGAACCTTGTAGGCAACATGGGTGAAATTGACCACATCGGGATGAAGTGGGGTACCTTCTTCAAAGCGCAAATATTCAAATTTCAGAGGGTTGTTGTCTGGCCCCGATATATGGACCTTTAAACCCTCAGCGTAAAACTCTTCCAATACCGGTTCCGTAACCGGAACACCAACGTGCATGATTTCGTACATTTTATTCTCCTTTCAGATTTTAAATTTTATGCTGAATATCCTTTGACCAGCCCTTCGTAGAAATAGGCGAAGGTAACCGAACCAGGATCCTGATGACCTAAGCAGCGGTCGCCGATATAACGAGCCCGACCAAATTTTGCCAGCATTCCGGCGGTGTCGTCGGATCCGGACCGGGCAGCCAGAGCAGCTTTTTCGAGGGTCGTTTTCATATCAGTAGTGGAGCTACGGATCACCTCGGTGGCCGGATAGATGGCATCCATCATCGTTTTATCACCAACAACCGCTTTTGAGATGGCAAAAAATTCGTCGTAGGCACCAAGTAGGATGCTTTTTATAAATACATCGGTGGTCGACGCGTCTGGATCTGCCGCTTCCGCCATGCCATAAATAAAAGCGCCAAACAAGGGTCCGGCTGATCCGCCACTGACATCTTCCAGGGCATCATTGAGGGTTTCCAGCCCTGCTTTCAGGCTAGTGGTTTCGTTCCAAGTGCCAACTTCGGTTAACATAACATTTGTTAGCTTTTTCATGGTTGTGCCATGATCCCCATCGCCCAGGGCGCAATCCAGATCAGTCAGAATATCAACATGATCGGCAATTTCCCGGGCGGCAGAAAGGAGCAATCTCTTGATTTTCAATGGTTTTATCGGCATTAATGCACCTCCCCATAATCGTTTACATCTTCGCGATCAGTATAACAAGTGTCAACAGGGAAGTCAAACGAAATTAGCATATGTCAGATAAAAACATGGGAATATTTTAGAATAAACATTTTATGGATAATATATTGACATATGATAGATATAGTTATATATTAGACAATAAGAAAGTTGACATATGTAAAGAAATCGGAGTAAGCAAATGAAAGAAAAAGAGTTATTGCGACTCATCCAAATTTCAAAATTATATTATGAAGAGAATAAGACCCAGGCAGAAATTGCCAGGATCATGGAAATTTCCAGACCGTCGGTGAGTAATTTATTAAACAAAGCCAGAAAAGAAGGGATTGTTAAAATTGATATCCTCTCATATCAGCACTCCAACATGGGATTGAGTCAGGGCTTATGTCGCCGTTTTAACCTGAAAACCTGTCATGTGGCGACATCGGCTGAAGATCTTCACCGGGCTGCGGCAGGGGTCTTAGAGGAATTTCTTGATAAAACCAAGGTTTTAGGTCTCGGATGGGGATATAATATCAACAAAATGATTGAAGCCATGCCCGAGACAAGTAGCGGCGCAGCAACACATGGTATCGTCTGCCCTTTAATTGGAACAGCCACCGTCCCTCATCGGGGCTATCACCCTAATGAGTTGGCCACTGAGCTATCCCATAAAACCGGGTTTCAGGCAGAATATCTGATCAGTCCGGCTTTTCCCACCACCGAACAGGATCAGGAACTGTTTATGAATACCAATAACTATCAGGAAATTCTTGAGCGCTGGCGGAAAACCGATACGGCCATAATTACCCTGGGCAGTTTTCCGCTGGTGCCAGATCATGGGACGGCTCTGCGGTTTGGCAAGAAACTGACTCAGGAAAAAGCAGTCGGGAGTCTGCTGTCCTATTTTTTCAATCTTCAGGGCGAGCAGATTGAAGGGGATGATGATTATGCCATCCAGATTCCCTTAAGGCTGTTGACCCGAATCAAGCATGTCATTGGTATTGTTCCGCCGGAATCCAACATCAGTGCACTCATCAGTTGTTTGCGAACTGGATATATCAGGCACCTGGTGATTACCGAACAATCTGCAAAGGAAGTTATAAATCTAGATGAAAGCAATTGATATAGTATTCTAAAGCGATTTTCGTCAGGTTATCCTTGCTTTAATAAGGATTTGTAGGTACAATTTAGAGCAGAGATGAATTTCTGGCATTAAGTTCAGAAGAATTCCGAAAAATGGATCTTAAATTACCAATGAAAAACTTAGTTTGGCTGAAATGAAAACAGGACCAGATAAGGAGAAACACAGATGTTACATATTGATCGAAGAAAAGAAATCTTAAATACAGTCATGAGCAAAGGTTCAGTCAAAGTCGCCAGTCTTTCTCAAAAATATGGTGTGGGCGAAGCGACCATCCGTCGGGATTTAAAATATCTTGCTGAAGAATATGGGATTACCTTATCCTATGGCGGCGCTTTCAGAAAAGAAAAAATAAACTATCAGACGACGTCGGAAATGGATATTTATAAAAAAAGGACCCAGAACATTGAAGAGAAGCGGTTAATTGCTGAAAAAGCGGCAAAACTTATTGAAAATGGTGACACCATCGCTTTAAATGCTGGTAGCACGGTAGAACTAGTTCTCGACTATCTGGAAGATATTAAGGATGTTAATTTAATTACGCTCTCTTTAAGTGTGGCTTTGAAAGCTTCTGCTATTTCAGGGATAACTGTTTATATGCCAGGCGGAAAGCTTCGTAGTTTTTCCGGTGCATTTTACGGGAAAGAAGCCAATGCGTTTTTGAAAAGTTTTAACATTGACAAAGCTTTTATGGGGGTTATGGCAGTGTCAATTGATAAGGGGATTACCCATGGTGCTTTTGAAGAAATTGAAATCAATCAGACAATTTATGAAATCAGTCGTAAGTGTTACCTGATGGCGGATTACTCGAAATTTGACAAGGTTTCTCTGACAAAGATGATTGATTTAAATGTTTTTGACGGTTTTATCCTGGATGATAAGACCCCAGAAATATACAGAGAATTTTGTAAAAGTAATAATATTACTATAGTATAAGGGTTAAATGATAGACTTAAACCATGACTATGAGTAAAGAAACGTATCGCATCTGACGATGCGTTTTTTTTATGAAAAATTACAACATTGGACCATCGAGGGACAAAATAATGATATTTTAGCATGATGATAAGAATAATGATCGTTACACGAGTAACTTATTCGTAAAAAAATAAAAAAAGTTATTTGAATAGAGGGTTGATGATAAAACAAAAATCAAAATATAACCATGAAGTGAATATGAAATTACTATAAAAACGTCATAAAAAGAACATATAGCTATTGACAACGTTTACCTATCGTGATATATTTCAATCATAAGATAGTAAATTGTGATACATTACGAATCATGGCATAAATAGGTTTTTAATGACCGTAAAGAACCAGTTGATTATTGCTTAAAAAGTTGTTCTTCCATAAAAAATTATAAATTAGCGCGTAAACTTAAAAATTCAGTCTGAATTGCTGTGGTGGCATTTCAATAAACAGACGGCTAAGAAAAGCGGACCAGGAGATTCCCACACCAAAAAAAAATTAAAGGAGTAGAAAATGGAAAAGTATGTACTCGTTATTGATGAAGGAACCACCGGAACCAGAGCTTTGATTTTCAATGAAAACCTGCAAATTGTTGCTCAAAGCTATGAAGAATTCACACAGTTCACTCCCAGCGAAGACAAGGTTGAACATGATGCTCTGGAAATCTACGAAAAAAGTGTCAAAATGTGTAAAAAAGCCATTGGAGAGGCCATGATTTCCCCACATGAAATTGCCTGCATCGGGATAACCAACCAGCGAGCCACCTGTCTTGTTTGGGACAAGAATACCGGTGATCCGCTTTATAACGCCATCGTCTGGCAAGACACCCGAACTGCTGCTTTTTGTCAGGAACTCAATGCCGGAGAATGGGGAGAAAAAGCAAGAAAAACAACGGGTTGGACCTTGGCTCCGGTTTATTCGTCAATGATGCTCAACTGGTATATTAACAATGTACCAAAAATCAAAGAAAAAATTGAAACCGGAGAAGCCCTCTTTGGAACCATTGACACCTGGCTGATCTGGAAATTAACCGGCGGAAAAAAACACGCGGTCAGTTATTCCAATGCTTCTGTTATGGGAAGTCTTGATTTGAAGACCGGCCAATGGTACGACGAATTTCTGACCTATCTCGGCATCGATACAAAAATATTTCCAGAAATTATTACTGATTCAGGAGATTATGGGATGACCCAAAAAGATATTCTGGGAGCTGAAATTCCGATTAATGGCGTTATTGCTGATCAGCATGCGGCCTTATTTGCCCAAGGCTGTCGGACCGCCGGGACCGGTAAAATCACCAACGGAACGGGTTCTTTTTTGGATATTAATGTTGGCACGGAATGTGTTATTTCAGACCAGGGGCTTAACACCGTGATTGCCTGGAAAATTGATGATACGATGACTTATGCCCTGGAAGGCTATGAATCGGTAACCGGTTCAGCGGTTCAATGGCTCAGAGACGGTCTTGAAGTGATCACTGCGTCCAGCGAAACCGAAGCCCTGGCTCGTTCGGTAGAAGATAGTAATGGGGTATACTTTGTCCCTGCGCTGGCGGGTTTGAGTGCGCCGTATCATGACCCTTATGCCCGGGGTACAATTTTCGGGATTACCAGGGGGACGAAAAAAGCCCATCTGGTCAGAGCAACATTAGAAGGAATTGCGTTTCGGCTCAAAGACATCATGGATGTTGTTGGCAACGAAGCAGGCATCAAAATGAAAACCATCCGGATCGATGGAGGAGCTTCCAAAAATAATTTACTCGCTCAAATGATGGCAGATATGATGGATGTCCAGGTTGATCGTCCCTTCTCTGTTGAAGCGACCAGTTTGGGTGCTGCAGAAATGGCAGGACTTTATATCGGGTTGTGGAATGAAGCGGATTTCGATGCAGCGCTGACTATTGATGCCAGTTTCACTCCAGAAATATCTGAAGAGAAACGTAATAAAGCCTATCTTGGCTGGCAGGAAGCCATCAAACGTTCAATGAACTGGAACGTTTAATTGAAGCGTTCATAAAAGTGACCAGGTGAAAACTTTAACAGTGAACGGCAGTGTGGTTATCAACTTGGCGGACAGTGTAACGGAAGAGTTAAGAAAATTAATCATAGTGGAGACAGATGTTTAGATATTCCATTACAATGATTAATAACGGGAGGAAAAAATGAATTCGCGCGAAAGAGTCATGACAGCGGCCAATCACAGAGAACCGGATCGGGTGCCTGTGGATATGGTTTTGACCATCGATGTGTATCGGGATATGAAAAAGGTCCTGAACATGGAGCACTTACCGGAAACGCCAAGAATGGGACGTTGGACCGAAGTGCAGATGCCGATTGAAATGATAAAAAAATTGGGAATTGACATGTATTATGTTTCTCCGCGATCGGGAGTTTCGATCCACAGTAAAAGTTTTGATGATGGCAGCTTTGTTGATGAATGGGGTTGCTATTGGAAAAAAACAGCAATCGACGGCGGCCATTTCTACTTTGAGCTGGTAAATCCGCCTCTGGCAAATGCCACGATTGCAGACCTGCAAACCTATGACTGGCCGGATCCGGAAGATCCCAAACGTTATGCTGGTCTGCAGCAAGAAATGAAAGAGGTTCGTGAAACCACCGATCTGGCGATTCTAGCTAAATTTGCAGGTGCTGTTTTTGAACTGGCCACCTATATGAGGGGACACGAACGGTGGTATCGGGATATTATCAATAACCAGGAATTTGCCCATGCCTTAATGGATAAAATCTGTCAGATTCAGAAGCGTACCAATGAGGTAATTATGGCGGAAGTGGGAGAATACGTTGATATCCTGAGACTCAGCGGAGAAGACCTGGGGATGCAGGACCGACCTCTGGTTTCACCAAAAACCTTTAGAAAAGTAATAAAACCGCATTTGCAGGAGCTTTGGGAACATGCCAAAAAAACCCTGCATCAGTATAATCCCGAAGCAAAAATCATGCTTCATACTTGTGGATCAGTTCGTCCCTTTATCCCGGATTTAATTGAAAGCGGGGTGGATATCCTGGATCCAGTGCAGCCAGGCGCCAAGGATATGAATCGATTTGAATTAAAAGAAGCTTTTGGAGATGAGATCGTTTTTCATGGCAATATTGACATTCAAAGGATTCTTCCCTTTGGCACCAAAGAGGATATTACCAAAGAGGTTCGGGAAGCGATTAAAGCTCTGGCTCCCGGCGGTGGATTTCTGTTGGCACCGGCACATAATGTCCAGGGCGATGTGAGTGCCGAAAAATTGGTGCATATGGTCAACTGTGTCCATGAATTTGGAAATTATCCGATCCAATTGGATTAACTCAAACGACGGGAGAATATAGATGGAAATTCTAAAAAAGATAACCGAAACGCTCTATGATGGAGATGAATTTGCCATGCCGGGACTGGTTAATGAAGCCATCAATGCGGGTGCAACGGCACAGCAGGTGCTGGATGCGATGATGGCCGGAATGGCCATAGTGGGTGATGAGTTCAGTCGGGATGAGCTGTATATTCCCGAAGTACTGTGTTCCTGTCATGCAATGATGGAAGGATCAAAAGTTCTGAAGCCATTACTGACGGATAAAGATGCCAAATCATTGGGAACCGTCATCCTTGGTAGTGTCCAGGGGGACATGCATGACATTGGTAAAAACCTGGTGGGGATGATGCTGGAAGGCCGAGGTTTGAAAGTCATTGATATCGGAATAGATGTGCCGGCTGAAAAATTTGTCGAAGCAGCCATCGCGCACAAAGCTGATATCGTTGCTTGTTCTATTTTGCTTACCACAACCATGCCGGAGACGCCTAAGGTTGTTAAAGCCTTTGTGGATGCTGGCATTCGCGATCAGGTGAAAATTATGATTGGTGGAGCGCCAATTACCCAGGAGTTTTGTGATCGAATGGGTTGTGATGCTTACGCCAAGGATGCCGGAGCAGCTGCTGCTATGGCGGTAGCCATTTGTCAAAAATAATTAAAAAAAGCACACTAGTTATTCTCAAAATAGGTTAAAGAAAACAGGAGTACAGCTAATCGGATTTAGATTAGTAGTACTCCTGTTTTCTTTGTCAAAAAACTCAATTATCAAGAAGTATGGAGTTTAAAAACGGTGCTATAAATTTTCGGATAGATTATCGCACCAGATAAGGTGTACGTGCCGGTGCATTCCAATACCAGAGGTTCTGGGCATTCATGCGGGCGAAAAACAATTGAAATCCAGCTTGTTCCTGTACGGTCAGGACTTCTTCAACCCAATTCGCCACAATTTTGATCCCCTTTGCATCTAAATATTTATGGACGCGTCTGAATATGATCAGCATCTCCATTATGGTTGTCGATCCGGCACCATTGACAATCACCATGATCTCCTCACCGGCACAGAGGTTTAAATCATCAATAAGCAAATCAGACATGAGGATGGCAGTTTCATCTGCATTTTTCTTTTTTTGACGGCCACCGCCGCCTTCGCCGTGTTGACCCATGCCAACCTCCATTTCATCAGTCCCCAGCACTGCAAAAGCGGAACCATTTTGGGGGTGGGTGGCAGTTTTGCAGGCCACAGCAATGGTAGCCATATTATCAGCAAAATCTTGGGCTATAGCCGTTATCTCATGAAGTGATTTTCCTTGGGCGGCAGCTGCTCCAACAATTTTGTACAGCGGTACACATCCCACCAGACCGCGCCGACGGTCAGCTTCACAACGGGGAGCATATGCCACATCTTCCTGGGTGACAACCAGGGACACCTTGAGGCCGGCTTTGTGGGCTTCTTCTAAGGTTCGGGTTCCGGTCATCATATCGCCGGCATGATTTAAAACAACTAAAAGAATACCCTTACCCTTATCAGCAAGTTGAAGCGCCTCGAAGACCGCCTTATGACCTGGCGCAGCAAAAATATCTCCAACAACAGCCACATCGACCATGCCTTCACCAACAAATCCTTCAAGCGCCGGTTCATGGCCAGATCCACCCAGGGTCACGATGGTAACGCGGTTGGCAGTTTCGAGTCCCTTGTTGACAACAAGATTGTTAGGCCGTACCTCAAGAATAGCGGGATTGGCAAGGGCCAATCCTTCCAATAATTCGGTGGTGATGTTTTCCGGTTTGTTGATGAATTTTTTCAGAGTCATGGCTAGGTTCCTTTTTAGTTCAGAGTATGTTGCGAATCATTACAGTTATAGCTTCAGAATCAACTGGTATCGCTAGAATTAAGTTGAGCAAAATTGAATGACTCAGATCAATTAATACTAGCAAATATTGTTTAATAAAACAATATTGATGTCATGAAAACAGAATATGATGTCATCAAAAATAAAACAAACTGGTTAAATAAGAGTAAAAGATTGTAACAAAGACTTTTATACGTTATAATAATTCATTGAAAAGTATGATTTTGGCTAGAATAAAAGGTGAAAAGATGTTAAAAATTGCGGTTTGCGAAGATGAGGAACAACACAAAAAAATACTGGTTGATTTGATTGGGCGATATCCATTTGAAACGGCTTATCATTTAACCACATTTCAATTTGGTTATGAACTCGTTGCAGCAACTAACAAAGGGATTAATTATGATATTATTTTCCTTGATATGCGTTTAGATAACGAAGATGGTATCGACATCGCAAATGAGATCAGAAAAACGAATAAAAAAGCCCGTATCATTATAACAACATCATTAATTGAATATGCGGTATTGGGGTATTCGGTTAACGCCAGTGATTTTTTATTAAAACCATTTCCGGAAGAAAAATTATTTCTGGTTTTAAACAAACTGGAAATTGACATTCGGCATTCAAGATCCAGTTTTTATGAATTCGAAATGAATAATGAAAAAGTCTTTTTAAAAAGCGATGAGATCTTGTATTTTGAGAGTCTCAGCAGAAAAATAAAAGTGGTCACCTTCGATACCGCCTATGAATACTACTACACGATTTCAGCTTTGGAAAAGGAGCTGGATCCGGTTCGTTTTGTTTTATGTCATCGATCTTATATTATTAATCTTAAGAACGTAAAAAGCATCAAAACAAAAACAGCGGTATTGAAAAATGGGGTGATGATTCCCATCAGTCCCAAAAGAAATCAGAAAGTATATGATGCCTTCACCCGGTATATGGCAGGATCGATGGAATGAAAACTTCTTCAGTAATCCGGGGCATCTTTCTCTTAAGTATTCCGATTATCAGTTTAATTGTCGGCTTGAACCTTTATTTCATTGATGTTCACCTTGAAGGCAGGCATTTAGTTGGCATCGCCTCTTTGGGAGCCCTGCTGTATATCAATGTGGTTATTTTTGTCGTCCTAAGAGGGCTTGATCATGAAGCCCAAAAAACAAATGAATACAAGAATGTCAATATTCAGCTGGAATTACAACAAAAACACTATAAAGAAATGCTTGAAAAGAATTATCAGGTACGAGGATTATGGCATGATATGAACAACCATATCATTACCATGCAGTATTTAATCAAGAACCAGGCCTGCGAAGAAATTGAGGAGTATTTACTCCAATTCCATAATATACTGCAGAACGCTGTGGATCATAATCGATCGGGAAATTATGTGGTGGATGCATTGTTAAATTATAAAATCAAAGTAGCGGCTGATAATAATATTAACTTTGTCCATTACATTGCCATCCCGGAAAACCTGAAAATGAACAGTATTGATCTGTCCATTATTCTGGGTAATGTTTTGGACAATGCCATCGAGGGATGTTTAAGGGATTCCCGACGGGATCAGGATAAGATCATCAAATTTAACATGTATTACAAGCGCGAGAGTCTGCTGATTGACATTGAGAATTCGATTGATGAAAATACCATTCAAAAATCTGGGAACAACATGGTCAGCAGCAAACGAATTGATGATGATCAAAGTGGCTACGGTATTTCTAATGTAAAACAGGTATTAAAAAACTACGAAGGCAACATGGTTACCCAGATTCTTGAAGACCGATTTAAATGTACGATCCTGATTCCGCTGGACTAAAAAACTATGAATACCATCTGGAAGAATGTCAATGATAGCAGTATTCAAAATTGACAAAAGCTCATGGATGCGATATATTATACAGGCATTTAAAGCGTTATGATGAGGTGATTTGTTGAAAGAAAAAGAATTGTGTCGTTTAATACATGTATCCCAATTATATTATGAGGAAAATAAAACTCAGTCTGAGATCGCCAGTGATTTAGAAATATCCCGTCCGGCAGTCAGTTACCTTTTAAATAAGGCCAGAAAAGCTGGAATTGTAAAAATTGATGTGCTTTCCTATCATCGTACCATCAGAGGAATCAGACATGAATTATGTCACCGTTTTAATCTGAAAAGCTGTCAAGTGGTTACATTGCCAGATGATCTTTATCAGATCGGTGCAGAAGTGCTGCTGGAATTTTTGCCTAAAACAAAGATATTGGGTCTGGGTTGGGGTTATAATACGGACAAGGTTATTAAGGCCTTTGCCCAACAAAACGATATGGGTATCAAAGGCGGCATAATCTGTCCACTGATCGGGGCAACAACAGCGCCCCAACGGGGTTACCACCCGGATGAGCTGGTTAAAGAGCTTTCACTGAAAACCGGTTATCAAGCAGAATTTCTCAATTGTCCGGCGATTCCGACCACTGCGGCAGAGCAGGCCCAAGTGATGGCATCGGATGATTTTAAACGAATCGAAGAATACTGGAAAAAAACCACCACGGCATTGATAACCTTGGGAAGTTTTCCCTCGGTGCCTGACCATGGATCGGCAATGCGGTTTGGCAGAAAACTGATCGAAGAGAAGGCAGTTGGATGCTTGCTCTCATATTTTTTTAATCCCCAGGGCGAATTGATACAGGGGGAGGATGATTATGCGATTCAAATTCCCCTGGAGCTGTTGGCTCGGGTACGAGATGTAATCGGGTTTGTGCCCCAGGAGGCCAACGTTTCTTCTGTCATTAGTGGTTTGAAAACCGGATATTTCAAACATCTGGTGATCAGCGAAACCCTGGCAAGCGAAATCATCAAACATATGGATGAAAACAAAAATATTTAGTGCTGAACCGCAAAAACGCCGGATCATGAAAATGATCCGGCGTTTTTTTTAGCTGTTAAGATGTCGTTTTTGAAAACGATGATCAACTGACAAAATAGGTGAACGCTGTCGGTTGCAATGCCGGGGCAGGGTAGATTACCAGCTGCCGCCACCGCCGCCACCGCCACCGCCACCGGAGAAGCCGCCACCGCCGGAGAAACCGCCGCTGCCGAATCCGCCGGATCCGGAGTTAGGTGGAACAATAATATCTGATGCGATACTGTTCATACTTCTCGTTAAACTAGACACAAATAACAAGGAGGTGAAATTATTGCCGTAGGTGGTGCCATAATACCAATTGGGTTGTTCAATGGCAATCGATTCAAAATTCTTGGCCCACTTATCTGTGACCCCCAGCACATAGGCATAGGGCAAAATATTGAAAAAATATTGAGGATTTTCGTTGACCAGAGCCAGAATCCGATCCTTTTCAGCTTTTTCGATAAAATTTTTAAAACCCAGAACCCGACCCAACCACAGGCGTCCGGTTTCGGTCCGTTGGGTTGCAATAATCTGGAAAAAAGCGGTGCCATAGGTAGCCAGCAAAGCCAGCAGCACCGGGAGCAGGGAATTGTATTCCAGTAAGATATTAACAACAATCAAAATCAATGCCGCTACGATCAGGATGACGATTCCCAGAATCATCCGGCCGATGGTTTTTTTTCTGGCCATACCCTTGCGGTTGCGCAGGGCAGATGTAATGAGATTGGCACCGAAAACAGTGGGAGCGGCAGCAAAACAGGAAACAATGCCAATAAAGATCATACCTTCAAAAAAGGAAGTCAGCATGCCGAGTTTGTAGGCGCCATTGATGACATAAGCCAGCAGCGGCAGAGCCATAAAGATACTGATGACGACCAGACCAACCTTTGAAGCGGTTGTAAAGATCTGATTTTCAGGGATATCGAAGTAGCCTTTAATCTGTTCCCTGGTTGCGACAATGGTGTCGTAAAAACTGGCCGGAACACTGTCGGTTGAAAAACTGTCTTTTTGATCAAAAATGTTATTGAACAGGGTATGTTCAAAATCTTCGGCAGTATCCGACAAGTTTTTTATTTTATGGAAGATGAACTTTTTCTTATCTACCTGTTCAATGGTCATATAGCCCTTATCAGCCCAATACATCAGCAGCGACATGACCTCAGGTTTATCTAGGACACCATCGACAATAAAACCGATTTGCGAGGGGGTGAAATTCTGAGGTGGATAAAACTCCACTGTTTCCACCGGTTTTTTATCCCGACCGGTGAAAAGCCAGATTAAGGCACCGCCAAGTAATGACAGGCCAAAAATAATATACATAAAGGGGAGGAACTCGTCACCGGTAAAGGCGCCGACAAAATAACCATCGGGCAGATTGATTTTAAGGGTGACACCCTGATAATTGGAAAGTGGCTGTTTCAGGGTTCCTTCGATGGTGTTGCCGGTGACGGTAAAATCAACGGCGTCGGTGATGGTACTGCCGTATTCGCCGGAGCTGAATTCCACTCGGGTTGGGTCGAAGGGTTTTGGCATCACAATTTTAAAATGGGCATTTTCAATGGTGGTATCCCAATTCTGCGGAATAATGTTAAAGTAGACATCATCCATGCTGTCAATCTTGTCGTCCCCCGGATTCCAGATGTACGAAATGGGATAGGTTTGGATGCCAATGACATATTCATCGGCATCACCAATTTGAATAACTACATTTCCGTTTTCGGAAGAAGTTTCAAAATTAAAATTGTCGACATTCACATGGGTCAACCTGGCATTGTAGGTTGTTTCCACCGGCTGTCCGCCTACTTCCCGGTAAAAACTGCCGCTATAGGGGATGTAACGATAGATCCCGTGGCGCGGTTCAGAAAAGGTGACAGTGATGTTTTCCTGAATATCATAGGCGTGATTTTCCTGAACATTCATGGTGACATCATAATAGTTGATATCAAAATATTCCTGGGCGAAGGTGCTTCCGGGAAAAACAATTCCTAAAAGAAGAAGGCCAAGAAGGACAAGAAGTATCGGGGTGCTTTGCTTTTTCACATGGTTTACCTCCCAAAAGTTTATAAAGACGGCGCTGTAAAAGCACCGTCAGTTTTGTTGTAATCAATGAATTTCTAAAAGAACCCGTACTGACTAGTTAAATTTTACTTGAACGTTTTCCCGTTCTTCAGCAGAACCAACTTCAAAGAAGGGTTGTTTTTTGAATCCGAACATACTGGCAACCAGATTACTGGGGAAAGATTCAACCTTGGTATTCATGGTCCGGACAACTGCATTGTAATATTTTCGGGAGTTGGCAATTTCATCTTCCAACATTTTTAACTGTTGCTGCAAATCCAGGAAATTGGTATTAGCCTGGAGTTGGGGATAGGCTTCCGCTACCGCAAAGAGACTTTTCAAAGTGCCGGATAAAGCATTTTCATTGGCGATTTTTTCGTCAATGCTGGTTGAATTCATGGCCGCTGTCCGGGCCGCTGTTACCTTGGTAAAGGTTTCAGATTCATGGGTGGCGTAACCCTTGACCGTTTCCACAAGATTGGGAATCAGATCGTATCTTTTTTTAAGATAAACATCCATGGTCGAAAAAGCTTCTTCAACCTGATTTTTGATACTGACAAAGCTGTTTCGTGAAAGAACAAGCCACAGACCGATGATCACAATAAGACCGAGAATAATTGGAATAGCAATCATTTTTAATAATCCTCCTTAAACAATTTTTATTGTTGATATTATATCACGTCCCCATACCAGCCACAATAAAATTCAGGGATACTTTTAAATGGAACAAAATCAAAGAAAAATTATAAGTGTTGAACGATTTAATCCAGTTATGAGTAAGTTTGTCTTGTTGGACTTAACCTTCTATATTATAATTAATACAAACAAGAAGTTGTCAGCGGCACTTAAAGAAACCGCTGCAAAGGAGAAATGATGAAATATTCACATATACTATTTGATCTCGACGGAACCCTCATCGATTCCAGGGAAACGGTGCGTAGTTCTTTTGAATATGCTCTGGAAAAAATGCATGTCGCCAATCCGAAAATTATTGATATCGATCCCTTGATTGGGCCACCGATCCTTAAAACCTTTCAGGAAGTTTATGGATTTTCTCTGGCTGAAGCCCGGCAAGGCTACGAATTTTACCTCGAAGAATATGTTGGTAATGGCCAGATGTACCAGGCCCAACTTTATCAGGGCGTCAAAGAAACGATTCATACCCTCTATACAAGTGGCTGCTTTTTAGGCGTGGCCACAACTAAAAATGAAAATAATGCCCGAAAAATAATTGACAATCTGAAGCTTGATATCCAGATTGACCGGGTTTATGGCACCTATAACGACGGGACCCGCAGCAATAAAAAAGAAATTATCACCAATCTGTTGGAAGATAATGATGTCATGGATTTAGCTGATGTCTTAATGGTCGGCGATCGTCACTACGATATCATCGGCGCCAGCGAAGTGGGCATCGATTCCGTCGGCGTGACCTACGGCTGTGGCAGCGAAGATGAACTGCGACAGGCCGGAGCCACCCATCTGATTGCCAGCATTAACGAATTACTGGAGATTATAAAATAGGAGGAAACAATGGAATCAAAAAACATTAATTTAGAACGGACGGCTTTAATTAAAGGCGATTTAAAATTTACCAATTTTGGCCAGCTGATTAAGTCGACTCTGTTCCGAAAATTGGTTAAAACCTTTATCGACGAACTGACCGTAAAAAAATCCTATCTGTTAAAGACTTTGGAACCTTTTGAAAATAACAAGGGCGAATTTAACGAAACGGCTTTTATCGATTTTGTTTATCTGCTGAATATAAATTCACTGGACGAAATCATCCAATCCGGATATTTTGATATTCAATTCACCTACGAAGAATATTCCCAGCTATTTCTGGGATTCTTGGAAGGGTTTTACAACTACTGGCGAAGTATTCAGCGATTTATGATTAAAACCGATGACTACAGTCCGGATGAAAATACCAAACGCTCAAAGGCTTATTCGCTGGCATCCAACAATGATGCTTTCAAAAAAATGGTCCTGGATCTCTATCGTAACATCCATTTCAATGTCACCGGGAAAAGCGTCAGCATTTACCGGCAGCTGCCCAGCGGGGCCCAGGTGGCTTTTTTAACAGACAAATTCGAATTTGACCGGGGCGTTAAAAGTAAAAATGATTCACTGTACCAGGTGCCATATGTCTGGGAGGCGATCTTTGAACCGCCGGTTATTTTCTATACCCAGTCCAGCAAACGAGATGGGATCTTTCCAGTCAAAGACAAACGCATTTTGCAAAAATTCTACCTGGACTGTGATGAATGGTTTGCGATTCCGATGAAGGTCGGTCGGTTACTGTCGATCGTCTATGTTCAGAAAGAATATCTGGCCCTCGGGGCTGGTTTGTTCAACCTCTTTGAAATGGCCACCCCCGAAGAATTTACCAAACAAAAACCGGACGCGGTGGTTTTCTTTGGCTTGGATGAGGTGCTCTTCGAAGATGATGAAAAACTGGGATACGTAACCAAAGAGGATGATGTCTATTATGGACTGATCCCTGACAACCCCCAGATTGACTATTTTGGTTATATGAAGAAAATGATGCTCACCCTTCACAATATTATTCAGATCGAAAAGAAAGCCATGCCAGTTCATGGTGCCTTTGCCAAAATCCGGGTTGGCGGCCGAAAATCGGCAAATATTATGCTGATCGGCGACAGCGGCGCCGGCAAATCTGAAACCCTAGAAGCCATCAATAAACTCCCCAAAGAGCTGGCCTGTGACTTCGATATTCTGATCGACGATATGGGTTCCCTGCACTTTAATAAAGAAGGGGAACTGATGGCCGTGGGAACCGAAATTGGCGCCTTTGTCCGACTTGATGATCTTCAGCCAGGGTATGCCTATAGTACCATGGATCGCAGCATCTTTATGAACCCGAACATTGTCAATGCCCGGGTCATTGTGCCACAAATGTCCTATGAAGAGATTTCAAAGTCGACCCGGGTGGATTTTGTCTTCTATATTAATAACTACGAAGAAATCAGCGCAGACGCTCCACCGATTGAATTGTTTGATGATTTGGATGAGGCCTATGCGGTCTTTTCTGAAGGCAAACGAATGGCCAAGGGTACCACTGGAGAAGTGGGGATCACCACCACCTACTTTGCCAATCCCTTTGGTGCCGTCCAGTTAAAAGAAGAGCATGAAAAGATTGCCAAGAAAACCTTTAAAAAGATGCGCGAAACCGGGGTTCAAATCGGGATGATCCGAACTCAGTTGGGTATTCCCGGATATGAACAGAATGGTCCGTTCCTGGCCGCCCAGGCACTGGTTCAATTTATTGAAGAATTAAATAAATCAGAATAATTAAAAATGTTTCATTTATTTGAAAGCTGGTATATAATAAGAGTAAGATTATAATCATTATAAGGGAGGAACAAATGGGTAAATTACAAGGAACACAGACATTAGTTAATTTAATGGCATCTTTTGTCGGCGAATGCCAGGCAAGAATGCGGTATACGTATTTTGCATCGATCGCAAAAAAAGAGGGTTATGTTCAGATCAGTGAATTTTTCACCGAAACAGCAGGCAACGAAAAAGAACATGGTGAATTGTTCTACAAGCACATTGCGGCCAATGAATACACATCAGGCAATGCTGTTGAAATTCCCGTCAATGCCACTTTTCCGGTAGCACTTGGGGATACCAAAAACAATTTATTGCATGCAGCTTCCGGAGAAAATGAAGAATGGAATGAGCTCTATCCGAAATTTGCCAAAATTGCCAAAGAAGAGGGCTTTGATGATATTGCTGAGACCTGGCTGGAAGTATGTATTGCTGAAAAAGCTCATGAAACCCGATATCTCAAACTGGCAGCCAACATTGAACTGGGCCGAACCTTCAAACGGTTCAGCGATGTGAAATGGAAATGTGGCAATTGCGGCTATATTCATGAGGGTGCCGAAGCGCCAGAACTTTGCCCGGCCTGCAAACATGCCCAGGCATATTTTGAACTATTTGTTGAAACTTATTAGAAGAAAATAAAAGAATAATAAAAGTATAAATAAAAAAGAAACGGCGTCAAATCCGTTTCTTTTTTTGTTTAGCATCAGCTATATTAGATTATTCGTACTTATTATTTTTCAAACGGGAAGTGGTATTGATCCAGCCCCAGTTCCGCCTTGATGTCGAGAATATCTTTAATCAGCGCATCGTTGACGGGGGTGCCCTTGTCTTTGCGATCCAGCCAGGCATCGTATTCTTTTTCGCCGGCGGTGTAGATCCGTTCCTGACCCGGCATTTTTTCTGAGGCTCGCAGATCTCTTAAAATATCGCCGGTGATTTTTTTAAAGGATTCAGGTTCGGTAAAGTTTTCGATGTTGATGGCAATAAAGAAATGACCCAGGTGGTAGGGTTGCGCCTTACCATTGGCGTCAAAACCGAGCAGACCTTTTAAGAATGAACCGGTTTGGAGGGCTGACGAGAGGATTTCCACAAAGGTGGCATAACCATAACCCTTATAGCCGCCGGTGTCTTCGCCGATGCCGCCCAGTGGCGTCAGGGCCGCTTCGCCTTTAACTAAATCGATGAGGATCTGTTTGGTATCGGTGCGGCTATTGCCCTGGCGGTCGATGACCCAGCCATCGGGCAGATCCTTGTTTTCGCGGTCATAGACTTCTATTTTGCCCCGTTGCGAAACCGAGGTGGCGCAGTCCAGCACAAAGGGGAAGGGTTCATCACTGGGCACACCAACGGTGATTGGGTTGGTGCCCAGCATGTTTTCGACCCCAAAGGTCGGGGCAATCGAAGGGCGGGCGTTGGTGCCGGTCATTCCGATCATGTTGTTTTCGATGGCCATCAGTGGATAGTAGCCGGCAAAACCATAGTGAGTGGAATTCCGAACCACGGTCATCCCCATGCCGTAAACCTTAGCTTTGTCGATGGCCATTTGCATCGCTTTTTTGGCAATCACATGGCCCATGCCATCGTGACCGTCAATGACGGCAGTGGTGAAGGTGTCTTTGACCACTTCAAATTCGGTGACCGGATTTTGGATGCCTTGTTTGATCCGGTCATAGTAGATCGGTTTTAAACGGCCGATACCATGGGAATCAATCCCCCGTTTGTCTGAGGTGATTAGAATGTCGGCACAGATCTTGGCGTCTTCTTCGGGGACCCCAATGCCTTTTAAGGCATCGGTCATGAATGCTTCCAGAATGTCAAAGGGGATCCGGTAGGTGGTTTCGTCTTTCATCAATAATTCTCCTTGTCTAATTCGCTATATATTTATTGGTTGATAACAATTTTGTCAACATAAGATGAGGTGGCGGCGTGCAGGGCGCCGACGTAGTCGCAGCGCAGGCTGATGATGTCGCCAACCTCGTAGGTGATCGCGGCGTCGCTGACGTCGACGACCAGATGGTCGGAGCTGGAGCCGACGATGGTCAGTCCGGGAACCAGCGGGAAGATATGGTCGGTGTCGGTGTCCTGACGGCCTAGGCCGCAGATGGCTCGCCGCCGGATGCCCTGGTCCGCAAAGGCGGGAATTTCGCCAAAGGCGTTGCGGCCGATTTCGCCCACCGGGTAGGTGGGTTTATCCTGTAGTTCGAGGATTTCCACATCCAGAATAAAAGCATCCTGATGAAGGTAATCATAGCAGTGATAATAGGCCGATTCCCGGCCAAAGAGGATCACATCCCCCAGTCGAAGGTTGTTGATTTCCGCGGGCAGGGTTTCATTATCGACCAGATAATAGGCGCTGGAATTACCGCCGGAAACGATCTCGCAGGGGATTTGATATTTTTCTTCGATAATCGCTTTGACCTTGAAAAAGGCGCCAAAGGTCTGGGGGGTAGGGATGGTGGCCCCGACGCAGGTGGCGTTGGTGGCGATGCCGCGGAGGTGGATGTTTTCCATCGTTCTAATTTCGGAAAGATCGTGATCCAGCTTTGTGAAAGAGGCCGAAATCAGTGACTCGATTTCAGCTTTCGCCGGATTTCCATCGCCGACAAAAAGGCCTTCACGAAGATCGCCAAGGTCAAGCATGTAGAGGATGCCGTGGGTTTTGCCCTGGGCTTTGGCCGCCTGGTTTAACAGCCGGATGGTTTTTATTTCGCTGTTTACTGATAAGGTGGCATAGGCAACGGTATGATTGACCTCACTGGGCATGGGTACCCGGATCAGCCATTTTTCACAGGGAAGAATAGCCAGATTTCTGAGATTTTTAATCCGGGAATCGCCAATTGCGGTGGCGCCCCCGTCCAGGAAGGCCTGGGCAATTTCCAGGTTGCCGCCGGTACACTTGGTGACCGCGGTGACCTCAACCCCCAGTTTTTTGGTTCGTTTTATAATTGCTTTGGTATTGTCTAATATTTTTTTCTTATCGATTTTAAGTAAGGGATACATAAATGCTCCTTTGCAGTTTTCTGTGATATAGTATATCATAAGCGAAAAAAAAGCACAAATCATTGACAGGTTATCCGCCCTTATTTATAATGAAGGATGAAGATTGTTAGGAGACAAGAAAAGTTCGTCCCTTATAGGGAGCGGATTTTTTTTTCGCAGCAGAAAAATGTTTGTGAAACACTGAAAATAGATAAATTCTGTTTAAAGATTGTTTGATATAATAATGCAATGATACCAATGAGCAAATGGAGGAAATATGTCAACATATGAGCATAAAAGAATAGAAGAACATTGGCAAAAGTATTGGGAAGAAAATGAGACCTTTCGAATGGAAGAAAACTCAAAAAAAGAAAAGTTTTACGGGTTGGTTGAATTTCCTTATCCATCTGGCGTTGGCCTCCATGTTGGTCATGTTCGGGCCTATACATCACTGGAAGTGATCGCCCGAAAACGGCGCATGGAAGGCTTTAATGTCCTCTTTCCGATTGGCTGGGATGCCTTTGGTTTACCCACTGAAAACTACGCCATCCAAACCGGCCGTCATCCCCGGGAAGTGACCGATGAAAACATTGCCGTCTTTACCAATCAGTTAAAACGGATCGGTTATGCCTTTGACTGGGATAAAGAGATCGATACCACCGATCCCAAATACTATAAATGGACCCAATGGATCTTTTTGCAGTTATTCAAGCATGGCCTGGCCTTTAGAGACCGGACCTATGTCAATTTCTGCAACGGCTGCAAGGTGGTGCTGGCCAATGAAGATTTCCGGGATGGCAAGTGTGACCGCTGCGGCAGTGAAGTGGTCCAAATGGAAAAAGACGTGTGGTTCCTGAAAATCAGAAACTATGCGGAAGAACTGCTCAAAGGACTGGATGACGTCGATTATCTGCCCCGGATCCGACTGGAACAGGAAAACTGGATTGGCAAATCGGTGGGCGCCGAAGTTGATTTTACCATTGCCGGTTACGACAAAGCCCTGCGGGTCTTTACGACCCGACCAGATACCTTATTTGGTGCCACCTTTATGGTTATTGCGCCCGAACATCCGCTGATTAACGACCTGTCGGAGTCGATTACCAATATGGCGGAACTGGTCGATTATCAGGATCAGGCCAAACGCAAAACCGAATTTGAGCGGGTTCAGTTGGCCAAGGATAAAACCGGGGTGCGGATCTTAGGCATTCAGGCGATTAATCCGGTGACCAATACCGAAATCCCTATTTTCATCGCCGACTACGTCATGATGGGATACGGCACTGGGGCGATTATGGCGGTTCCTGGCCATGATAACCGGGACTGGGATTTTGCCAAGAAATTTGACTTGCCAATCATTGAAGTTATCAAAGGCGGGGATGTCAGCGAAGCGGCTTATACCAATACTGATTCTGGCGAAATGGTCAACTCCGGCTTTTTAAACGGGATGGAAGTTAAGGATGCAATCCAAAAAACGATCGACTTCCTGGAACATGAAAAATTGGGCAAACGGACTATTAATTATAAAATGAAGGACTGGGCCTTTAACCGTCAGCGTTATTGGGGTGAACCAATTCCGATTGTTCACTGTCCTAAGTGCGGGATGGTGCCGGTACCCGAGGACCAGCTGCCGCTGGAATTGCCAATGGTCGAAAGCTACACCCCCACCGACACCGGCAAATCGCCGCTGGCCAATATCCCCGAATGGTACGAAACCACCTGTCCGGTGTGCGGCGGTCCAGCCGAACGGGAAACCGATACGATGCCCCAGTGGGCCGGTTCCAGCTGGTACTTCCTGCGCTATTTTGATAACAAAAACGATGAAGCCTTTGCCTCGCCGGAAAAACTGAAATACTGGATGCCGGTGGACTGGTATAACGGCGGGATGGAACATGTCACCCGGCATCTCCTTTATTCGCGGTTCTGGCATCAGTTCCTGTTTGATATCGGTTGTGTGCCAGTGCGTGAGCCCTATGCCAAACGAACTGCCCAGGGCCTGATCCTTGGTAACGACGGCGAAAAAATGTCGAAATCCAAGGGCAATGTGGTCAACCCCAACGTCATCATCGACGAATTTGGGGCCGATACCCTGAGAACTTATATTATGTTTATTGGGGACTATGAAAAGGCAGCACCCTGGTCGGATAACGGCGCCAAAGGCTGCCGACGGTTCCTCGATCGGGTTTGGAAACTTCAGGATATGGTCAGTGATGAAGCCGGCTATGGTAAAGCGCTGGAATCGACGATTCATAAAACGATAAAAAAAGTCAACGATGATTTTGAAGAAATGAAATACAACACCGCGATTGCGGCGCTGATGACCTTAATAAATGAATTCAACCGGGAAGGTTCAATAACTCGGGATGCATTTAAGACATTTTTACAATTGCTCTATCCGGTAGCGCCCCATATCAGTTCCGAAATCTGGCAGAATATGAAGATGGGCGGAACTCTTGATGATGCGGCCTGGCCGCAATATGACGAAGCTAAAACCGTTGATGATGTCATCGAAATGGCTGTTCAGATCAACGGCAAGGTTCGCGGAACGATTACCATTCCAGTTGATGCCAATAAGGACGAAGCCAAGGCGATTGCCCTGGCTCAGGAGAACATCGTGGCCTATACTCAGGGTAAAACCATTGTCAAAGAGATTTACGTCCCGGGTAAGATTTTCAATATCGTGGTAAAATAGCAACGATGAAAGTTATTCACCTCTATACCGATGGCGGTTGCCGCGGCAATGGCCAGGAAGGGGAAAATCTGGGCGCTATCGGCGGCGTGCTGATTTATCCCGAGAAAAACGTGACCAAAGAGTACAAGCGGGCCTATGAAAACACCACCAATAACCAGATGGAGTTATTGGCGGTAATTGAAGGCTTAAAGCTGTTAAAAGAGCCCTGCGAGGTTCATATTTACAGTGATTCGGCCTATGTGGTCAACGCCTATCTGCAGAATTGGATTGGCGGATGGAAGGCCAAGAACTGGACCCGGGGTAAAGCCGGGGAGTTGAAAAACCGGGAAATCTGGATCGAACTGGACCAGCTGGTCAACAGCCACAAGGTGACCTTTCACAAGGTTAAAGGTCATGCCGAAAATCCCTATAACAATCAGGCCGATTTATTGGTAAATCAGGCCATGGATGAGTATCGCTTTGCTGAATAGATTGAAAAAATAATAAAAATAAAAAAGACTTAAACCAAAATCTGGTTTAAGTCTTTTTTTATGAGTACTGCATTATACATGGTTAAGGTTTAAATCAAAACGCCATTAACAGGCCTTTATCATTGGAATAGTAAGTCGTTAAGCCGTGCATCGGGAAGATATAGATTTCTTTGAGATCAAACCGTTTCTCAAGCAGATCTTTGAGAATTTCAGCCTGGCTGAGATTGTTACAGTGGGTAATAACCACTGGAAACTGCGGTTGGGTCTGGACCTTATCTTCCACCATGTTGGCCAGACCGGACAGCGCTTTTTTGATGCCCCGGGCCTTGGTGACCAGCTGGATTTCACCTTTTTCATCGGATCTGAAAATTGGCATAATCGAGAGTACCGTTGCCACTGCACCGGCCACCCGGTTCATTCGTCCGCTTTTAACCAAATTGGAAAGATCCTGGAGTAAAAAGCGCAGGCTCAGGGTTTCAAGATAGAGGCCCAGCTTTTCACTGATGGTGTCAAAATCCATCTCCCCGGATTTGATGAGATCCCGAAGTTTCATCACCATTAAAATCATCACGGGTGAGGTTGAGTGGGTATCAAAGAGACTTATTTTCAGGGAATCATCTTCTTCAAGGACCATGTTTTTGGCTACCCGGGCACTGTTATAGGTGCCGCTTAAGCCGGAAGTCATGGTGATCACATAGCTTTCTTTGTTTTTTCTAAGCTCCGCCGCAAAATCCTCAGGGGACGGACAGGAAGAAGAGGTCGCCGTTTTTTCAGCCTTCATGGCGGCAATCAGTTCTTTGGTGTTCAAGGTTTCATCATCTATAAATTCACGATCGCCGACAATTATTTTCAAAGGGACAAGCGAAAAATCAATTCCGTCCTTTTCCAGAAAATCCTTGGGCAAATCACATGAGCTGTCGCTGATAATTCGTGGTTTCACTTTAAATTCCTCTTTTCAATCATTTATCTTTAAGCTTAAGTTCTTATAACTCAGACCAACAGTCACGTTTAATTGATAGGTCAATAGTAAACCAATAAGCTTAAAAAGATCTTTCGCTGTGTTAAATGGATTCTGTCAGGTAAGGAATCACATCAGGCATATTCAACTGGTTCAAAACGTCCTGGGTGATCAGGCTGGTTGCATGACCATTGTCGATTTTGCCGAGACTGTTTTTTATTGAGAACCGTTTGATTTCATTTTCCTTGAGTGCATCAATGGCCAGTATGAGTTCAGTAAAATTATTGGCGACGACGGCCGCACCTTGTCGTTTAAACCAATCGGCATTCTCGCCTTCCTGGCCGGGGGTGGGATTATATAAAATCACCGGAATTTTTTTGGTCACTACTTCGCTGAGGGTAATGCCCCCGGGCTTGGTTACCATCAAATCACCCACCGAATAAAATTCATGAATATCCGGAACAAAACCAAAAATCCGGGTATTGGGCAAATCTTCCATTTCGAGCTCCTGCTGGAGACTCTGGTTTTTGCCGCAAATGACAATGGTCTGGAGATTATCCATCTGATCGGTGCGATGACAGATTTCTTTAATGTTTTTAAGAACCCCATAGGTTCCGGCAAAAATAATCAGAATTTTTTTATGGGGATCCAGATTATATTTACTGATGATGGTATTGCGGTTGCCCCGAGCATAAAAAGCATCCCGGATGGGAATTCCGGTTTTTAAGATTTTTGACCGCGGAATCCCTTCACATATCAGTGTCTCTTCAACGTTTTCACAGGCCACATAGTAGCGGTCGGTGTCCTGATGGATCCAGGGTTTGGGGATGCAAAAATCTGTGACCACCGTAAAAAGCTTTATATGGGGGTAGTTTTCTTCTTTAAGGATGGCTGAAATAGTATAACCGTAGGTATTGATGATACAGTCCGGTTTAAATTCATCAACCATTTTTAATAGCGCTTTACTGGTGAAATGCCAGAGGTTGTACATAAATTTATTATGGGCATACTCTTCGACATCGTAATAAACGCGCTCGTAAAAACTGCTCCCGATCGAATAGGAAAGCAGATAGGATTTTTCAATCATCCGGTTGAGGGTCGGATTGGTTTTATCAAACAGATCCTCGACCGAGACAAGATGCCCGCGAGCTTCAAAACTTTCTTTAAGGGTTTGGGCTACCATTTTATGGCCCGACCCGTGGGAGCAGGTTAAGATTAGTATTCGTTTAGGTTCTAACATGGTAATCCGTCCTTTCCTGAGATTTTTTTGCAAAAATCTCCAAATAACGTATACCATTAGTTTAATCAGAAATGATTAGATTTCCATTAGAAAACTAGTCATCAACCTCAATCCCCAAAATACAGATGTCATCTGAAGGGGCTTGCTCCTGTTTGAAATCGATGCAGGCATCAATAATGTGACTGCCCAAAATATTGATCGGCAAATCAGCATTCTTTTTAATAACCGAGACAACCCGTTCCATCGAAAATTCTTCCTGGACCGGGTTTTTGGCATCGATCAGGCCGTCGGTAAAGAGCAACAGTTTATCGCCCTTGGAGAAATTGATACGCATATCAAAATAGTGCATGGTCGTCATAAATTGCTGCAGCCCCAGCATCGGCAGGTTCGGTTTCAGCAATTCAATCTTTTGGTTTGATTTTAATAAAACGGCATCCGGATGACCGGCATTGGCAAAATACAAAATATCATCTTTGGGATCCAGCACCAGGGCGATGGCGGTGAAAAAGGTGTTATCCATCTGCTGACTGATGTCGGATTCAATCTGTTTTAACACCAGACTGGGGGACTGGTTGATCCGGTGGTCTTTCATAGTATAGGAATAACTGAGTTTTATCATGCTGGTGATCATCGCCGCGTCGATGCCATGGCCGGTTGCATCAGCGATTAAAAGGCTGACTTTGCCGTTCTCCAGAAAATGAAAATCATAAAAATCACCGCCAACTTTTCGAAAAGGTCGGAGATAACTGTAAAATTGATAATGATCAGAAACAAAAGATCCTGGGGAGGGAATAATCTTTTTTTGAAGGCTCTCAGCGAATGCTAATTGTTTATCAAAAAGGGACACAAGGGATTCATAATTTTCTGAACTATTCAAACGATGACCTCCTGTAGGTTAATTTTATTTATTATAGCATAATATTTTGAAATGTTATGCTGATTTCTTTAAAAATGATTGAAATTATTGATACTTAGCCTTATAATGAACTTATCAATATGAAATGAGGTGTCTAAAATGATTGAATTTGTATACGGTTCAAAAGGAAGCGGCAAAACAAAAAAAATGATCGACATGGCAAACACTGCGCTGGAGACCTGCGATGGGGATATCATTTTTCTTAACGACAGAGACAAATATCGAGTAAAAGTAGATACTAAAATCAGATTTACAAACTTGGAGGAGTTTGGCATCGTCGGATCAGATCAACTATTTGGCTTTATCAGCGGGGTCATTGCAGAGAATTATGATGTAAAAATTGTTTTTATTGATAATACATTGCGACTGATTGATTACCAGACACCAGAGGACATTTGCAAAATCGTCGAAAAAATCCAACAGATTAACCAAAAACATGATATAAAGTTTGTTCTCAGTTTAAGTTGTGAAAAAGAAGAACTGCCAGAATGTGTTACAAAATTAATATAAAAGTTTCAGACGAACCTGATTAGCGATAAAAGGGTTCGTCTATTTAATCTTATTAAGGAAAATTTAAAAATAATGACAGAAAATCTCTATAATATCTATTCGGTTTGGTTAAAAGAACGGTACGGCGAAAAAGTATATAAAATTCCGGTGAATATTCCGGTGACCTGCCCCAATCGCGATGGTTCCAAAGGAACCGGCGGTTGTGTGTATTGCGGTGCCAAAGGCGGCGGCAACGAAACCCTGTCCGACCAGCTGTCCGTTTCTGAGCAAATCGAGAGAAATATCGCCTATATCGGCAAGCGATATAAGGCCAAGCGGTTTATTCCTTTTTTTCAGAGTTTCTCAAATACCTACTGCACGTTTCCGGATTTTTGCAAATGGATTCGGGAAGCCATCCGTCCGGATGTGGTGGAGATTTCAATATCGACCCGCCCGGATTGTATCACCGATGAACAGCTCGGCTTTCTGGCCGCGGTCAAAAAAGAACAGGCCATCGATGTAACCATCGAACTGGGTTTGCAAAGCGTCAATGACGAAACCCTGAAAATTATTAAGCGCGGACATACGCTGACTGACTATGAACAGGCGATCGATCGGATCAAAGCCGCCGGTTTGTTAACCTGCACCCATATGATTCTGGATTTGCCTTGGGACCAGGAAGAAGACGTTATCAAAGGGGCTGAAATACTATCCCGAAAAGGCACCGATTTTGTAAAATGCCATAGTTTATACATAGAAAAAAACACTGTTTTAAAACAGTGGTATGATGAAAAAAAGGTGACGCTTCTGACAAAGGATGATTATATCAGCCGGGCAATCTTATTTTTGGAGTATTTAGATCCAAGGATTGTTGTTCAGCGGTTGATTGGCCGGGTTCCGGAAGAAGACTCTGTCATTACCAACTGGAATACCAGCTGGTGGAAAATTAAAGATGAGCTTGAAGCTCGCATGAAGCAGGAAAATAATTACCAGGGAAGAAAATTCGCTGGGATGAATAATAAGAGGTAAAGTCCTTGGGAACTAAATATTGGCAGGAATTTCTCATCCCTTATCATCAGGCTGTTGATGAGATTGTTTTAAAATTTACAAGTTTAAAAGAGCAGTACGAAAAAATTGGCGAATATTCACCGATTGAGTCGGTTTACGGCCGCGTCAAAAGTGTCGCCAGCATTCTGGAAAAAATTCATACCTATGGCGTTGAGATTGAATCTCTTGAAGAAAATATTCAGGATATCGCGGGGATTCGGATTATGTGCCAGTTCGAGGATGATATTTACGAAGTCGTGGAGCTGATCAGGAAACGCGCCAATTGTGATATGGAAGTCGTCAAGGTAAAGGATTATCTTAGTGAAGCCAAACCCAGTGGGTATAAAAGCTATCATCTAATCATCCGATACCCTGTTTTTTGCGTGTCCGGAAATCAGTCCATTCTCGTAGAGATTCAGATTCGCACCCTGGCAATGAACTTTTGGTCCATTATCGAACATTCCTTAAATTATAAATACAAGCAAAACATCCCGGAAGATATCAAAGTCAGACTGATTAATGCCGCCAATGCGGTGAACGATGTGGATCGGGAAATGTCATCGATCCGGGAAGAAATTCAAAGTGCCCAGCGACTGTTTGGGCTCAAATCCAGTTTAGTCACCAGCATTCTCGACAATATCGGACATTTATATAAACTGAATCACGGCAAAAAGGCCTCCCATTATGAAAAGATTTTTGATGATCTTTTTGCCCAGGAAGATATCATCCAACTGATTCTATTAAGAAAAGAACTGGAATCCGAAGTTAATAAAATTGAGGCCGAGGTTTAAGAAACAAAAAACATGTTTGTGAAAAAAGGACAATATGTTATAATAACAAATTGTAAATGATATAAAAATCAAGGAGGTTGTCGATGTCTGGACATTCAAAATGGTCGACTATTAAACACAAAAAAGGAAAAGCAGATGCTAAACGTGGTCAAATTTTTACCAAGTTAGCAAAGTATATTGCGGTTGCATCCCGGGAGGGTGGCAGCGATCCGGAAATGAATGCAAAACTGAAAGAAGCCATTGTAAAAGCAAAGGCTGCTAATATGCCCAACGAAAACATCGATCGGGCCGTTAAAAAAGGTGCCGGTGAGTTACAGGGCAGCGTTTATGAAGAAATTACCTATGAAGGATACGGACCAGGTGGGGTTGCGGTGATTATTGAAACCCTGACCGATAATAAAAACCGAACTGCCGGCGATGTCCGCCACGCCTTAGATAAGAATGGTGGAAATCTGGGCACCAGCGGTTGCGTGGGCTTTCTGTTTACCAAAAAAGGTCAGATTATGATCGAAAAAACGGATGACCTTGACGAAGAAGCATTGATGATGCTAGCCTTGGATGCCGGTGCGGAAGATATTGAAACCGCCGATGAAGGCTACGAAATCAGCACCGAACCGGTGGATTTTGGACCGGTCTGTGATGCTTTGAAAAAAGAAGGTTATGAACTGGCCTCAGCCGAAATCGCGATGATCCCGGCCACCGAAGTTGAACTGACAGATGCCACCGAAATCAAAAAAATGTTGAAAATGATCGACATGTTTGATGACAACGAAGATGTTCAGGCAGTATGGCACAACTGGACAGGTGAGGATGATGAATAAGCAAACTCCCTTCAAACGATTTAAAGATGTGATTCTTTACATTGTTTTTACTATTTTTCTGATTTTCTTAACCTCGTCTTTTGTTATCGAAGACGTCTATTCGGCGGCCGATCAGCTTTCCATGGCAGAAAAAGGGATTTCTGATGTTTATTCCATTGCTGTTGGAATGGAACCGGCAAACTTAACCATCAACACTGATGAAACACAAAGCGATGATAAAACCACTGAAATTGAAACCGAAGATGGCACCACCATCGTGATTACCGAATATGCCCTGGGCGACACTAATGCTGAGATCCTGGAATATCAGCAAATTTTGTATTCGCTGGGATTCTTGATCAGTCAGCCTTCCAATCAAATAACCGAAGAGGTGCAGACCGCCATTAAGACCTATCAGGCGATGAAGGGGCTGGATCAAACCGGCAAACTCGATCGCTCCACCATTATTTCACTGGTAGCCGAAGATATTAAATTTGAAAAAGGTGACAGCGGCAAGGTGCTGCAAACCTATCAGCAAATTTTAGTAACCCAAAAATATCTGGCCGCTGAATCAGCAACCGGAACCTTTGATGATGCCACCGAAACCGCAGTTAAGGCTTTCCAAAAAGCCAACGGCCTTAGCGAAACCGGAAAAATGGATGCCAAAACCATCAAAGCACTGGACGCATTAAGATAAATGCATTTAGGCAAATTAATATGAAAAACTCGTCGCCAGGTGGTGGCGAGTTTTTTTATGGTTTACAAAAGGTTTCTATTTGATATAATGACAAATAATCATTAGATTATTTTCACACATGGGAAAAGAGGAAAGAAATGAAAGTAGTAACACCAAAAGAAATGGCTGTTATGGATCGCCATACCGTAGCTACCGGTACACCCAGTATTGAACTAATGGAACGAGCCGGCCATGCTTGTGCCGATATTATAAAGGAAGATCTTGACGAAGACGCCCAGATCATCATCCTCTGCGGGCCGGGGAACAACGGTGGCGATGGACTGGTCATCGGCCGGTCGTTGATCGAAGATGGTTATACCGTCCATCTATTTTTAACCGCAGACGAAACACCGCTGTCGGAGGATAACCGCATCAGTCTGAAGCGACTGGAAGAAAAAAATATCCCCATTCGGACCCTTCAGAACGACGCCGATTTAGAGGATCTGAGTCTGATCATGAAACGCGCCACCCATGTGGTTGACGCAATTTTTGGGACCGGTCTGGTGGACAAAGAGATTCCGGAAATTTACAATCGTATCTTTGATCTTGTTAATGATTTTGAAAATGAGAAAATCGCCATCGATATCCCATCGGGTTTGCGGGGGGATATCGGCCTTAATATCGGCAATGCAATTTTTGCCGACAAGACCATTGTTATTCAGAATTATAAAACCGGCTGTCTGTTAAACGACGGCCCGGATTACACCGGAGACACCGTTCTGATTGATATTGGTGTTGATGAAAACAGCATTCCCAATGAAAAACACTATACCCAGGAAAGTGATTTGAAATTCCCCAAAAAACGAAAAAAAAATACCCATAAATACGATTACGGTTCAGTGGTTGTAATCGCTGGTTCCAAGGGCATGAGCGGGGCCGGGATCCTGTCGATTGAAGGGGCTTTAAAAAGCGGTGGCGGTCTGGTAACCTGTTATGTGCCCCAAGATATTTATATTCCGGTGGTAGCCCGGGCTCCGGCAGAATCCCTGATCAAAACCTATGACTGCAATATTACCTCGGATGACATCAAACATGACCGTAAAAAGGTGATTTTAATTGGACCGGGCATTGGCCGGGCCAAAAATTACAGCTTCATTTTGGAGCATTTACTGGAAGGCAGCCTGCCGGTGGTAATTGACGCCGATGGCATCCATCATCTGGCGGTAGTGGTAGATTCCCTAAAAGATTCTAAAACCCCGGTGGTTATCACCCCTCATTTTGCCGAGTTTTCCAAACTCATCGATGTGCCTCGGGAAGATATCTTAAAAGACCCGATTGGCTACGGTCAGAAATTTGCGATGGAATATCAGGTGGTGGTGGTATTAAAAGGCTATCGGACCATGGTATTTGGAACCAATGGTGAGATCTGGTTTAATTCCACCGGAAATCCGGGCATGGCCACCGGCGGCAGCGGCGATGTGCTGGCCGGGATGATTGCCGGTATTGCCGGACAAAACGTAAACCTGTTTGAAGCTGCCCGGGCCGGGGTGTTTTATCACGGCAAAGCCGGGGATTACTATGCCGAGCACTATGGCCAAAGTACCCTGACCGCCCACAGCATCATTGAATCCTTAAAGTATGTTTTAAAATAAGCAATTGACGAAGAAAATCCCGGATTAGCCGGGATTTTCTTCTCTTTGTTTGGCGATTTGATGATTTTAGGGTATAATGATCGGATAGACTATTTCATCCAATTTTAGCGGATTGACTTGACCAGCGAGATCCAATAAAGGGTTGGCGATATAGGTCGCCAGGCACAGAGATTGAAGATAATAAGTGAATCAAATTAGACCAAATTAATCCTGAAAGGTAATAGCTTTGTGACAAATATATTAATAAAAAAACTGATAAAAAATTACGAAAATACCGGCAACTCCCGGGTTCGGGAAAACTACGGAAAACTGGCCAGCATCATGGGGATTGGTTCAAATCTACTGTTGTTCGTGATCAAAATAACCGTGGGCCTGCTGTTCAACAGCATTTCGATCACTGCCGATGCGGTCAACAACTTATCAGATTCTGGCTCGTCACTGGTAACCCTGTTGGGTTTTAAACTGTCCGGTAAACCGGCGGATGCCGACCATCCCTTTGGACACCAGCGGATGGAGTATATTTCCGGGCTGGTCGTTTCGTTTATTATTCTGTTTTTGGGGCTGCAGTTGATTCAGAGTTCTTTTGATAAGATTCTGCATCCGGAACTGCCCCAGTTCAGCATCATTAGCGTGGTCGTTTTGATCGTGGCGATTTTAATCAAGCTGTGGCAATGCTTATTTTATCGAAAAATCGGGAAAACCATCAATTCTCTGACCCTGTTGGCCACCGCCATTGACAGTCGCAACGATATCATGGCAACATCGGCGGTACTGGTGGCAACGATTGTCACCTATTTGACCGGTTTTAATCTGGATGGCTATATGGGGGTGGTAGTGGCTCTATTTATCATCATCAGCGGCATCAATCTGGTCCGGGAAACCATCAGTCCCTTATTGGGAACGGCCCCGTCCAATGAACTGGTCGATCAGATCTACAAAAAAATCCTCAGCTATGAGCACATCATCGGGCTTCATGATCTGATGATCCATAATTACGGCGAAAGCAAAATTTATGCCTCGGTGCATTGTGAGGTACCGGCAGAACTGGATGTGTTAATCAGTCACAGCGTGATTGACAAAATTGAGCGGGACTTTCTGAAAGACATGAACATCCATCTGATTATTCATCTGAACCCGGTTATCACCAATGATGAAAAAACCAATGAGTTAAAAGAACAGGTGGAACAGACCATTGCCAGGATTTCACCGGACATTCACATCCACGATTTTCGGGTGGTGTGGGGATATAACCATTCCAATCTGATTTTTGATGTGGTGGTGCCCTTTGATGTGGAGTGGAGCGATGAGGAACTGAATATTATGATATCCAATGAAATCTATAAAATCAATCCCACCTACCACGCCGTTATTACCGTTGATTACAAGGACTATGTCCCCAATGAGGATGAGTTTTGTGTTTAATAAAAAGCAGCTACACCGCAATATTAATAATTTAGTCAAATCTTAGGAGAAACAAAATAGCATGAGCAAGAAAAAACCTGCAAAACGAATTATCAACAACGCATCCCGAAGCTTTCGGATTTTCACCTTCGGATGCCAGATGAACGAAAACGACTCGGAAAAGATTTCCGGGATGTTAAAAGCCCTGGGCTATGTCGAAGAAATGGACGTCAACAAAGCCGGCCTGGTCATCCTTAACACCTGCTCGGTCCGGGAAAACGCCGATGAACGGGTCTTTGGCAATATCGGCGCCTATAAAACGGTTAAGAAAACCAATCCTGATTTAATCCTGGCCGTCTGCGGCTGTATGATGCAGCAGCCGGAAATTGTCAATCAGATTGTCAGCAAATATCCCCAGGTGGATCTGGTTTTTGGGACCCATAATCTTCACCAGTTTCCGGAGCTGCTCAATAACTACATGGTCAACGGCAAACGGCTGGTGGAAGTCTGGGATGATTCAGACACCATAGTGGAAGATCTGCCAGTGGATCGGAAATATCCCTTCAAGGGCTTTGTGACGATTATGAATGGCTGCAACAATTTCTGTACCTACTGTATTGTGCCTTACACCCGGGGCCGGGAAGTCAGCCGCCAGCCGGACAAGATAGTTGCCGAGGTTAAAGCGCTGGTAGCCGATGGCTGCGTGGAGGTGACGCTGTTAGGCCAAAACGTCAATTCCTACGGTAATGACCTCGACGAAACGGTCAATTTCGCCAGTCTGCTGCGAGAACTCAATACCATCGAAAACCTCAAGCGGATCCGCTTTATGACCTCTCATCCCAAAGATCTCAGCGATGCGGTCATCGATGCCATTGCCGCCTGCGACAAGGTCTGCAACTATATTCATCTGCCGATTCAATCCGGCAGCACCCGGGTTTTAAAAGCGATGAACCGGAAATACACCCAGGAAGATATTCTTGATCGGGTCAGCGCCGTCCGGGAAAAAATACCCGGTGTGGCTATTACTACCGATTTGATTGTCGGTTTTCCCGGTGAAACCGAAGAAGACTTTTTGGAAACCCTCAAAGTTATTGAACTGTGTCAGTTTGATTCGGCCTTTACGTTTTTATATTCGATCCGTACCGGTACCCCGGCCGCCACCATGGCCGACCAGATTCCCGATGCGGTCAAACATGACCGGATCAACCGCTGTCTGGAAGTGCTCCATCAGATCAGCCACGATATTAATCAAACCTATCAAGGTCAGGTGGTGGAAGTGCTGGTCGAAGAACCTAGCCGCAACAACCCCGAACGGATGACCGGCCGAACCCGGACCAGCAAGCTGGTCAATTTTCCCGGTGATCCATCCGATATTGGCAACCAGGTGATGGTCAAGATCACCGCTGCCAAAACCTTTAGTCTGGATGGCGAAAAAATCGAACAGGAGGACACCCATGGCGCAGCTGACACCGATGATGACCCAATACCTGCAAATTCATGAGGAGGTTCCCGATGCCCTCCTTTTCTTTCGTATGGGCGACTTTTATGAAATGTTTTTTGATGATGCCCTGACGGCCTCCCGGGAGCTGGAAATTGCCCTGACCGGCCGCGATTGCGGGCTGGAAGAACGGGCGCCGATGTGCGGGGTACCCCATCATGCGGCCCAGAATTACATCACCCGTCTGGTTGAAAAAGGCTACAAGGTCGCCATCTGCGAGCAGATGGAAGACCCTAAAGAAGCCAAAGGGATTGTCCGCCGGGAAATTATCCGGGTCATTTCGCCAGGCACAATATCCGAAGGTAAATTACTGGAATCAAAAAAAAACAATTACCTGATGGCCTTGTTTCTGGAAAATAATACCCTGGGCCTGGCCAGTCTGGACGTCTCCACCGGGGATTTTTATGTCACTCAGATCGCGGCCAAGACCCGGGAACAATGGCTGTCCCAGCTGTCCGATGAAATCGGACGGTTACTGCCGGCCGAGGTGATCCTCAATCCGGCACTGTTTAAGGATACTCAGGCCCTGGCGATGATCGAAAACAGTTTTGGAATTCTGGCCAGTCTTTACCCGGAAAAATATTTTTCGGTTAAAAATGGCAGCAAGCGGATTACTGATCAGTTTCAGGTTTTTGCCCTCGGCGCCCTCGATCTGGAGCGCCGGGATCATGCCATCGCCGCCGCCGGGGCACTGCTGCTCTATCTGGATGAAACCCAGAAACGGGCCCTGACCCATATAAAAACGATCCGTTATTATAACAGCAAAGACTATATGGTGCTGGATTTATCGACCCGGCGCAATCTGGAGCTGACCCAGACCCTCAGAACCCTGGAAAAAAAGGGCAGCCTGCTGGGCGTGCTGGACAAAACCATCACCGCCATGGGCGGACGAACCCTGCGCCGTTGGGTGGAAGCACCGTTGTTAAATCGTGATAGTATCCTGGAACGACAAGGGAGCGTCTCGGCTTTTTACAGCAACGCCGCTCATCTGCCGACGTTTAAAACGATTATGACCAAGGTTTATGATCTGGAACGGCTCTGTGGTAAACTGGCCTTTGGGACCATCAATCCCCGGGATTTACTGGCGCTTAAACAATCGCTGGGGGTGCTGCCGTTGATCCAGGATTTTGTGGCGCTGCTGGGCTCCGAAAAACTGCGCAGTTTGTTTGATCACGATGAATTACTTACCGATGTCTGGGAGCAGATTAACAAGTCCATCGACGAGCAGGCGCCGATTGTATTAAAAGACGGCCATGTGATCAAAACCGGCTTTCATCAGGAAATCGACGAATTTCGGGAAGCGGCTGAAAAAGGCCAGGACTGGATCCGCGATCTGGAATGCCGGGAGCGCGAACGCACCGGCATTAAAAACCTTAAAGTTAAATATAATCGCATTTTTGGGTATTTTATCGAGGTAACCAAAAGTAATTTTGACCAGGTCCCGGAAGACTATATCCGCAAACAGACCCTGGCCAATGCCGAGCGCTATTTTACCCCGGAGCTGAAAGAAATGGAAAACAAGATTCTCGGGGCTCAGGAGGGTCTGCTCCGCTGTGAAACCCAGGTGTTTCAGGAAATCCGCGACGGTTTGCTGGTTGAAATCCCGCGCATTCAGCAAAAAGCCCGGGAAGTGGCCGAGCTTGACGCCATTTATGCGCTGGCTACCGTGGCCCTGCAGAATCGCTACGTTTGCCCGGAAATTACGGAAGATAACACCCTGATGATCCAAAACGGCCGTCATCCGGTGGTGGAGGACATGATTGGCACCAACCATTTTATCGGTAACGACTGTCTGCTCAATCAGGATGACCAGCGGATGCTGATCATCACCGGGCCCAATATGGCCGGTAAGTCCACCTTTATCCGGCAGGTGGCGATCATTACCCTGATGGCCCAGATTGGCTCCTTTGTTCCGGCGGATGCCGCAGCCATTGGGGTGGTCGACCGGATTTTCACCCGGGTCGGAGCCAGTGACGATCTGGCCAGCGGTCAGAGTACCTTTATGGTGGAAATGACCGAGGTGGCCAATATTTTAAAAAATGCCACCAGCCGCAGTCTGGTGATTCTGGACGAAATCGGCCGGGGGACCTCCACCTTTGACGGCATCAGCATTGCCTGGGCGGTAGTGGAATATCTCCATAACGAAGACAGTATCGGGGCCAAAACCCTGTTTGCCACCCATTACCATGAGTTGACCGAACTGGAGACCCTAAAGTCGGGGATTAAAAATTTCAGCATCCGGCTCAAAGAAACCCCCGATGGGGTGATCTTCCTACGAAAAATCATTCCCGGTCCGGCCGACCAGAGCTACGGCATCGAAGTGGCCAAACTGGCCGGTTTTCCGGCGGGAGTGACCCGCCGGGCCCAGGAAATTCTCGGCCATCTGGAATCTGGCGAAGATACCTACCGGCAGGAGTTGCTGGTGGCAGAACCGACTGTTTTATCTGGGGGCAAAGGTAATCAGTTAAATTTCTTTGATGTGGCAAAAGGCATGACCGCGGAAGAAGAGTCAGCATTAGGAACCATCCGAGAATTAAACATTGATGAAATGAGTCCCATTGAAGTGATGAATGTCATTGAACAATTACGAAAAAAACTAAGGTGATAGGGGAATCTATGAAAACCAAAGAATGCAAACAAATCGTCAAGCGATTGATGAAGGAAAGACTATACCAGCAAATGACCTTTGATCAATTGGCCGCTTTTATGGATCTTTCAAAAAAGAAAGACCGGCAGATGCTAAACCATGTGCTTAAAGAACTTAATATCAAAACCAAAGAAGGCAAAGAACCAACCAAGCTGGTCAAAGATCGCAATCGACCAAGTAACGACGAGCGCCGGCGCAGTAGCAGCAACGACGATTCACCTAAGGTCGAAGGGGTGCTGCGAGGCAACCAACGCGGCTTTGGTTTTGTTATTCCCGATTACAGCATCTTTTCTGAAGATATCTACATCCACGAAAAGAATCTCTATGGTGCCCTGGACATGGATAAGGTCAGCGTCCGGATTATCTCCGAACCGGGGGAAAAGCGACCGGAGGGTGAGGTTATTGAAATTATCGAACGGGGCCACAAAAAAATTATCGGCCGCTACGAAAAAGGCAAGGGCTTTGGCTTTGTGATCCCCGATAATGATCGGCTCTGTAAAGATATTTTTATTCCCGAACGGCGGGGCAATAAGGCCAAAACTGGCGATAAGGTTGTCACTGAAATCCGCAGCTGGTCAGATCGGGGTAAGAACCCGGAAGGCGAAATCATCGAAATATTGGGGAATCAACATGAGGCTGGAATTGATATTCTCTCGGTTTTAAAAGAATACGATATCCCGATGGAATTTTCAGCCGAAGTTGAAAAACAGGCCGAGCAATTAACCGCTAAAGTTACTGATATAGATCTGGAAAAACGTCGCGATCTGCGGGATGAAATTATTTTCACGATTGATGGCGATGACGCCAAAGATTATGACGATGCCGTGTCGATTCACCAAAAGGACAACGGTCACTTTGTCCTGGGCGTTCATATTGCTGATGTCAGTCATTATGTGAAACAAGGTGACGCCATTGATCAGTCAGCTCTGGAACGGGGAACCAGTGTCTATGTGATCGATCGGGTCGTGCCGATGTTGCCCTTTAATCTTTCTAATGACGTCTGCAGTCTGGTCCCGGACAAAGACCGCTTAACCTTTAGTTGCGAGATGGAAATCGATGGCAATGGCAAAGTAGTGGACTATAGCATTTTCAAATCAATCATTTGCTCAAAGTCGCGGATGACCTATGGTCTCGTGGCCGAGCTGTTAGAAGGCGATGACAGCCACCCAAATCGGCTGCAACCTTTTAAAAAAGAGCTGATCATGATGAACGAATTGCATGAAATTCTGCGGGTCAAACGACGTCTGAATCGCGGGGCGATTAACTTTGATTTTCCCGAAGCGAAGATTACTTTGGACAAAACCGGTTTTCCCGATCAGATCACCATCGAAGAACGATTGGTCTCCCATAAGATCATCGAAGAATTTATGCTGGTCTGCAATGAAACCATTGCCGAACACGTTTCCAAACTGGATGCGCCCTTTATTTTCCGGAACCATCCCGAACCGCATCCCGAAAAACTGAGTGCCTTCCGAACCTTTATCAATCGCTACGGATTTAAGCTGGGGAAAAATGATGACCAGATCCCCACCGGGGAAGATTTTCAACAGCTGGTTAAAGACATCCAGGGCAAAAATGAAGAACGGGTGATTACCCTGCTGATGCTAAGGACCATGCAGCAAGCCGTTTATGAAGGCCATAATCTCGGCCACTATGCCTTGGGCGCAAACTTTTATACCCACTTTACCTCGCCCATCAGGCGCTACCCGGATCTGTTTGTCCATCGCTATCTGGCCAAAGCCATTTTTGGAAAAATCAACAAGCGGGCTATGGATTATCTGGAGGCGAACATCGAATCGGTGGCATCACATGCCTCCGAAACAGAACGTCAGGCGGAGAACATCGAACGGGAAATTACTAAACTCAAGATGACCGAGTATATGACCCGCCATCTGGGGGAAGAATTTACCGGCCGGATCAGCGGTGTTACCTCCTTCGGCTTTTTTGTGGAACTGGAAAACACCATCGAAGGTCTGGTACGGCTTCAGGATCTCAAGGATGATTTCTATAACTATGATCCCGAGCTGCATCAGCATATCGGCGAACATCGGGGTAAAATATTCAGACTGGGCCAGGAAATCAGAATAAAAGTGGCAAAGGCCGACGTGAGTTCCAAACAGATCGATTTTGAACCTATTGAATAATTAAGAAAACTATGCTATAATAAAAAACTAGCTAAGAACAGAGGAGTTGCGCATGGGAGAAAATATTAAAATTGTGGCTAAAAACCGAAAAGCACGTCATGATTTTGCCATTGAAGATACCTATGAGGTAGGTCTGGTTTTATCAGGGACGGAAGTAAAGTCGATCCGGGCCGGAAAAGTCAGCCTGAAGGAAAGTTTTGCCGATATCTATAACGGTGAGATTTTCGTTTATCAGATGCATATTGATCCTTATGAACAAGGGAATATTTACAATAAAGACCCTTTGCGCATCCGTAAGCTCCTGATGCATAAGCAGCAGATCACCAAACTGATCGGGCTCAAACAGCGGGAAGGCTATACTCTGGTGCCACTGACTCTTTACTTTAAGGATGGCCGCTGTAAAATGGAACTGGCTCTGGCCAAGGGCAAGAAGCTTTATGATAAGCGTCACGCCATCGCCGAGCGGGATTCCGACCGACGGATTCAAAAAAGTATGCGACATGGTGGCTAGTTAATTATTTGGGGGCGTACTGGTTTCGACGGGGGTTTTGAAGCTTGAGTAGCGAGTCGATGTTGCTGATCATCGTAAAAAGTGGCGCATAAATATAAACGCAAAAACAGAAAAAAGTTACGGGTTAGCTTTAGCAGCGTAATACGCTCTAAAGTTTAATACTAAGACTTCGCAGCATAATTAATGCTGCACGCCTCCCATCTCAACCTGTGGTTTTGGGTTTTGGCGTTCATTGAAGCAGGGAACCGTTTTTGGTAGTGTCTCGCACCATTAACGATCAAGAGGCTGGTTCCTCTTTTTCTATGTCATTGGAGAAAGAGGGGAATGAGAAAATAAACAATGACTGCACTCGGAGAAGCTCCTGTGAATGGATTTTCGGACAGGGGTTCGACTCCCCTCGCCTCCACCAAATAAGAATATAAAGCTCTGAAACAACCTGTTAAATGGTGTTCAGAGCTTTTTTATTTAACCGGAATTTAGTGTTGCCTATATTTAAGCCAACGATACGATTATCCAGCAGGAATCTTAACGAAGCCTTTTCATTAAGAATAACTCGTATATAATGCGCACAATGAATTGACATCATGAGCATATAGAGCTATAATGATGGTAGATAAGGAGGTGCTCATGATGGCTACCAGTACAAATTTGAATATTCGGACCGATAAAGATATCAAAGAAGCGGCAGAGAAAATTTTCGGAGAGCTTGGTCTTAACATGACGACTGCAATCAATATTTTTCTTAGACAAGCAATACGAGAAAATGGGATACCTTTTGAATTAAAACTTTCTGTTCCAAATCAGGAAACGGTTGCTGCAATTTCCGAAGGTAGAAAACTGGCCAAAGATAGCAGTGTCAAAGGTTATTCCAATATGGATGATTTGCGAGCCGCGCTGGACGAATGAAATTCGAAGTTAAATTCACGAATCAGTTTAAAAAGGATCTCAAGCTTGCCAAGAAACAAGGCAAAGATATTGAACGACTTTATGCTGTTATTGAAAAACTTACCGATGAAGAACCCTTGGAACAAAAATATCGCGATCACGAATTAAGTGGTAACTTTAAAGGGTGTCGTGAATGCCATGTCGAACCCGATTGGCTTTTGATCTATGAGGTAATGGATGAAGTTTTAGTGTTGATGCTCTATCGTGTCGGAAGTCATTCAACCTTATTTTAAGAAAAAATCGTTTGTTATCGATAAAATAAAAAAAGAATCTAACATCAAAAAGTCTTCATAGGGTTTCCTATGAGGGCTTTTTAGCATCATAAAGTGGGAATTGCGGCAGTTCTTATGGCAGTAAGGTTTGCATGCCAACAGCAAATACCAACGAATGGTATGGCAATGCAATAACAAATTCAAACAAAAAGAAAAACCTTTAAGGGATTGATTATCGCCTGAGGCAATAATCCGACAACACTTGCGATCGTTAATGCCAGGGCCGAACCGGTTTCCATCGTGATCCACCAGATCATTGAAAACTGTACGGTACTGGAGCTTAAAAGGGAAAAGGCCTGGCCAAGATAAATGGTGAAAAAGGTTTTTCTCCAAGTAGATTTTTTTTTCATAAAGCTACCGCACCAGATAATCCGCTATTATTTGGGCGCCATCCCGGGCACCATTTTCTGTCCCAATATTGTGGCCCAGCTTTCGGGCATTCGTGATAATCGTATCGGTTAGGGCGTATTGAATCGCTGCCGCCAGCTTGTCAGCGGTTAAATGCTTACGGTAAATCGGCTTTGCGCCAACCCCTAGGTCATAGGATCGGTGAGCCCAGGCAAATTGGTCATTGGAAAATGGTACGATGACACTGGGGATACCGGCTTTAAAGCCAGCGGCGGTGGTTCCGGCACCACCATGATGACAAACCAGGGAAATCCGCTCAAACAGCCAGCTGTGGGCAATACTGTTAATCGCCAGCAGGTTTTCCGGCAGGTCGTCAATCGCCCCCATACCAGAGATGATCCCGCGCTTGCCAGTCTGCTTTAGGGCCTTGATAATGATGGTGACGGTTTCGTCCTGATGGGTGCTGTCAAAAACGCTGCCAAAGCCGAAATAAACAGGCTTTTCCCCTTCTGCCAGAAAATCAGCCAATTCTTTGGCGGGGGTATAATCATCTTTTTCGGTCACAAACCAATAGCCATTCTGATGGATATCGGCGTTCCAGTCCTGGGGACGGGGAAAGACAAAATTACTGCAGGAGATGATGGCCGGATGAGCGTGATCGATTTTTTCAAAAGGGCTGCCAAAATCCTCGGGGAGTTTGCCATATTCTTTCTTGAAAAAAGCTTCAATACCCGTTTTTCCAGCCATCCACAGCATCCCCTGCAAGAGCTGATAACTTACTGCTTTGGGCATGATGGTTTTACCGTAGGCGATCAGTGAAGCCACTTCGGTGGTTTTGTGCATCGGAAATGGTGCCGCCAGGATCGCCGGAATACCGAGCTTGGCGCCGGCAAAATAACCAATCGTACAGCCCGGATGGTAAACAATCAGTTCACTGCCCTGACAAGCCGCAAACATTTCGGCGGTTAAGCCAATCACATAGTTTTTCATTTTGTTAAAGGTCAAGATCATTTTCAGGGGATTATCCGATGATTGGGCATCCTGAAGTAATTTGGGGTCGATCTCGGCGGACTGATAATCAGCCAAAAGTGGATAAAAATCAATGCCGTAGTTTTTGATAAAGTCTTCAAAACTTTTACCGCCGGCAATCCGCACCGTTTTTCCCAGCTTTTGCAGCTCCTGGGCAAGGGCAATATAGGGCTGAAAATCCCCCCGAGACCCTGAACAAAGAATCGTAATCATAGTCGTTCCTCCATGAAACATCCAACATCCTGTTGTATGATTCAATTATAGATCCCGGCGGCCAGAGGATCAACCAACAATATGGCTGCATTTGTCGGATTTGAAAGGGAGAATGAATATGAATAAACGGACAGCGATTACGACACAGACAAAACAGAATCTCATCGATGCTTTTTGGTCCCTATACTGTGACATGAGAATTGAAAAAATTACTGTTAAAGACATTACCAATAAGGCCGGCTATAACCGGGGGACATTCTATGAATATTTTAAAGACGTATATAATGTTCTGGAACATCTTGAAGATTCTTTAATCCCCACTCTGGACGAGTTGCCACCAATTACAATCGGTTCGGAAATACGTGGCATGCCTGCAGATACATTCCTTGAGCTTTATGAAAAGAACAGCAAATACTATGCCGTGTTACTTGGCGACGGCGGTGACCCGGCCTTTGCAAGCAAACTCAAAAATGCCATTAAACCAATAATAATCCAGGTATTTGCCAATAAACCAACGGTTAATCAACAAGAATTGGACTATGTTGTCGAATATACCCTATCGGCGATGATTGGTATGATGAGTTACTGGTACCGGCAGACCGATAAACTGCCTTCTGATCAATTGCATGAATTGATCAGAAAATTAACAGAACAAGGTGTCACCCGGCAATTTCCGGCGTTATAAAAGGCAATGAGTTGTAAATGAAAAAAACAGCGATTGAACAAGCGCCGTCTAAAAGAACCATTCAAGAAATTTTTAGAACCTACTATGAACTTGGCCGGGCGGTTAATCTGATTTCTGATTTTTTAAGAGTTAAAGGGTTTAATGCCCAAGCCATCCCGGCGATCGGAAGTAATTTGAATATTACGGTAATGGCCAGGGATGCCGGACTGGGCGGCTTTGGTAAAAATGGGTTGCTGATCACACCTGATTATGGACCCAGCGTACGACTGGCAGCAGTGCTAACTGACATCGAAAATCTTCCAGTTAACCAGGGATTAGATTATGATTGGCTACCAGATTTCTGTGCCACATGTAATGCGTGCGTCAAAAAATGTCCGGCCCAGGCCATTTATGAAAAGCCAATAATCTGCAAAGATGGCAGTGAGCAGCATATTGACTACAAAAAGTGCGCCATTCCGTTTTCAAAAAAGCATGGCTGCACCATGTGTATTAAAGAGTGTGCATTTTTTAAATCGAACTATAAAAAAATAGCAGCTGCCTACATTCGAAAAGAAAAAGCAGCAAAATAAAAGCTTCCAGTAGGAAAAAAATCCACGAAAACGAGTGTTTAGCAATATGAGCTTGTATTTCGTGGTTTTTTATTAAATGGATAAAATCGATCGTTCTATGGCGATCCCCGATTATTTTTAGGCGACTTTATTCTGTCGGCCTGGATAGCAAACTACCTCGCTAGATTTTTAATATCAATCTTGCCACTTGCCTTACTGCCTTTCATCGCGATCAAATACTCCCCATCATGGGGTACTTTTACGGTGAATGAAGTGCTGTCACGGTAAGTGCCAGTATAGGTGCTATTTCCATTTAGATCGGATATTTCCAGTGATATGGCTCCGCTGTCGGAGATGATTTCGATCTGCAGTTCATCACTCTGCTTCATTGGCAGGACACATTTGTTTTCGTTAGTCCATTCCGAAAATTCGATTTTGAATTCTTTACCTGGTATTTTTTCGTTGATTAGGATACTTCCTTTGGTAACTTCGCAACCAGTAAAGATCAGCACGATGACTGAAACGATCATTAGACAAGCAAATTTTTTCATAATAAGTTTAACTCCTTAATAAGGGTCGAAGCAAATACTACTCGACCACGTTGCGAATAAAAAAGAATAACATAAAGATCCGTAATAGAAAAATGTTTATCAATAAGTCGTTGTAAGCCAAACAAATATAAAAATTCACTACAGGCTTTTTCGGCTGGTGTGACGTTTGGCAATATCGATTAGTTCCCGGGTAGTATGATGAATCAGAATTGACTGTTCCGGACATTCTTTCTGACACAAGCCGCAATGAATGCAGTCAAGTTCATTGATCACCACGGCGTGCTTATTCTCGACAGCAAAGACATGCATCGGACAGATTGCTTGACAACTGGCACAGCCAACACATTGTGGAGCGATGGATACATTTCGTCCATTGGGCACAGCAGTCAGATCCTGGATATATTCAGGCATGATCTTATCGATAAATTTGATCCCTCTAAGCTCATCTTTTTCATTGGGTCGGCTCTTATTGCCACCACGGATTAGATTAAAAGGTCCGGTGCAGTCATAACCTTTGGTCGAAAATTCGCCGATTATTTCGATCCCTTTGTTTGTTAAGGCATCTTTTAAGGCCGCATGATAATTACCTAAATAGGGTCGGCCACGAGTTGAGACGATGAAGGTTGTATGGTAGACGTTTAGTCGATCGACGATCGCCATGATTTTGGGGTGATGTGAGGTAAAGTATATACCGGAAGCAAGCCCGACAATCTTATAATCGCTGAGATCAGCGAGCAGGCCTTCACTGGCAGTGATCAGGCGGCACTGGAGCTTCCCGGAAAAAGCCCGGGCCAACTTCATCGTATTGCCATGGTAAGTGGATTCACAAATAATAATAACGTCTTTATTCATTTCTTACTCCTTGAGTTACACTTTCTTTTTATCTTTTCATCACAAACCGACAGGGCTTTATTTAAATGCATTGGTTTTGCAAAATAATAGCCCTGATAGGAATTAAAACAGAATTGACTCAGACATTCTTGTTGGTACGGGTTCATCACGCCTTCAACGGTTGTTTTTAGCCTCATGCTTTTGGCCAATGAGGCAATTGAATGAAGGATCAGGAGATCTTTTTCTGAATCAGGTAAGTTTCGAATAAACACCTGATCAATTTTAATCCGATCAAATTTCAAATTTGCTAGTTTTTCAAGAGATGAAAAGCCGGTGCCAAAATCATCAATTGATATTTTTATACCCAGGCTTTGAAGTTGTTTGAATTTTTCATTAAGGAGATCAAAATTATTAAAGCAATAGGTCTCAGTAATTTCAAACTCCAACTTTTTTAAAAGCGCTTCATCGCCTTGGAACAGATTAGCCATAAAAGGGACGAACCCATCACTGATTAAATCAAGAACCGAAATATTGACTGCTAAATAACGTGATTTGAAATGGCTTGGAGCGGAAATTAAGATTCGTTTGCACTCAGAAAGTAATTTTTTTGTTAAGGGGATGATCATGCCACTGTCTTCAGCAATGGGGATAAAAACATTTGGAGAGATGACCCCAAAGGCGGGGTCATTCCATCGCATCAATACTTCATAGCCTTCGACCTTTTTTTCTGTCACTGAAATAATTGGCTGAAATAGAAGGTAAAACCAGTTTTCGGTCAGGAACTGGTGGATATGCTCTTCCACATAATCGTTTAGTTCATTTAATTTATCAATCATATGATTTCGGTTATGCGCATTTGTCAAATAATCTCTATTTTTTTCCAAGTTTCATCGCCTCGTCTTATTCGGATTTATTACTTACAGTATTTTTTATTTGTAATAGTTCATCGACAAAGGCATCACTTTCGTTGATCCAGGGACTATGTCCGGAATGTTCAAACCAGACGATTTTTTTAACCGGGGCATTGAGGACACCCACATATTCTTCCACCAGTGCGGTCGGGGCATTAAGATCATGCCGGCCGAGAAAAAAATAGACCGGGACGTCTAAATTCTGGTAGGATTGCCGTAAATCAATGTCGTAGAGTTGGGGATAAACATGGTTAAAGGTGGTGATAATCCCCCGAAAGAAATTAATCTTATCCAGAATGCTGTATTCGGGTGAAAAAATATCCCGAAGGGTATTATAACCATTGTTATGGATCGCAGGATTTTCACCCATATAAGAAGTCAGATAAGTCAGGTAGGCGGCGCTTTTTAAGGTAACGTCTTTTCCGTAATAGGGTGGGCTGCCATTAGACAGCAGCTTATCGACTTTAGCAGTATCGCTTTTTTTTCGGGCAATTTCCAGAGCCTGGCTATAATCGATGATTTCGGTTTCTAAAAAATCAATCATTTGACCGGTACCAATAACCGCATGGTAACGATTCGGGTATTGATCGGCCAGAAAAATACCAAGGGCACTGCCCCAGGATTCACCAAGCAGATAGATTTTTTCCTGGTTGAAGCGCTGGCATAAATATTCAGTGAGGGCGTAGCCATCGTCGATATAGGTCTCCTTCGTCAATTGACTTCTTGCAGTTGCATCGTACGATTTTCCCGAACCGGGTTGGTCCCAATTAACCACCACAAAGTCCTTTTCAAGAGCGGCCAGATCATGACGCACAGCAGCCATTTGTGAGCCCCCCGGGCCCCCGGCTAAAAATAACAAAACTGGATTTTGGGCATCTTGGCCGCGAATGCTGATCCATTCTTTCCGCCCGTTTAATTCAATCTGCCGCAGCTCCGAAATGCTTCCTGATTTGATCTGACCCTCTTCATTGAGAATCGCAGGAGTCTGAGCGGTCAATTGACTAAATAGTGATAATCCAAACATGCCAACAACCAAAACGCATATAATAACGCCGTTCCTTTTAAGCTGTAAAATAGTTTTGCGTATTGCGTTGCCCTTTCTTTTTTTGATCAACAGGGAGATGCTCAGGATCACCCCGGTCAGGATAATAAATAGCAGTGAGATCAACAGGACACTAAAAATAATAAAGGTTTGTCATTCTGAGTCAACCTCTTTCGGGATCACGTTATAATCGCCATTTTCATAGGTTGCGGTCAGATGGCCCCGGGCAATAATGTTATCAGAGTGACCACCAACCTGGTTAAGATGATTGATAAGTCCAACGTAAGAATTCTGGCCATCAAATTTACCAATAGTATCGTTGGGCTGTTTTTTTATGGCAAATACTTCGATTCGATAGGTATGTTTGCCACCGGACGGAGGTGGATAGGGACCTATGTATTGACTGGGGGCGGTATAAGCACCCTGTTCGATTGATGTGGCGGTTATGTCTGTCACAAAGAAGTGAAGCCAATTAGCATCTTCGTCAAACATACACAGGGCATAATAGTTGGCGCCTTCGACGGCCTCCCAGCTTAAAGCCGGGCTTTGATTCAAACCAATCGGATCATTGGGTTTTCGGTCGGCGGCAGTGGCTGTCAGCAGCTTGCCATCAACAATTGATGATGACGTGACGGAAATCGATGGAACCTGGAGATCAGGATCTTTAAAAGCACCATTGTTGATACATCCGGTAAAAACAACGGTGGATAACAGAAATAAGGCTAATAGAATTAAGTTTTTCATGGATAGGATTCCTTTCAATACTGGGTTTCGCTAAATAAAGCGGCAGACATAAGAGGCCAACTCGATCATTTGATAAAAGAATTCAGTGCTGATTTGGCCGTGCTCCTTTTTTGTCGTGCCGCATTAGTATACAATCATTATCGCAATCAATTCTGACAGGCGACATAACGGCATCTTAAATTAATCTTAACTCTGACTTTTAACATAGCATACTTTGAGCCCGAACGATTGATGCACTGGTTATTTAGATGCCAAACTGCTAGTGATTCACAGCTTTATTGAATCTCACTTTTGAAAAAATAGTTTAAAGTCTGGCCTCAAGATCTTTAAAAAACCGCTATGATCTCTTGTAAAATCGCATTTGCTCGATCGGGTTCTTCAAAGATCGGGCTGTGGGCGGAATTTTCAAAAAGATAGCAGTGTTTTTCCGGGGCCTGAATTTTTTCAAGATAGGCTGCGGAGAGATATCGGTTAACAGTGTAGTCATAAGCACCAATAAAAAAGTAGATGGGAACATCGACCTGGGTCAGTGTTTTACTCAAGTCGCATTGCCACAACTCTTCATAGAGTTTTGTCTTTTTGGCAAACGCCTTACCTCGCCAGATATTAACTTTTTCGGTAACCGTATATTCCCGGTTTCTCATGACTTCCAGAAATATCCCCGTGATCACCGAATCGATGGTTCGGATGGTGCCAATGCCAGCTTCATGCATCATCCGGTCGCGGATCTGATCATAACCGATGGTACCGTAAGGAGTAGCTTTCAGGATATTGACGTTTTTGGTATTATTAGAATTTTCATAAAAGTCCAGCATAAAATCATAGGCAAGTTGTTCAGAAAGAGCCGGGTTCGAAATCTGAGCTACGCCGATATAAGCCCGATATAGCTCAGGTGCCTTGGCAGCCGCCTGAATTCCGATATAGCTGCCGCCGGAATGGGCCATCAGAAAGATTTTATCCTGGTTAAACCGTTGCCGCAGATAATTGGTAACGGCAATGGTGTCATCAATCATTTGCTCAGTGGTCATCGTATCGCTGGGGATGGCATCGTTGTATGAGAGTCCGGCGCCGCGCTGATCCCACCAGACCACCGTAAAGTGCTCTTCAAGTCCAGAGGGATACGCTTCATTAAGCCAATATTCTGGCATACCCGGACCGCCATGGAGAAATAATAAGACGGGTTTGTTTAAATCTTTAGCTTTAATGATCATGCCCATTTTAAAGCCATTGATCTCAACCGACATTTTTTCAGCCAGGCTACCCTCTAAACAATTTCCCTTCGCATCGGTGAAGGGTTTTATTTCACCGGGACTGCACAAAAAAAGCGTCACTAAAGATATTATCGCTAAACCGATGATCAAACTAAATAGTAAGAGAACCATCTTCTTAATCATTTTGAACATGAAGCGGTACTTTAAAATTTCGTTCATCTTTCAAATCTCCCTGAGTATTCCGGAGCAAGTCTTCAATTTTTAATTCCCAGGATTTATCATAATGGACATTTTTCATGGTTGCGATCGATGCCAGACCATGAACGGTTGCCCACATCGAGATAATCGCATCTTTAATGGTCTCATCATCCATTCCCAGGCCTTTCAAAATACGAAAGGAATGTTGCCGCAGTAATTCAAATGGTGGAAAATTATCTTTGCCGTCATCTTCCATCGCCAAATTTACCGCTATGCTGGAGTGGGAAAACAAAAAATTGAAATAATGGGGTTGATTGATAAAAAAGAGGACATAGGCCTTGCCCATCTGGATCAGGGTTTCAGGGTCTTCAGTTTGAGAATAGATCTCGATTTGGGAATTCAGCGCCTGCATAAACATTTTGGTGACATGATTCTGCATCCCGTGCAGGAGTTCATCTTTGTTCTTAAAATGACTGTAGGGAGCAGAATGGCTGACCCCACAAAGAGTGGCTACCTTCCGCAGGGACAAGCCATCCTCGCCCATTTTATTAATAAGTTCAATGCCTGCTTCAATCAGGCTGTCTCTTAAGTTGCCATGGTGATAGGGTTTTTCTGACATAATAGTCCTCCTGTGATCTTAACGTTGTAAAGATTATAACTCGCTATCTAGACAGTGTCAAGATTAAAAAATGGTTGTCGTGTTCGATTTCGATAAGGAACTGAAATTTGGTGGTGATACACTAAACAGCTGAACAGTGTTGTCACATCGTTATTTCACGACTAATTCATCTTAATCGAGCTAACCAATTATAAAAAAAACCTGAGAATCAATTCAGGCTGGAATTGATTCTCAGGTAGCGAAGGCTTTTTAGCACCTTATTTGATTTGATTGTTCGAATAATAACAAAAAAATCTCTATTTTAGAGACACGATCTCAAGCTCGCAATATACATTGGTGTCAGGCACGTAAGGCATAACTCAAGTATCCTGACTTTATCGAGGGACGCTCTTTGTTACATATCAAATCTCTACAACTTAATAAAATATACATAGATTATGTATACCCATATTCATCGCAATGACACATTGAAATTGAAATCAGTTGATGAAGGCACTTCAGAGCTATTTCGGACTGTTTGAACGAGTCGGAACTATGGTGAAATGATAGCCTATCACAGAAAAGTTTTATAAAAAAAATCAGATGTGAAAAAAGACCCAGTACCGATGGTAAAATGATATGTTCCCTTAAAAGGGCGGCAATGGTGATCAAGATTAGATACCGGGTCCTATAAATCATCTTAGACAAATGTTTATTCTGAGTCAGCAAGGGTATAAACAAGAAAAACTGGAGGAAATTTATGGGAAAGTATGTTGATGGTTATGTGATTCCAATTAAATTTGAAAATGTTGAGGCGTACCAAAAAATGGCTGAAAAAGGCGGGGAAATTTGGATGGAGCATGGTGCTCTTGCCTATGTTGAATGTATTGGTGATGACTTGAATGTTGAAGAAGTGGTTTCTTTCAATCAATCTGCAGGAACTCTCGACGGGGAAACCGTCATTTTTTCATGGATTGAGTTTGAGTCCAAAGAACATCGCGACCAGGTGAATGCCGCTGTTATGGCTGACCCGAGAATGAATGATATAATAGAACAAGATGATTTAATGCCCTTTGATGTCAGCCGCATGATCATCGGCGGATTCAAAACAATTGTGAATCTCAGATAAACCAAAGTTTAAAACACGTTGGATTCCTGGGCAGAAGCTGGTTAGAATGATCAAGAAACCCGAGCCAAACTTTTACTGCAGTACATAAGCATGCCTTAAAAAGAGAAAAAATCTATCCCAAATCAGCGCCAACCGCCTTTACGAAAGTAGTGGCGGTTTTTATATTGGGCTTCTGTATTAGTTCGATAGAGCATCCATATTGAAATTCTGAACAAAGAAATACTCTACACCACAGTTTTTATCATTAGGTATGAAGAATGGTGGAAAATCACAAAAACCATCGGTACCCAAAAGTATCAATAACACTTTTTAGAGCAATATTAGTTCGGTACTACCATTTGAGAAAAACACAAAATCAACTTGTTTTATAAAATATTAAACTTTTCAGCGTAATAATATAATATAGCGTAATTAAATAAACGCTAAATTGTATCAAAATCTACGTTCTTAGACAGAAGACTTACACAGTCGATATTCTTAAAAAAACGAGAAGCAAACAAAGGCTAGGTGCCAAGTACTATGTTGAGAATGGCCACGAAGGTATTATTCCAAAAGGCGTCTTCTAAAGGTGCATGAGAAAATCGCAAGACGCGCAAACCTCACCAATGGCACTACACAACACAAACGTATCTACTGCATATGACCAGATAATGGGAACAATAAATGCACCTAAAGCAACATGTGATATCAATACTTCACGGGGGAGCGTCAGAGTCAATGAATAGTTTGCACATCCAGGGGTAATAAAGCACCAAGGAACCGAGTAGGTGATCTTAGTGCTATAAGCGGCGTTGCAGGGTCCAGTGCAGAACACATACCGGTCATAGTGATTTCAGGTGCACCACCACTTTATGCCATGAAAGAGAATTATAAAGCCCATCACAGCCTGGCAGATGGAGATTTCAGCAATATTGCTGATGTTTATAGGGCGTTTGCTGCCTGCTAAGTGAACATAACACTGGAGAATGCATCTTTCGAAATTGATTGTGCTATTGTTACCGCTTTGCGGACCCGAAAATCGGTCAATATCCAGATACCATCAAATATCACCTACCTGACTATTGAAACAGACATGGAACATCTAGCCCCAGTAAGGACTTCCAGTGATCCTGAACGTCTTAAATCAGCGCTAGAAAAGACATGGTAAGGCTGGTAAGAGATTATGTGATCATTGGTGAGGAAGATTTTGAAGGAATCTATAGAAATGATCTGATGGAAGAAATTCTAAATAATCTTACCGATAGACAGGAAGAAGAAACGATTGAAAAGCCGGAGGTTGAAAAATTCCAGCTGGAAAAGAATAAAAAGCTAAGCCATAAGGATTTATGGAAACAGATTGGCGGTTTTCTTAAAGAGGGAGATATGATTTTCGGAGAGACAGGCACCAGCAATCACGCTCTGATGAGCATGCGTCTGCCAAGAAAAGCACTTATGTGGGCTCACAGGGAGAGCTGGAAGAAGCATTGAAGAAAGCAGAGAAAGCTACAGAGGGAATCCACTTTTGAAGTTCATATGGATCCTGAAGACGTTACAGAAGCTCTGAAAAAGTTTAGTCCCATAGTTGCAAAATTCAACTTTGGGGAGAGAAATACTGAACAGGAATTTCCAGAGTAAAGAGAAGTGTTTGTAAACAGTTTACACTGGTAATTATAAATTGAAAACAGACATTAAGATTGAATCTATAGAACAAGAGTTGAAAAGACTGATTTATCCAGAATAATTTGACTAGGCAATGCGGGATTGAAATTAATAATTTGCCAATTAGCAGCAGTGAATACGAATACTTACAATGCCGTTAGTGCTGAGAATAAGGCAGTTAAACGGTTCTATGTTGAAAAATGAATAAACGCGGCAATTACTGCTGATTAAACTTAAATATGTAAAAAGTGAAATGAAAGAAAACGGGTATGCAAAATCGAACACGTCATTTTATGATAATGGTTGTGTTACGCAACTAGGTGTTTATGTTAATGGTAAATATGTCAAGAGTCTGAATCTGTCAGCGACAACAACACCTCAGTATTTGGATTTAAATTGTACTGTTTCCACCGGAGATGTTATTGTATTTAAAATTGATGGCGTTCAGGAAGGGCCAAATGATGGAGAATACGATACGGCAATGTCAAAAATATCGTTTTATTAAAATTCAATTTTAAAACGTCAATGCCTCATTTGATGGCATTTGGCAGAAATGTAAAAAAAACTGCCATAATTAAGCCGAACCAGCGGCTTCTTACATCAAGGCTGCCGCTTGCGCACTTTGGTGTTGATGAATTTGCATGAAAACAGTGATCAGAATGAAAAAGATTCTTTTGAAAAGACTTGCCGTATTTCTCATGTTGGTAAAAATAGCCGGTTTATTTCCGAGCGTCAAGAAGAAAAGAACGATAAATTTCAGGAAATCTTCATACAAATAAGAATATTAAAATTGATAAAATAAAAGCCGCCTTGTTATGAGGTGGCTTTTGTATTTGCAATAGAAAAGCCAGAAAAAGTTGAAACTTTAAGCTTTTGATGTCACTAAACATCTTGTTAAGAAAGAGAAAAAGCGAGCCACTATGGCAAGCGTGTGAAATTGTTTGGGTTTAATGTAATCACTTTGTGGGTAATAAAATAAGGTCTTGGTGATTTTGAATTGCTGTGTGTTCAGCTGGATAATCAGGGAAGAAAATGACACCTTTAGAAAGAACTCTGACGGTGATTCTCCTTCAGCATGGAGATCGGTTTAGATTGTTGCAGTTAATTACCAAACTATATTTCAAGTTAGAAAAGACTTCAATAAAAATGGCTTCAAAATAGGAGGTTTGCGAAAAATGACAAGTAAAGAAAACACACTAAAGATTCTCATAGAGAATCAAGACTTGATTGCCGAGCACATTGTTGATCAGCAGTTAACGGGTTTGAATTTTTCAGAAACAAGACGGCAAGTTTCGATCAGAGATGCTAAAGAAAATATTAAACAGCTGGCCGATGCGATTGAGTTAGAAAGTCAGATTACCTTTAATGGCTACATTGTCTGGCTGAATGACGTGCTTAAAGGGTATGGGTTTGATCAAACCTTATTGATTGATCATCTTACGCTTCTCGTTGACTATGTTGGGGAATACTATGAGGAAGACGCCTGCGAAATGATCAGAACATACGTATTAGCTGCGATCGAAGCGGTTAATGCGGAGGTAGAGGCCGAGCAATCTTTTTTGGTGAATTGCGGGGAGTATTGGGACTATGCTCAAACCTACCTGCTGGCATTAGTTGAAGCACGGCGAAATGATGCGGTCGAGCTTATTCTGAGTGCGGTCAATAAGGAAAATGTCAGTATCGAAGATCTGTATATTAAAATATTTACGAATGTCCTTTATGAAATTGGACGGTTGTGGCAAAGCCGGCGTATTAATGTTGGGCAGGAACATTTCGCTACGGTTGTGACTCAGTATATCATGTCGATGCTTTATGAAAAAATATTTACGAAAGAGATAAAAACAGTTAAAGTGATGGGTGTCTGTGTTGGTGACGAATTACATGAAATTGGCATTAGAATGGTTTGCGATATCTTTGAACTGAACAACTGGGATTCTTATTATTTGGGGGCGAATGTTCCCCTGGAAAGTATGATTGGTGAACTTGAACGAATAAAACCGCAGGTGTTGGCGCTTTCTGCAACGACGGCCCACCGCGTACCCCAGTGCATCAAAATAATTAAAGCGATCAAGGCCAAGGCTCCGGGAATAAAAATTATTGTCGGCGGACGGCCGTTTAATATGGATCCTGACCTGTGGGTAAAAATTGGTGCTGACGGCCATAGTGTTGATGCAGTCGGCGCCGTTAAGCTGGCACAGCGGCTGGTAAACGAAAGTGTCTAGAACAGAACCCTATGAAAACAGTTTTGTCCTTTTATGCGATAACAATGCGATGGTTAAAAAAGTGCTCAGTGTGACAGGTGTTCCGGCGATGCTTAAAGAGGAACATGATTTTTCGGCTTTTCTGCTGGCTGACAGTGTCAAAGACTGGGAGGAAATGATCGGTAATAAAGCTTTTGGCAGTAATGGCTTTTATCTGAAGGGACTGGTGGCAAAAATTCAATTTATCAGTTATTCGTGTCTTGTCAGTATCGTGGATGATGAAACGATTCTGGTGATCGGCATCGAAACTGAAAATCTGGTGTCATTTTATGAGGAAATGTCTAGGATTAACAGCCGCTTGACAAACAGTGTACGACAGCTCTATAAGGATAAGCTTCAGAATGAGACATCGCTTTATGAAGAGATTTCGAGAATGAATAGTGAATTGTCCAATGCTAAAAGAGAACTGCAAAAGAAAAATATCGAATTCGCGGTTTTGAATGATAAGTTAAAGGAAATTTCTGTCCATGATTCCTTAACCGGTCTTTTCAACCGACGGTATTTTTATCTGGAAAGCCCCCAGATCGTCGCCAGATCAAAAAGGTCACTGATCGGTATCTGTCTGGTCATGATTGATGTCAATGGTTTTAAAACGGTCAATGATACCTTGGGTCATGACGAAGGTGATCGCGTTTTACAGTATCTTGCCGAATGCTTCGAAAAGGTTGTCAGAAAAGGACAGGATACGGTGTTTCGACTGGGCGGCGACGAGTTTCTGGTGATCTTGGAGCAATGTAATTTACAGATGGCAGAAGTAATTATGGCGAGGTTGCGCTGTGAATATGGCAAGGATGATCGAGGCACCTCGTTGGCTATCGGGATTATTGAAATCATGCCGGACCAAGCTTACGATGATTTGACGGACTATCTGAAGTTAGCAGATGAATTGATGTATGAAGAAAAAATGAAGATGAAAAAAAGTCTAAACGGAATAAAGAATTTAAATTGACAGATTAATGGAGATTGGGATTGATGATTAATTTTAACAGTTTTATGGAATTTCTCTGCGGTGATTTTGATAATCGTGCACAATGTCGCAAGGAAGAAGAATTTGGCGAGCGGATTCATCCCTACGCAAAACATATCATTGGCAAGTGTAATGATAAGATGCTTAATTTACCACTAAATTTTACAGGTCAGTTTGTCATTGAGGAAAGTTATTTTGACTTGGGTGATCAAAAAATTGAAAAGCACTATTTGTTTTTATATCAAGTGGCCAATGAAAATATCATTAAGCTAACTTCCTATGAGATACCGGTTGGTATTGAGCGGGAAGCATTCACTAATAAAAATAAGCAGTTGCAGATCGATTATCAAGATTTAGTGGTGTCACCGCGATTCGAACCGTTAGAATTAATTGAATTAAATGGAGCGTTCTTTGGTGAAAATATCAGCCGGTTTTCTGTCGATACGCTGTTTAAATTTAGTTTACGGGTCGTTCGTGATAAACTATATGTAAAAGAAGTTTTGGAGAGAAATGGAGAAAAGGTGGCAGGATTTTACGAACCGACAATCTATGATAAAGTAGTTTTCTAAGGAATTGAATATCGGTTCTGATTACAATCGGTTCGGAAATGCGAGGCATGCCTTCTGATCAATTGCATGAATTGATCAAAAAAATAACGAAAAAAGGCGTCACCCGACAATTGCGGGCGTTATAAAAGCCAATGATCTGCAAAGATAGCATTGATCGGATGTGCGAATGCTCTTTGAAAATGATTGACAAAGCGATAAAGTAACCGTACAATATAGTTAGGTTGATTAACTATATGGAGGCGCAAATGAATGTTGATCTTATTAATAGTGCGGATGTCATCGGGATGTTTTGCCGGTTGCATATGAACTCAAAGCGGGATCTTCCCATCAGACCTAGCGAAATGGGTGTACTGATATACACTCAAAAGCAAAGTCATGCAGTGACTCCGCTGATGGTTAGCCAATTTTTCAACATCTCCAAACCTTCGGTCAGTTCAATGGTCAAGTCATTAACGAAGCAAGGTTTTTTAATAAAGGAAAGCTCGATCGCTGATAAGCGAAGTTATACACTTGTGATAACCGAAAAAGGCAAGACCCTGGTTGAGTCTACGTTTATTGAGTATTTTAAAGCCGTTGAATTATTGAAAGAAAAAATGGGTGCCGATAAGTTTGGTCAATTAGTCGAATTGATGGAATTTGCAAATTGCATATTAGAAGAGGGAAATAAATGAAGATACTTGTTACCGGGGCGTCAGGAAATGTTGGTACTTATGTGGTAAATGAACTATTGAAAATGGGAGAAGAGGTTGTTGCAGCAGGTACAAATAGACAAAAATTGGATCAGCTATTTGGAAGCAACGTGACCACGGTGGTGTTAGATTTTACGCGACCGGAAACATATAAAAACGCATTAACTGGCGTCGATCGAATTTTTTTAATGCGACCGCCACATCTCGGCAAACCAGAAGATTTGTATCCTTTTATTGAAGCAACTCAAAAATATCCAATCAAGTTAATCGCTTTTTTATCTTTAATGGGGATCGAGAAAAATACCATTCCACCCCATTATAAAATTGAAAAGTTTATTGAAAATGCCGGTATCCCATTTGCCCATATCAGACCGGGGTTTTTTATGCAAAATGTTTCCGGTATACATGCTTTGGAAATCAGGGACAAAGATATAATTTTCATCCCGGGAGGGAAAAGCAGAACGAGTTTTATTGATGCCGCTGATATCGGATTAGCCATCGCAACAATCCTCCATGATCCCGATCAATTCAAAAATACGGCACATACAATCAGCGGACCGGAAGCGTTAGATTATTTCCAGGTGGCAGATGTGCTAAGTAAATTGACTAACCGAAAAATAACATACGTCAAACCAGGCCTGTTAAAATATCGAAATTACTATATCAAGAACCGAGGGCTTGATAAAAGCTATGTCAATGTTACGGTCATGTTGTATATCATGACCAGACTCGGTACGGCTAAAACAATCACCAATGAATTTTTGAAATTAACCGGAAAAAACCCTCGAACATTTGAAGATTTTGCAAGAGCTAATATTGGTACTTTCATGAAAGGTAATGATAACTAAACGATAAGGACATTGCTTCTGAAATCAACACAGGGTAGCTTGTTGATAAGGTCTGGTTACTTTGAACGAATATGATTGAACCAGTCAATTGTTGCTTGACGCTCATCATCAGGGAGCTTGTTTTTTACCTGGTCATGCAACCACGCCAGGGTTTTATTATGCAAATATTGGCGCATCTGGTCTTCGGCTTCTGTCATGACAACTTTTATGATACAGGGACATTTAGTATGGGTATCAGGGAGATTATCTTTATCCAGCAGAATTTCATTTTGTCTGATTTCAGCGCATTGAAATAAGGGGGACGTCCCTTCGATGGCATTAATGACATCCAGAAAGGTGATGTTGTCAGGCTTGCGTGCCAATTCATAGCCACCGTTAACGCCTGGGATCGACTTGACAATCCCGGCTTTCTTTAATTTGGTATAGACCTTTGACAGATAGGTTTCCGAAACCCCCTGATAAGCAGCCAGATCTTTAATACCCACGCTTTTGCCCGAAGGCATATCGACCATATATAATAAACAATGCAATGCATACTCTATTCCGACTGAAAATTGCACTCGAATCGACCTCCTCAGGAAAATTTATGCCTTTTATAAAATAGTACCCCATTATTTTTCATAAGTCAATATCTATACAGAATTATTACAGATATCTGTTATCTATAATATCTTATAAATCTGTTGACTTTCAAAAAGAAGGTGATATAATGATCGTAGATAACATGTATCTACGTTATATTTATTTACGCAACAAAAATTATTTGGAGGTACTGTACAATGCTTACAGACAAGTTTCGCGAGGTTTTGGAAAATGAAGGTGTGGTTTCAATTTTATCATGGGGAGGGGATGAACCGCACCTCGTTAATACCTGGAATTCTTATTTAGTGGTAACACCAGATGAAAGAATTCTCATTCCTGCTTATGCGATGCGTCGCACGGAAAAAAATGTCAATCAAAATAATAAGATCAAGATCGCTTTGGGCAGCAAAGTCGTTTTAGGTTACAAAGACTACCAGGGTACTGGTTTTGCAGTAGAAGGAACGGCTAAATTCATTGAATCCGGATCGGAATACGAGATGATGAAAGAGAAATTTTCTTTCTTAACCAGAGTTCTGGAGATTACGGTGACCTCAGCAAAACAAATGCTGTAGATTTTGGATTATGAAATGAACCGATAGGCCAATAAATCATTCGATTCAATAGTAAAATGAACCAAGAAAATCCTTCCTGTTTGTGTATAGGTTACATGAATCGGGAAGGATTTCTGTTTTTTTGAGTTTCATTTCGGTATCGTTACAAAAAACAGCTACCGTGATATAATATGAATTATATTTGTTCTGAAAGCTATAAATGGATAGTAAAGAAATCCAGTTAATTATGTGGAGGTTTGTATGCAGATTGAAGATGCTCGTAATGATATAACAAATACGTCGGTGAAAAAATTAAATGATTACCTATATTCCGGCGATACCGTTCTGAAGATTCTACAGCGATATTCTGAGGATTTGAAACAGTCGGCGAAAGAAACGGATAACCAGATTGAGCTGTTGCATTGTAATTTTCTGCTTCAAATTGCGGAACTTTTGCAGCATAATGATTTCCTGACTTCGCAATCCCAGCGAATACGGGAATTCTATGCACTGATGGCCAATGAATATCCTTTTCTGGCTTTTACTTTTAAGGGACGAATTAAATCGCTGATCCGCGCCGAAGCAAAATTTAACGGATATATAGTGGAATATATTTACGATTATTATCGCGAACACGGCAATTACCCTTCGCTGCCGAAACTAAAAAATGCGTTAAATCGTTTTCGCGATTTGATTGCCTATCGGATCGTGATTTCGCTGCCCAAATGTCATCTAAAAGCAGGGCAGACTTGCGCAGATGAAGAAATAAAATATCTCTATGATGTTGCCAACCAGTTGCCTGGTTTCCTGGAGGAACGTGGATTTACTGCCGAACTGGCGTCGTTAAAGGGTCAGAAAAAAGCGCCTTTGTTAAAAGAGAGCGTCAGCCCATACTATCGTGATTATATTGCAAACGCTGAATCTAATGGCTATCGTTCACTGCATATCACCTTTTATGATAATATCGCCCGTTGTTACGTGGAAGTACAACTTCGGACCAAAGAAATGGACGATTTTGCTGAGATCGGTCCGGCTAATCATTTAGGTTACGAAAAACGACAGGAAAGTGAAAGAGCCCGACGCGATGCAATTCCCAAAGGGGAAAATATTTATTTTGATGATGCCTATGAAAGAGGGATCCTGTTGCAGCAGCTTGAATTATCAAAATTAGATGTCAACATGTTTTCAGCAATGGATAATTCCCTGATCAACGATGGCTGTGGCCTCTACCGTGGCAGACTGATTCTTCCCTATGAGCATCTGTCAAGATTCCAGTATGACCTGATTGATTGAATTTTATAAAGTCATGATGGGCACTTCATTTTTAAACCGACTAAAGCGTGCTTCCATTAGTCGCAGCTACAGGGATTGTTTGACAATTGCATCATAGCCGACGGGATCAGTATTGCCCTCGGTGCTGAAAAGCAGGATGGTGGCATCGCCGTCGAGCTGGAGCTGCTGTTTCAGGGCGGCCTGGTTTTGGTCGGTACATAAGGACAGCAGCAGACCCAGACCGACGGCGCCGGATTCGCCGGAGACAACGGCTGGGTCAGCAGCTTCGGGGTGGGCCAGGGTCTGCATCCCCAGCTCGGTGACCCAGTCCGGACAGCGGGCATAGAAACTGGCATAGTCCCGCAGGATCGGCCAGGTCAGGGGGTTGGGTTCGCCGCAGTTTAAACCGGCCATAATCGTTTCCGGGTTACCGCCGACAGCCAGCGGCTGCCCCTGACCCTCTGAGACTGATTTATAGATGCAGGCGACGGTGTCCGGTTCCACAATCGTGGTCAGCGGCGGATTGTGGTCGTAGTAATGGGTCAGATAACCCAGCACCCCGCCGGCCATCGAGCCGACCCCGGCCTGCAGAAAAACATGGCTGGGTTTGGCAATACCGCGGTTAGACAATTGCTCCAGAGCTTCTCCGGCCATGGTGGTGTAGCCCCGGGTTATCGCGTTGGGGATATCTTCATAGCCGGCCAGGCCGGTGTCCTGAATCAGGAGATAGCCATTTTCCGCAGTCAGCTGGGCGGCCCGGCGGACGGCATCGTCGTAATTCAGGTCGGTGATCTCGACCTGAGTATCATTGATGGCCCGGATCGCCTCGGCCCGGCAGGGCTTAGAACCCCGGGGCATCAGTACGATCGCCCGACAGCCGAACAGCGCCGCGGCCCAGGCCACCCCCTTGCCGTGGTTGCCGTCGGTGGCGGTGATGAAAACCAGATCTTTGACTTGCTGGCGCACCGCCGGGGTTGTCAGAAATGCGTAGTTCAGATCCGCTTCGGCGGCGTTAATATAATCGGCGATGATGGTGGCCATGGCATAGGATGCCCCCAGGCCTTTGAAGGCACCCAGTCCGAAGCGGCGGGATTCGTCCTTAACAAAAATAGCCCCGACGCCCAATTTTCGCGCCAGTCCGGGCAGGGACACCAGCGGCGTTGGCTGATAATCGGGCAGGGATTGGTGGAAACGGCGGACTGCGGCGACGGCGGCCGGAGCCAGTAGTGGGGTTAGGTCCGGTTTTATGTTTTGGTGATCAGTAAGGCTGGGGATAATGGCGATTGATTTCATCGGGTTCTCCTTTAAATTTAATAAGCAATATTTGTTGGCGGAAAAGCAGGAATAGTGATTGTGGCCTCAAACTGGCGCGAAGCTGACGGTAGTTATATAAATAAATAGTTAACGGCAGCCACGCGGGTCAGAGCGCCAGATAGTCTTTAATCAGAAAGGCCAGCCGCAGATTGAATTTATCTTCCATTGTGATCAGGTCCATTTTTAACAGCTGACGGATTTTTTTCATCCGGTAGTTGATGGTGTTACGGTGGGTGAAGGCGGCATCGGCGACAGCCTGAATGCTGCCATCATGCTCGAGGTAAAGCCGCAGGGTGGCGGCCAGGTTGGTCTGGCCCCGGGCATCGTGGGCTTCCAGCCGACTCAGGCTGTCGGCCGCCAACGCCGCCAGGATGGCGGGGTCGGGAACCTCAAAAAAAATCTTGAACAGCCCCAGATCATTAAAACGGAGCTGCCGGAGCTGCTGCTTCTGGGCCACTTTCAGAGAAAAAAGCCCCTGTTCGTAGCTGCGGTGGAGGGTTAACAGCGAATCGGCCAGTTCACCGCTGCCAAAACAAAGCGGCACTGCCGGGCTGGTCGCTGGATCAGCATCAAAGTCCGAAAGCGCCTGGGTCAGGGCATCGCTATCGGGACTCTGAAAAACAGTGACAAAGGCCTCCCTGAGCCGAAAGCAATAGCAGCGGGGGGCGACCTGGCGCAGCTGCGCCGTCAGCCGGGCCGGGATTTCCGGCGCCGGACAGACCATCGCCAGATAGGGGGCAGCGGTTTCGTAGCCGAGGCTGTTAAGGGTGTCGACGCTGGATTCTGGCTCATCGGGGTGCAACAGCAGCCGCGAAAAGGCCATCGTGGTCCGATCTTCCTGGTAGGACTGCATAAAGATCCGATTGCCATAATCCTGCATAATCGTCGCCAGATGGATTTTCCAGGGCATCGTAAACAGCGGGAAATGGTGCTCGTCGCACAGGTTGATAACCACCGCGGATATGGCCTCGGCGAACAGGTAGCGCCCGGTATTGAGAATCAGGCCGGCGCTTTTCTGGGCGATCAGCCGGGTAATAAAATCATAGAGCCAGCTGTCGGAATCGGAACTCATACCGGTGGTGATGATCAGCTCACCGCCCTTTAGGAAATCGGTGGTGGCACTGTCCTCGGTAAACTGGACCCAGTCGATGGGGGTGTTCAGGCCGGTGGCCCCGGCAATCAGCTGGAGATGATAGGTTTTTTGGGTGGCGTGGAATAAATCGGCTAAAATAATGGACATAAAATACCTCGCTTGGAAATCTGAATGCACTTATGGGATGGCCGTGAGCTTTGTTCGATATATTTGGACCGCTTTTTAAAACGGCGTTTTATCTAGTATACTAAACCCCTCTTTGTCTGTCCAGCACAAGGTGGATATGATGTCGGCGTGGTACAAAAAGATCAGAAATAAATTTTCAATTAAGTGAATACATTAATACTTCACCTTAAAAGGGGTATAAACAAATCATCGAGCTAAAAAAAACATAAAATAGTCAGAAGAGGTGAAGACAATGAATCGACTTACAAAATCCTGGATCAGCCTGATCCTATTAATGAGTACCCTGGTGATTAACGGTTTGGGGGCTTTCGGTTTTTTCAATGGGATGTCCCAGAAGGATATTTCCGACATGAACGGAACCCTGATTACCCCGGCGCCGTCAACCTTCAGTATCTGGAGTGTTATTTATCTGCTGTTAATCAGTGCCGCCGTGATGATGATTGTTAAAAACAAGGATGAGTATTACGGCCAGGCTATTGACCGGATCAGTTATCTGTTCTGGCTGTCCAGCGGCCTCAACATGCTCTGGATTGTCTGCTTTTCCTATACCCTGATCGGCGTATCGGCAATTGTGATCCTGGCCTTTGCGATCACTTTAAGTTTACTGATTTTGCAACTGGGAAAGATCCAGACCGGAAATCAGTGGCTGTTACCGGCAGCCTTTGGAATGTATACCGGCTGGCTGTTGATTGCCACGGTGGTTAATATCTCATCATGGCTGGTCAGTATCAACTGGCAGGGCTTTGGGATTGCCGCTGATGTTTGGGGGATTATCATTTTGATCGTGGCCGTGGTCGTGACAGTGGTGGTTACCCTGATCACGAAGAATGCCATCCTGCCGGTTCCGGTGGCCTGGGGCTATTTCGGCATTTATCAATCCTTGACGTCAATCGATGGTTTTGCTGGCGCCTATCCAGCGTTGGCGACGACCGCTCTGGTGGGTATTGGTTTGCTGGTCGTAATGACCGGGATCCAGTTTTATTTAAATCGCTGGCGGCTGATGCCCGTGGCAAAAGTGGACGTTTTATAAGACCGGCAGTGAAACAGTGATATTTTAATTACGATAAAAAATAAGCAGTCGTACCCCTGGCACCAGAAACCGGTCGGGGATCCGGCTTTTTATGATTAACAATGGGGTGCGTGATGTCGTTGGTTATTCAGCACAAAGAATATCAAATAATTTAGGCTCGTTAGCCATTGCACTGACTATTGGCTGTGCTATAATAACAGACATAAACAAGACAAGGAAGTCGCTTCCCGGTCTTGTTTTTTGTTTTTTGTGGAACTGCAAGCAAAGCAAGGGTGCTTTGACTGCCGCAGTTTGCAATAACCAGACAGCTAAGAAATGAGGAGATTAAAATGTTAAAAAATGCCTTACCAAAAATAATTACCGATCAGGTGCCCGGGCCCAAAGCCGCGGCCATCATTGCGCGCAGAGAAAACGCCATTCCCGGGGCTATCAAATGTGTTTATCCGCTGGTCATTGATAAGGGTGAAGGAGCGATGGTCGAAGATGTTGACGGCAATCACTTTGTCGACTGGGTTGGCGGTGTCGGGGTGCTGAATATCGGCTATTCCCATCCCGAAATCGTGGCAGCAGTGAAAGCCCAGTCAGAAAAGTATTTTCATGGCATGTTCAATATCGTCACCCATGAGGGTTATGTGGCGCTGGCCGAAGCGATGAATGCGATTGTGCCGGTCCGGGGCGTTGAGAAGATGACCTTTTTTGCCAACAGCGGCGCCGAAGCCGATGAAAACGCCGTGAAAATTGCCAAGGCCTTTACCAAACGCCCCAATATCATTGTCTTTTCCGGGGCTTTTCACGGGCGCACGATGCTGACGATGACGATGACCGCGAAAAAAGCTTATGCCCATGGCCTGGGACCATTTCCCGATGGCATTTATCGGGCCCAGTTTCCCTATCTCTACCGCAACCCGGCGGGGATGAGCCCGGCGGATGCCATCGCCTATTACACCGACAGCATTGATCGGGTCTTTGAAGAATCCTCCCCGGCCGAGCATGTGGCGGCGATTGTGGTGGAACCGCTCCAGGGCGAAGGCGGCTTTATTCCTGCCCCGCTGGAATGGATCAAAGCAGTCCGCAAAATCTGTGATGACAAGGGCATCTTACTGATTGCCGATGAGGTCCAGACCGGCTTCTGCCGCACCGGCAAGATGTTTGCGTCGGAATACTGGCAGGAGGTCGGGGTGGAGCCGGATATCATCACCACCGCCAAATCAATCGCGGCCGGATTGCCACTGAGTGCCATTACCGCCCGCACAGAAATTATGGAAGCCGTCAAAGGCGGCACCATCGGGGGAACCTATTGCGGCAATCCGGTGGCTTGCGCCGCGGCTTTGAAAGTTATCGAAATCATGAAGCGCGATCGCCTGGACGAACGGGCCTGCGAAATCAACGACATCATCATGGCCCGTTTTAACCGCTGGCAAGAAGAATATGCCGTCATCGGCGATGTCCGGGGCCTGGGCGCCATGGTCGGGATTGAATTTGTCAAAGACCGAACCACCAAAGCGCCCTACCCCGAACTGGTGTCCGCAATTGTCACCGAAGCCGCCCAAAACGGCCTGATCATTGAAAGTGCCGGCGTCTACGGCAACGTGATCCGCTTCCTGGCACCCCTGGTCATCACCGACGCCCAGCTTCAAGCCGGCCTGGATATTTTTGAAAAAGCGATCATCAAATGTGTGTAAACCCTTATTAATTGGCTATGTAATAAAAGAAGAATTATGTAATTCAGGCGATAATTTACAATAAACCTGAGGTTAACTGCCAAACCCAGTACCGACAATTGTTACATCATGTTGTTTGCATCAAGGCGAACAGGTTGATAAACCTGTCCGAATTGCAAGCAAACAACAGATTAACAATTGGTCGGTACGGCAGTCAGCATCTAACCCGTAGTAAAAAATCCCATTTATCGCCGTTAAACGAACGATCAGCCAGAAAGGAGAAACTATGAAACAATTTGGAATTACCCCGAAGATTCTGGAATTTGAGCACTGCCGTGAAGTGGGTGAACATTTTCAGATCGGCAAGGGGGATCTGGTCTTTATCAGCGACCGGACCTATGAGCAGTATTTCACAGACACCATTGGTGATGAGGCCTATCGGGTCAATTACCGGAGCTACGTTAAGGGTGAACCCACCGATGTGATGGTCGAGGCGATTTATGCCGATATCAAAGATTATCAGTATAACCGGGTGGTTGGTATCGGCGGCGGCACCATCTTGGATGTGGCCAAGCTGTTTGCCCTGAAAAACACCGTTCCGGTGGTGGATTTGTTTAACAAAGAACTGGAAATCAGTAAAGACAAGGAATTGATTTTGATTCCGACCACCTGCGGCACCGGCAGCGAGGTGACCAATATCTCGATTCTGGAATTGACCGCGATCAATTCAAAATTTGGCCTGGCGGTGGATGAACTGTACGCCGACTACGCCGTGCTGGTACCGGAGCTGCTAAACGATCTGCCGCTGAGCGTCTTTGCCACCAGTTCCATCGATGCCTTTATCCATGCGATCGAATCCTACACCTCGCCCAAGGCCAGCGCTTTTAGCCGGCTGTATTCGAAAAAGGCGATGGAAATGATCATCAGCGGCTATCAGAGCATTGCCGCTCACGGCCCGGAAGCGAGAAAACCGCTGCTGAAAGATTTTATGATCGCCTCAACCTTTGCTGGGATCGCCTTTGGCAACGCCGGCTGCGCCGCGGTCCACGCCATGAGTTACCCGCTCGGGGCGGTCTACCACGTGCCCCACGGCGAGGCCAATTACGCGATGTTTACGGCGGTTTACAAAACCTACCAGGCCCTCGACCCCGACGGCAGCATCAAAGAACTTAACGACTTTCTGGCCGCCATGCTGGGCTGCGAAGCCACGGCCGTTTATGAAGAATTAGAAACCCTGCTGGGTCATATCCTGCCTAAAAAAGCCCTCCGCGACTACGGCGTCACCAGGGCTGATCTGGACAGCTTCACCGAAGCCGTGATGACCAAACAAACCCGGCTGATGGCCAACAACTACGTGCCCCTTGACCAGGACCAGGTACTGGCTATTTATGAGCAGCTTTATTAGGCAACTTTTGTGTTCAACTAGCCGTACCGACCAATTATTAATCTGTTGTGTGCTTACACCACGAGAAATCCGCTACGCTTCTTTCTCTTTGGTTCACGGGCATTCGCCAACTACAAGCAAGCTTGTGATTGGCTCATTGCCTGCGCGAAAATTCGTGCAGTTGCGAATTATTGAAGACAAAATAAACGCTTCATCGCCGCAACTGTTCGCCTTGATGCACACAACATGATGTAATAATTGTCGGTACTAGGTTAGTGTAGACTTTTATTCGTTGAGAGCCTGACAAAGATTTCTGACCAGTTGATTTTGTTTTCGTCCGAAAAGATATATATTTTAACCAGTTTATAAAGTACTGAGAATGCAATCTCAAACACGCACCAGTAACGAAAATTGTTAGATCATGTTGTACGCATCGGGGCGAACACGGCGTAGCCTGTCCGATCCCGCAGCGAACAACAGATTAACAATTGTCGGTACGGCAGTTGAGCACCTACCCCCATGCTAGCACCAATACAAAGATTTTTGGGTAGCCGTTGATTTTAACTGGCGGTTAAGTTAAACTTAGCCTTAGAGAAAGTCGAGGCGAAGATGATGGATTACTTGAATAAAAATATCTCAATCAATTTAAAGGCGATCCGCCGGGAAAAAGGCATGAGTATGGACGAGGTGGCCGAACAGACCGGGGTCAGCAAAAGCATGCTGGGCCAGATTGAACGGGGCGAAGCCAATCCCACCATTGGGACCCTCGGCAAGATCGTCAGCGGGCTGCGGGTCGATCTGTCTGATCTGACCCGAACCCCGGGGCTTGGTGTCTATGAAGTCAACCGCCAAAAACTGCTCCCCTCTAAAGAGGTGCCCGGTCAGTATGCCGTTTACACCTATTTTCCCTATGAAAAGAACCGCTTGTTTGAAATTTATGAAATTGAAATTGAACCCGGGGCCTGTTATGTCAGCGGTGCCCATGGCCAGGGAACCAACGAGTACATCGTCGTGCACGCTGGGCAATTGACCCTGGAAATTGACAATGCCTTTTATCAGATCAAAAAAGAAGATGCCATCTGTTTTGGCACCGCGATGAAACACACCTATTGGAATAAGGGCAATGAGCAACTGAAATTTATCATCGTCTTTGTCTTTAAACAGTAGCAGCAGCGGCTAATCTTACCATTTGAGTCGCGGTGATGGTCGCGTCGTTGTGCAATATAATGCACATAACATTATCATTTAATGGATACTATCCCTTTAAATAGCGATTTATAAAAAAATAAAAGAAAAAATACAATGTGTGTTGACAATATAGTGCACACGTGTTATATTGTAGATGTCAATTGACAGGACGAAGGCGTTCGAAACATGATGGTTCATGTTCCGGCGTTTTTTTTTATTTATTCGACAAACGAAGAGGTTTGTCAGAAATAAAAAACTTATAACGACACCAACAATAATGGCTTTGCTGGCAAACCGGCAGCGAAGCGCATGGCACTATAACACAACGCTTGAACAGGGAAAGGAAATTTGGAATGAAACTGAAAGACACCGGACTTACAAAAGAGGAACTAAAGCAAAAAGTTGACACCTATATGATTGAAACCTACGAACGGTTTGATTTTATCGCCGAGACCGCCAAGGATATGTATATTTATGACGAGAATGGCGAGGCCTACCTCGATTTTTACGCCGGGATCGCCGTTAACAGCGCTGGCAACTGTAATGATAAGGTAGTGGCTGCGGTGCAGGATCAGGTTGCCGATGTGATTCACACCTTCAACTATCCCTACACCATCCCCCAGGTACTGCTGGCCGAAAAGATCTGTACCAGCATTGGCATGGACAAGATCTTTTTCCAGAACTCCGGGGCCGAATCCAATGAAGCGATGATCAAAATGGCCCGGAAATACGGAGTCGAAACCTATGGCCCGGAACGCTACAACATCGTCACCGCCCGAATGTCCTTTCACGGCCGCACCATGGGTGCCCTTAGCGCCACCGGCCAGCCCCACAATGCCTGCCAAATCGGTTTTGGCGACATGACCCCGGGTTTCAGCTATGCTGAATTCAATAACCTGCAGTCTTTTAAAGACGCGGTCAACGATAATACCATTGCTATTCTCATTGAACCGGTCCAGGGGGAAGGCGGCGTCCATCCGGCAACAATGGAGTTTATGGAAGGACTGCGGGCCCTCTGTGATCAAAAAGGTTTGCTGTTATTACTGGATGAGGTCCAGACCGGCTGGTGCCGTACCGGGGCGATTATGTCCTATATGAATTACGGTATCAAACCGGATATTGTCTCGATGGCCAAGGCCATGGGCGGGGGCATGCCAATCGGCGCCATTTGCGCTACTGCTGAGGTTGCCAAAGCCTTTACGATGGGTTCCCACGGTACCACCTACGGTGGGCATCCGGTTTCCACCGCCGCCTCGCTGGCGCAGATCACCGAACTGCTCGATCGCGACCTGGCCGGTAATGCCCGGGAAATGGGCGCCTACTTTATGAACCAACTAAAAGGTCTGCCTAAGGTCAAAGAAGTTCGCGGCCAGGGCCTATTGATCGGGGTGGAATTTGAAGACGGCATCTCCGGCGTCGATGTCAAACACGGCGTCCTGGAAAAAAAACTGCTGATCACCGCCATCGGCCAAAACATCATCCGCATGATACCACCGCTGATCGTCTCCAAAGAAGATTGTGACAAGGCCTACGGCATCATCGAAGCAACAGTTAAAGAACTGGTAAATTAAACAAGCACTTGAATTGATAGTTTACTTAAATTAAATAAATAGAGTATCTAAACAATGGGGTTTTTACAGCTGAACAGCTGCGGTCTGAATCAACAGACTGCCAGCAACCGGCTGTTAAGGACCCCGTTTTTTTATTTAAACACGCAATTATTTTAACAAATCCAAAAACGAAAGGAGTGTATGATTCACAATGCGGATCATACAAACAAAAAAATGAGTGAAAAAACAAACAAGTCAAAATTTGACAAAGTGTTAAGTACCAAAGACATTTTTGTGTTGGCCTTTGGTGCCATGATTGGCTGGGGCTGGGTGGTGAACACCGGCATCTGGATTGAAACCGCTGGTGCTCTGGGCGCGGCGTTGGCCTTTGTGATCGGGGGCATTATGGTGCTCTTCGTCGGGTTGACCTATGCCGAATTGACCGCGGCGATGCCCCAATGTGGTGGCGAGCATGTCTTCAGTTATAAGGCCATGGGCCCGACCGGGTCGTTTATCTGTACCTGGGCCATCGTTCTCGGGTATGTCAGCGTGGTAGCTTTTGAAGCCGTCGCCTTTCCGACCGTCATCCAATATCTGAGCCCTAATTTCCTGCAGGGCTATATGTACACCGTCGCCGGATTCGATATTTACGCTTCCTGGGTGGCGGTTGGTGTGGTCACCGCGATTATCATTACCATCATCAATATTTTGGGCGCCAAAACAGCGGCCAAACTGCAGACTATTTTTACTGCCTTAATTGCCGGCGCCGGGATTCTCCTAATTGCCGGATCAGCCGTTAATGGCGACCCTGGCAATATTGTCAGCAATATGTTTGGCGGCAGCGTTGAAGCTGGCACCACAGCGCTGGGCAGCGTCCTGACGGTCGCCGTGATGACTCCCTTTCTGTTCGTTGGCTTTGATGTGATTCCCCAGGCAGCTGAAGAAATCAATGCCGGCTTTAAAAAAATCGGCGGCATTATGATTCTGTCGATTGTCATGGCAGTGGCCTTTTATGCCCTGGTAATTCTGGCGGTGGCCTACGTGATGCCGCTTAGTGCGATGGCTGATTCCAATCTGGTGACCGCTGATGCGATGGGTCTGGCTTTTAACAGTGCGATCATGACCAAGGTATTAATTGTCGGCGGGATGGCCGGGATTATCACCAGCTGGAATTCATTCTTAATCGGTGGCAGTCGGGCGATGTACTCAATGGCAGAATCGAACATGATTCCCCGGGTTTTTGCCAAACTGCACCCGAAATATAAAACCCCAGTCTATGCCATTGCCCTGATTGGTATACTATCAGTGATTGCTCCTTTCTTTGGCCGTAAAATGCTGGTCTGGATTGTTGATGCCGGCAGCTTCGGGGTCTGTTTAGCCTATGCGATGGTGTCCTTATCGTTCCTGATTTTAAGAAAAAAAGCGCCCGATATGAAACGACCATACCAAGTTAAATATGGTACCTTTGTGGGGATAATGGCGGTTTTACTGTCTGGCTTGATGACGCTGCTTTATGTGATTCCGTTGCCCTTTGCTTCGACAGCTCTGATCTTTGAAGAATGGATTATGGCCGGCGGCTGGGCGATCCTGGGCGTGATCTTCTACGGTTACTGCAAGTTCAAGTATGGCGCAGAGTTTGGTGCCCACATGGACGTGGAGTATGAAGACGTCGATGAACAACCGGTCTTCGCCGGCCGGGTCGGCAGCGTCACTGAGTAACCCACCGGGATTTGTGAAAGGAAAGACATATGAATAGTTTTAGTTTTAAAATACCGCAGGAAATTATCTGTGGGGTGGATAGTATTGAGAAACTGCCGGAGCTTTTGGCTAAGCAGGGGCTTAAGAAGGCGATGGTGATTTCGGGGCCGCATCTTAATAAGATGGGGGTGGTTGCGAAGATCACAGATATTCTGGCACGGGCCGGGTTCGCTTTTGACAGCTTTACCGAAACCGAAGCGAACCCCTCGGTGGAAACCGTGGATAAGGCGACTAAGGCCTTTATTGACAGCGGGGCGGATTGTATTATTGCTTTGGGCGGCGGTTCGCCGATGGATGTGGCCAAGGCGGTGGGGGTGCTGGCCAAGTTCGGCGGGTCCATCGGGGACTATGAGGGCGCCGATAAGGTGCCCGGGGCGATTGTGCCACTGATTGCGATTCCCACCACCGCCGGCACCGGCTCGGAGGTGACGGCCTTTGCGGTGATCACCGACCGTTCCCGGAATTATAAGCTGACGGTGTTCAGTTACGAGCTGCTGCCGGCCGTGGCGGTGCTGGATCCGACGCTGGTGATGACAACCCCGGAAAAAACCGCGGCAGCCTGCGGGATTGATGCCCTGGTGCATGCCATCGAGGCCTATTTGTCCAAGGCAGCGTCACCGTTTTCAGATGCCATGGCCGAAAAGGCGCTGGCCCTGATCGGCGCGAATATCCGCCTGTTTGTGGCGGACCGCACCAATCCTGAAGCCGCGGCGGCGATGCTCTACGGCAGTATGTTTGCCGGGATCGCCTTTGCCTGGGCACGGCTCGGCAATGTCCATGCAATGGCCCATCCGCTGGGCGGCTATTTCGATGTCCCCCATGGGGTCGCCAATGCGGTGCTGTTGCCGACGGTGCTGGAATATAATGCCCTGGCCGATACCGGCCGCTATCAGACCATTTATGATGCGATCAAAGGAGGTGACGGCTGGGAAGATTTCACGCCCCAGACTTTGGTCGATGAGATCCGCAGCCTGACGACCGCGCTGGGGATTCCTCAAACCCTCAGTGAGGTAGGGGTCACGGAGGATAAGATCGCAGCGATGGCGGTGGATGCCATGAAAAGCGGCAATATTCTGGTCAATCCCCGCAGCACCACCCTGACGCAGATCGAAGATCTGTACCGCCAGGCGTTGTAGGCGGTCAAACATGAATGAGATAGAACAGAAAATAAAACTGGTGGTCGAGTCATCGGGTTGTCCGCTTTATGCGCCGGGGGATGAAGTCATTTTTGATGGACCCCTGCTGGATAAGGAACAGAGCGGAAACTTCTGTATGATGGCACTCAGTGCAGTGTTTCCCTTTGTCTATGCGGCCCGCAAAGGCGTCATTACTGACGCCCCGCTCCAATGTCCGGATTGTGGGGAAAAAGTGGTGTTCCGAATTTACAAAGCCTGACACCCCGCCCCCAGTCAAAACAGCAGTGACGTCACCATTCGTCGCTGCTGTTTTTATTTGTCGGTCAAAGGCTTAACTTATTAAAACAAGTGATTGCGAATAGACTAAAATGGGCATATACTCTTTAGTAACAGAATGTTAAATAATGAATTTCAAATAATTAATGCACAGGAGGAGAAATGAATAAGTCAATGATCCTCAAACCTGTTTTTGAATTGAAAAGGTGGTGAACCAGATGGCATTAGAAAGCTTATTGAATCGCATCAAAATTAAAGAATCATCAACCCTGGCGGATAAGGACCAATGGTACCTGGAAAACCGCCGTTATGCACAGGAAATGATGAAAACCGGATCCTGGACCTATGAAATTGGCAACGACACGGTTTATTTTACCGAGGAATATTATCATATTTTTGAAACCGTTCCTGATCAGCTGGGAGAAAACGCCGAGTCCTACTTTAAATTTGTCCGCCAACAAGATGTCAGCAAGGTAAAAACCTCCCGAGAACTGGCTTTTGAGGGCCATGATCAGGAACTGGAATATCAGATTATCACCGCAGCGGGCAATCAGAAATATGTCCGGGAAAAAACCCGGACGCTGTTGGATGAAAAGGGTCAACCGCTAAAAATTATTGGCGCCCTGCAGGATATTACCAGCGAAAAAATCATCGAAAACAGATTGAAAGAGCTGGGCGAAAACCTCAATCTGGGCCAAAAGGTGGCTGGTTTGGGGAGCTGGAAATTCAATGCAGTAAAAAATGAGATCTTCTGGTCCGACGAGATTTATCGCATCTATGACCTCAAACCCCAGGAATTTGGGGGCACCGTGGTTGAATTAATGGACTTTACCTATCCCGCAGACCGCTATGTTTTAAAAGAACTGACCAAAAAACGGCTGGCCCATGAAAAATTTGATCTGCAATACCGCATTCAACTGCGCAACGGAATGATCAAACACGTGCGCCTGGTGGGTGAACCAATTCCCAATATCGATGGGTTAAACATCGATCTGGTGGGCACCATCCAGGATATTTCGGAAATTAAAAAACTGGAAAACGAGATTATTTTTATCAAAAAAAATCTTGAACAGGCCCAGCGGTTGGCCCAAATAGGCAGCTGGGAAATGAATGCGATGACCGATCGGAATTATATGTCCGCAGAGGCGCTGCGGATTTTTGGCATCACCGCCGATGAATTCATGGGTACCTTTGAGGATTTTTTGAGCCGGGTGCATCCCGAGGATCGCTGCATCATCACTGTTTCCATGGAGGGCGAGTTGACTGAAGAGCCCTTTGAGCTGGAATTTCGGGTGATCCGCAAAGACGGGACCATTCGCGAGGTTTTTCAGGTGGTCGAATACCATCTCGATGAAAACCGCCAGCCCGTCCATGTTTATGGGACCATCCAGGATATCACCGAAAAAAAAGAGTATCAACGGGCCATTGAAATCAAGCAGCAAGAGATCGACAGAATTCAGCAACGGACCAAAATGCTGATTCAGGAATCCGGGGTTGTTTTTGAGATCATCACCGCTGATGGCATTATCCGTTATATCAGCGACACCTCCCAAAAGGTTATCAATTATGATCCTGAAACGATGATCGGCAAAAGTGTCTATGATTATTACGATCACGATGAAGCGGCCTATTTAAAGGGCTTGATTTACAGTGCCATGGAAAATCGGTTACTTACCGAAACTGGCATCATTACCTTTGCGGGGTCGAGCGATAAGCCGATTTATCTGGAAGTGCATATTCAGAATTTTCTCGATCATCCGATTATTCAGGGGCTGGTGCTGGATTTCCGGGATGTGACAGATCGCATTATTATGCAGCGAAAAATTGAAAAGATGGCTTCCTATGATGAAACCACGTCCCTGCCCAAACCCAATCAGTTTAAGAAAGAGCTCACCGAAAAATGTCTCAAGGCAAATCTCAACCAGCATAGTCTGATCGTCATGATGCTGGACTTTGAAGGCTTTAAAGAGATCAATGACTCATTGGGATTTGTGGTGGGCCAGCAGCTGATTGTTCAGATTGTGATGCGGCTGCGGGGCCGATTAGGCAAAGACACCCTGATTTCGCGATACTCCGAAGACCATTTTGCCATTGTTATCGAGGGGCTGATCAATCTGGAAGCCTACGAAGCCAGGGTGCTGGAAGTCATTGATTTCTTTTATCGATCCTTTAAAATTGATATCTATGAATTTGATGTCAATGTCAATGTCAATGTCGGGGTCAGTGTTTATCCGCTGGAAATGAAGGTAAAAGATGCTGACGCCGAAGATGATATGTCAGAGACCGATCAGGCCGCGGATGAAATTGAACAGCTGGTCCAGTATGCCAACATTGCTTTGGTGTGGTCGAAAAAAGAGGGCAAAAATCGCTATCGCTTTTATTCTTCCGAGCTGAATATCCAGAATTATAAACAGCTCCAATTACGGAACGATTTGCGGATGGCGGTCAAGCGGGATCAATTTATGGTTTTTTATCAACCGATTGTGCGCTTGCAAAGCAATCAGATTTTAGCCATTGAAGCGCTGATCCGCTGGAATCACCCAGATTGGGGGATGGTTTCACCAGATGAATTTATTTACCTGGCTGAAGAAACCGGGGCGATTGTTGAAATGGGCAAATGGGTGCTGAAAAAAGTCTGTGAAGATCATCGTTATTGGAAGTTGAAGGGCTACGAACCGGTTTTTATTTCGGTTAATTTTTCCAGCATCCAGTTTTACGAACAGGATTTTGTCAAAAATATCACCGATGTTCTGGCTGAATATGAGGTTGATCCCAAATATCTGATTGTTGAACTGACCGAAAGTCTAATCATCGAAAATGCCCACAAAGCCATTGCCGACATTGAAAAACTGCAACGGGCCGGGATTAAAGTGGCCCTGGATGATTTTGGAACCGGCTATTCTTCGCTGAGTTACCTGCAGCATTTTAACATCGATATTATCAAAATGGATGCTTCCTTTTTAAAGAACATCATGGCCGATCAGACCACCGCCATCATTGCCCGGGCGATCATCAGCCTGACTAAAGAACTGCACATTAGACTGGTTTGCGAAGGCGTTGAGAACTGGGAACAGCTGTCGTTTTTGCGGGAAAATAACTGCTATGCGGGACAGGGCTATCTCTACTCGCGACCGGTGCCATTCCTGAAAATCGATGAAATCCTGGAAAAAGGCAAATGCCGACCGGTCTTCAGCAATACCACCTTCAAACCCCAGGCCGAGCGGCGAAAATCGTTTAGACAGGTATTCCGGGATTTATTAAAGACGGACCTGCGGATTCTCAAAATCAAGGACAAAACCATGAATGTGGGGAATTCAAAAGCTCTGATTAAAAACCTCGGTCCCGGAGGCCTCTGTTTTATCTCCAATATCCAATTCCCGCTGGAGCGGGATTTTACCCTGGAATTTACGACCACACTGATGGGCAAAGAGATCTCGGCCGTCGGCACCCCGGTGTGGAGTCAGGAAACGGCAGACAGTCTTTTTGAATATGGGGTAAAATTTATGATGGATGAGCGTGATGCCGATGAACTGATGCGAACCCTTTATGAGGTTCAGGTTAAAATGAAGAAGAATATTCTCTTTGCTGATGGCCACTTTACCGATAAAATGGCCTATCAGTATTTCGACGTACTCACCGGACAGCCGACCCTGGAAAAAGTGGATTTCAGCCAATATAAGAGAAGCAAATTCTAGCCGGCGGCGATAAGTTGCGTAAATTGAAGGCATAAAAAAAGATGAACGAATGCTCATCAATCGAATTTTGAAGCAGCTAACCCAGTACCGACAATTGTTACATCATGTTGTACGCATCGGAGCGGACACGGCGTAGCCTGTCCGATTCTGCGCGAAGGCAACGAGCCAATCACAAGCTTGCTTGTAGTTGGCGACTGCCCGCGAACCAAAGAGAAAGAAGCATAGCGGATTTCTCGTGGTTGCAGCGAACAACAGATTAACAATTGGTCGGTACGGTAGTTTGCCGCTAACCTTTAGGATGAACTCTCGGGTTCATCTTTTTTTATGCCGGCCGGCTAGAAGCTGACTGGGTGGGGTTGCTGGGTTTCCAGAAAATCGACGCAGAGGATGTATTTTTTGGCGGCCAGGCGGAAGACCCGGGAATAGGTGATGCAGAGGCTGCCAGTGGCCATTGAGACATAGGGTTCGGAAATGTAGGTATCCTGCTTGCGTTTGATCAGATTATAATAGAAGTTTTTGATCGAATGATCGACCCCCATCTTGGCTGAGTGGAAGACCAGCTTTTCGCAGGCGCCGATGTTTTTGGCGCCCACCGTGTCACTGCATTGAATTCCCGCTTCGTCCAGGACGTAGGCGCAATCCACGGTCGCGGCATTGATCAGGCATTTCTGCAGTTGGCCGTCAAATTCATCCGGGCGGTCCACCACCGCCAGGGCTTTGATCATCCCGTTGACGGTGTGGGTGTAGGCCAGACATTTCTGGTTATAGTCCTCCAGCTCTTCAAGCAGCAGGGCCTTATAGGCGTCGACGACCTCGGCGGTTTTGACGATCAGTTCGGCCTTGAGGACGAAATCATTGCCGGGTTTGGCAAAATAGAAACCCTGGATCACCTGACCGCCCAGTTTCAGCACCTGAATCGCTTCGGCCCGGGTTTCCACCCCTTCGGCGACAATCAGGGCGCCAATCTTATTGGTGAGGTTCACCAGCGATTTAAAGACCTCTTGTTTGTGATAAACGCGATCCATATCCTGAATAATCGAGCGGTCGATCTTGACAATATCCGGTTTCAGCCCGGCGATCCGGTCCATGTTGGAAAAGCCGGCGCCAACATCGTCCAGGGCGATCAGAAAACCCTTGTTTTTGTAGGTCGCAACAAACTGAGTCAGTCCCCGGGTATCCAGGGCTTTGGACTCGTTGATTTCGATCACGATATTCTTGGGACTGATGCCGCTGTGGCTGACCTGATCGCAGAGATAATTAGACCCGCCGACCTCATCAATGATGGCCGTGTCCAGGTTCAGAAACAGCAGCAGATCTTGATTAGCCAGATGATAATCCCGGAACGCCGCCAGAACCGCATCCCGGCAGGCCCGGTCGAGTTCGATGGTCAGTCCGGTTGCCGCCGCGGCGTCAAAAAGCTGTTTGGGTTGTACGAGCTGGTCTGACCCTGGAACGATTCCCCGGATCAGGCCCTCCAGACCCAGAATTTTTTTTCCGGTCACCGACATAATCGGCTGAAAATAAGCCACCAGACTTTTTTTTCGGATGACTTCACGGATATTAAAGGCGACTGCCGCCGGGCTGGTTTTAGTAGTTGATATTTCCAATTGTTTTCTCCAGAATAGTTGCGATTTGATGGGACCTGATTGTTTTAAAACATTATTATATTGTACTTTTTTATCAGGTTTTTTTCAATCTTTTTTCGAGCTTTAATGATCGTGGTGGGTATGGTTACAGCTGTGACTGTGGACATGGGGCTGGACTTCTTTGGATTTAATCAGGATAAAATCCTCATAGGCCGCGTGGATGGCCTCGTAGTTTTCAAAAATGCTGATATTACCGATATTGTCATGAACGGCCTTTAACAGTTCATGGACGTGATGGCGATTTAAGTAGTCTGGCAGGCTGACATCAAAATTCACATAAGAACTGATGGCTAGGGCCTGGCCGTAAAATTCAGCCAATGCCTGCATATGCGGGGTGAGATCAAAAGACAGCAGGTTTTCGTAGTCCGGCACGGTACCGCAAAGATAAGAAAAGAGCACCGCTTTGTTTTCAGCGCTGACCAGGTTGTAGTAAAGGTTAAAGCCCCGGTACCAGGCCCGGGCTTCGGCCAGGAACATAAAACAGGCCGAGTCGGGGAATTGCGCCGCCCGCAAATTGGGAATGCTGTATTTTTCCTGAATATCGGAATAATCGATGAGCCGGGTGTATTCATAGGCAATCGCCTGGCCGTACTGTTGGGTTTCATCAAAAAGGTCTTCATGGAGCAGCAGATAATAATGAGGATCCACCTCATCCGGCAAGACCAGCAGCTTCAAGCTGTCATCGAGCTCCTGTTTGGATGCTTTGATGATGGCCTGATCACATTTGGTATTGGCCAGTTTCACCCGCTCGTGATAGAGATCAGTGGTGACGATGATTTCCAGGGGGTAATCCTTTTCAACCTGATAAACGAGATTATATGTTTGGATCATGTTTTTTATAACGGACATGGGTTTCCTCCTTAGTTGCATGTAAAAATATTTGTATCCTCTAAGTATAACTCTTTCGGGGGATGGTGTAAATGACAGAAATTGGATCTCCGGCAAATTGATCCATGACTATGGGGTCACCAGGGCCAAAGCGTTCGGTGAGTGGACTCTGTCATGAAAGAAGGCCGGGTTTATTAGGTGGTTTGATGGGAGTATTTTCTAAAAATACTCCTTTTGCCATTAAAACTACGCCGTTCGAAAGATAGACTGGTATTTCTTGAAATGATAAAATATTAGACATCGATTGAATATGATTCTAAAAAATACAATATGATGACAGGAGAAAAAATGAACAACAAACTGCTTTACTTGTGCGTCATAACCGCACTGGTTTTTATGTGTTTGCCGGCGACGGCATCAGCGGCTAATGAACCAGCTGGGGTCGCCTACCGCGGCCATATTCAGGACCGGGGGGATTATCCCAGCGACGGCAGCTGGGTTAACAGCCCGGAGATTATCGGTACGATCGGTCAGAGCAAACGGATTGAGGGGTTTGAAATCAAACTTACCGGAACTGTTCCCGAGGATATCGAACTGCGCTATAACGTCCATGTCCAGAATAAGGGCTGGTTGTATGACGAAGCCGATTCCGCTGGCTGGCCCAGAGATGGGGTCTATGCCGGGACCAGGGGCGCAGGGCTGCGGATTGAAGCGGTTAAACTGGTGCTGACGGATGGTGCTGGCCAACCAGTGTCCGGGTACTCAGTCCAGTACCGCGGCCATGTTCAGAATGTTGGCGATCTGCCGGCTGATCAAAACCAGTGGCGGGCCGATGGCGAGCAGCTGGGCACCGTCGGCAGCTCACTGCGACTGGAAGCACTGCTGGTACAGGTGGTCAAAACGGACACCGATCCAGTAGAACCAGCTGAACCACTAGTTTACGACACCGTCGGTACCTTTGGTCCAGAACAGGGCAGTGAGACCATTGCCGGGGATGTAACTGTCGCCGCTGATGGTGTAACCCTTCAGAATTTGGTGATTGCCGGCGATCTGACCATTGGTGAGGCGGTGGGGGCCGGCAACGTCACTCTGAATAACGTCACCGTAGCGGGTGATACCTTTGTCCGCGGTGGTGGGGTTAATAGTATCCATATCAACGGCGGTCAGTACAGCCGAATTGTGATGGAAAAAACTGCCAGCGGCGCGGTGCGGATTGTGGCCAGAGACGTGGATGGTCTCCAGGTGGTGATCGCTGAGGATGCCGCCGGGGAGACAATTATTTTAGAAGGTAAGTTTGACAGCGTCGAAGTCAACGCCCCTAATATGAACGTGACTACCCAGGGTAATACCACCACCATCGGCACGATGACGGTGACGGCTGGGGCCGGCGCTGCCACCCTTAATCTGGCTGCCGGTACCACCGTGACGGCGCTGGTGCTTAATGCCCAAACTGCTGTTAAGGGCCAGGGCAACGTGACCCGAGCCACAATCAATGCTGACAGCATCATCTTTGAAAAGGCCCCCGGGACCTATACGGTCAAACCGGGGGTGGTGATTCCGCCGGTCTTTCCAACCCCGAATAGCGGTGGTGGTCCCACCACGATTGCGGTGACGGGGGTCAGTCTGGATCAGCAAACCCTTAATCTTGTTTATGGTGATACCGCAACCCTGACCGCAACCGTGGTGCCAGCCAATGCCACCAACAAAGCCGTCAGTTTTAGCAGCAGTAACCCGGCCGTGGTCACCGTTGATGCGATCAGCGGCGAGATCACAACCGTCGGAGCCGGTACGGCGACAATTACCGTGACCACCGCCGATGGTAGCCTTAGCGCCAGCTGTGCGGTGACCGTCCAGGGAAGGCTGAGCATTTTAGATGTCAAAGCGGTAGCCGGGCTCGCAGATAATTATGTCACCGTGTTACTGGCAGGTGATACCTTTATACACAGTAGCAGCAATTTTGATTTTAATCCCGGCACCACCAATCTGGTATTTGGTTCGTCAATCCATGATTCAACCCATTATGCGTTCGGTCTTAATAATACCGCAGCCCCGGGAACCCTGACGCTACAGGGCACAGGTCTAACCAGTGGTATCAACAGCTCCACCGTCACCATCACGGTCCTCCCAGCGGTGACTGGTTTTGCCAATACGGCGTTTGATGATAGCTCCGTCAGCTTTAGCTGGCCGGCCTTAACTGGGGCCACTACCGTCAGCCTGCAGCAGCAAAAAAACGGCGAGTCTGACTGGTCGGCGGCAACCTGCCTGATCAGCCCGAACAGCAATTCCACCACGGCAACGGTGACGGGTCTGGCTCCGGCGACCACTTATCAATTTCGGCTACTGGTAAACGGTGGACAGACCCCTGGGGCTTCCAATCTGGTGACCGTGACCACCAAACCAGTGGCGACTTCGGTTAGTCTAAACAAAACTACAGCCAATCTGATCGTCGGGAATTACCTGTACCTGAGCGCCACGGTTTTTCCAGCCAATGCGGTGAATAAGACGGTCAGCTGGTCAAGTGATAAACCGGAATTTGCCACCGTTGATCAAAATGGCGCGGTAACCGGGGTAGCGCCGGGAACAGCAGTGATTTCCGCAACTACCGCTAATAATTTAGTGGCCAGTTGTTCGGTGACGGTACAGCCGGTTTTTGAGGCATCAACCACTGGTAGCACAGTCAGTATTGATACCTATAACGGCACTAACACAACGGTTATTATTCCCGCCGAAATTGACGGGAAGCCGGTTACCAGTATTAGTGCCAACGCCTTTAAAGGCAAAACCACCGTGACGAGTGTGACGATTCCCGATACGGTTACCAGCATCGGGGCAAATGCCTTTGAGCTAAGCGGCATAACCAGCGTCGCGATCCCGGCCGCGGTGACCAGTATCGGGGATGGTGCGTTTCGGGATTGTGCCAATCTGACAACCCTGAGCTTTGAGCCCAGTACCACCTTGACGACGATTGGGCAAATGACCTTTCAGGGCTGTAAAAAGCTGACCGCTGTCACCCTCCCGGATTCCGTGACAACCCTGGGTCAAGCGGCTTTTTTGCAATGTTTAGCCCTGACCAGTATCAATCTGGATCATGTTAATACGATCGGCGAAAATGCTTTTTTTCAGTGCAATAGCTTAATCGACCTGGTCATTCCCAATACGGTGTCCCAGATAAATGGCCAGGCCTTTTCCGGATGTACCGGCCTGAAGTCGGTGCGGTTTGAAGGCGGTCCCACTATCCAGACCCTTAGTGGGGCGACCTTCTCGGGGTGTCCCAATCTAGAGACGGTGATCTTTGAGCCAAACTCTCAAATTACCGCTACGGGTTGGTCGCTCTTTAGTGGTTGCAGCAAGCTTACCAGTGTGACCCTGCCGCCGATGTTGACAGAGATTGGCAACAATGCCTTTCAAAATAATACAGCCCTGACAGCGGTGACCATCCCCGGCAGCGTCATGGTCATTGGCGAAGCAGCTTTTTATAATTGTAACAAGCTGGCGGTGGTGAATTTTCCGGTAAGTGGATCAGATCTGGTAATTGGCAAAAATGCTTTTAATAACAATAAAGCCCTGACGAGCATCGACCTGCCGGCAAGACTACTAAGCATTGGGGAGGGGGCCTTTCATAATTCTACCAGTCTGACTGCGGTGAACTTTACTGCGGGTTGCAAATTAACCAGCATTGGCAAAAATGGTTTTTCGGAATGTCCCATCACCAGCCTGACGTTGCCGGCGCAGTTGCAGACCATTAACGAGTATAGTTTCTATAATAACCAGTTAAGCGGCACCCTGATTATTCCGACAACCGTGACTGCAATTGGAGTAAATGCCTTTGAAGGGAACACAGCAGGCGCAAATCTGACCGCTTTGGTGATCCAGAGCACCGCAGCCTTGAGTATCGGGGATATGGCATTCAAAAACCACCCCCTCACCACCATTACCATGCCGGTCGGGGTGATCATCAGTGATAACCCCGAGACTATGGGCACGAATGGCACTGACTTTCAGGCGGCCTATACAGCGGGCAGTAACGGCACCTATTATTATTCAAGCGGCTGGAGCAAGTAGCATCCACTAAAAAATCCCCATTCCCAGCTTGCTGCCGGGATGGGGGACCAAGGCGACCTTAGGTCGCCTTTTTAGCGTTGGTAAAAACCCCAAAGTGACGGCAGGGGATGGGTTACGACCTTCGCTGGGTCTACCGGCTTCATGACCAGGGGCTGACAGCAGGCGAAGGGTAATGGTCATAAATTTGCGATTGTCTCTATATGGATCGATTGATAATCCTGCTGATGATTGAAACGCTGTTAACGGGGTATAAATACAATAAAATGTAAGCCTAAATATTAAGGAGGCCATCCCATGTTAATACCAAAAAAAAGATCGCTTCGGTGGGGGACCGCACTGCTGGTGGGGGTCATGCTGATCACTGCCGGGGGCTGCACCACCGGGGCCACTAAAAATAACGACACGGTCAGCACCAGTGATTCTTCAACCGTCACCACCACTCTTGATCCGGCCATTGCTGCGGCGGCCCAAAAAGTGCTGGTGTTCTATCAGTCGGTCACCCTGGATCAACCTCGGGCCCAGGTGGAAACAATGCTGGGGGTGCCCGGGGAAAGTCAACCCGATGGTCGGGTGGCCTACCGCGATCCGGACAGCGGCTATGGAGTGCTGATTAAGTACGGCGAGGATGACAAGGTCTTCGCCAAACGGCTGATCCCCACCGCCAAAGCCCCGGAACTGGCGGCCCTCAATCCCTTGCCGGTCACCGATAAACAAGCCTATCGGATGGCCGCCGGAATGCCCTTTTATGAGGTCCAGGATGTGATGGGCAGCGACGGCATCGAAATCAGCTTAAGCAAGCCCGAAGCCGGCGACCCCAAACAGATCACCGGCCTGGGCTGGTTCAACCCCGACGGTTCCTACGCGGTAGTCTACCTCAATCTGCCCCAGGGACTGGTAGTCGGATCGGAATTTGTCCCGGTGTAGTGGGATCAGCAGAGAACCCATTGCCACAGGATTTTTAGTAAGCAAATTTATTTCAAGTCTGACAATTCATCGCACCAGCAAAAACCCATCCGGAAATCATTGCCGGATGGGTTTTTGTTTTAAACTATTTTTATCCTGGCCCTGGGACCCCATAAAAATGGCCTGTGAATGGTTGTCGGCGATGATTGAATCAGCTTAAATAGGGTAAAAAATTAAGAAAATAATAAACCTTTAGAAAAAGGGAGTGAAACGCATGAATTCTGAACCTGACAAGCGGACGGAGGCGGCACTGATGGCCAGCGAGGCGCCAGTTATAAACAAACTTACAGCCCAGATCGAACCGGAAAACGATGAGGGTGACTTTGCTCTCGCCGATATCATTGATGTTCCGGCTGTGCAGTCTCTGATGGCGAATTTTCAGCGGATCACCGGGATGTTAAGCGCCATTGTCGACAATAACGGGCAGGTGCTGGTCAGCGCCGGCTGGCAGGACATCTGCACCAAGTTCCATCGCTGCCATCCCGAAACCCAGAAAAATTGCATCGAAAGTGACACGATTCTGGCCCGGGCTACCGAGCCGGGTACCTTTCAATCCTACCGCTGCAAGAACGGCTTGTGGGATATGTCATCACCGATTGTGGTATCCGGCCAGCAGATGGGCAATATCTATTTTGGCCAGTTTATCTATTCTGATGAAGAACTGGATCTGGAATACTTCCGCCATCAGGCCAGTTGCTATGGTTTTGACGAAGCCGCCTACCTGGCCGCCCTCGATCGGGTGCCCCGCTATGACCGCAAAACAGTTGAGGAGGTGATGGCCTTTTATTCCCAGTTGGGTGCCATGATATCTGCCTTAAGTTTCAGCAACCTCAGTTTGTCGCGAATCCTCACCGAGCGCAAGCGGGCCGAAGCAGAACTCAAGGAGAGCGAAAAAAGATTTCAACTGCTCTTTACCCGAGCCCCGATGGGCTATCAGTCACTGGATTTCGATGGCAAATTTATTGAGGTGAATCCCAAATGGCTGGAAATTTTGGGCTATCAGAGAGAAGAAGTCATCGGTAAATGGTTTGGCGATTTTCTCTGCCCAGAATATGTTGAGGGGTTCCGCAAGCGCTTTCCGCTCTTCAAAGCCCAGGGCCAGATTCATAGTGAGTTTGAAATGCTCAGTAAAGACGGGCAGCGGTTGACGATCGCCTTCGAGGGGAAGATTGGTTATGATACCGACGGCGAGTTCAAGCAGACCCATTGCATCCTCCAGGATATCACCGAACGCAAAGCCATGGAATATCAGCTTTATAATGAAAAAGAACAGTTCAAAACCACCCTGATATCGATTGGTGACGGCGTCATCTCCACCGATACCCAGGGTAACGTGTTAATCATGAACAAGGTTTCTGAACAGCTCACCGGCTGGACCCAGGCCGAAGCCATCGGCCAGCCCATCGAAACCGTGTTTCAGATCGTCAATGAATTCACCAAGATAAAATGCGAAAACCCGGTGGCAAAGGTGCTGGCGACAGAAGGCATCATCGAACTGGCCAATCACACCCTGCTGATCTCAAAAGACGGCGTCGAACGGCCGATTGAAGACAGTGCCGCGCCGATCATCGATGAAAGCGGCAACTTATCTGGGGTTGTCCTGGTCTTTCGCGATTTTACCGAAAAGAAAAAGAATCATGATGAAATAAAATATTTAAGCTTTCACGATCATTTGACTGGACTCTACAATCGCCGCTTTTACGAAGAAGAATTAGCCCGGCTTGATACCTCCAGAAACTGGCCCCTGACGATTGTGATGGGCGATGTCAATGGTCTGAAACTGATCAACGATTCCTTTGGCCATGGGACCGGCGATCAATTGTTGATCAAGACCGCCGTAACGATCACCAACGGTTGCCGAGCCGACGACATCATCGCCAGAATGGGTGGTGACGAGTTTGTCATGTTATTCCCTAAAACCGATGCCTTTGAAGCCAGCCAACTGATCAAACGGATCAAAACACTGTTGAAAAAAGAGCGTGTCGAGGGCATGGAAATTTCCATCTCATTTGGCTATGAAACCAAAACCAGCAGCCTGGACGACATCGAAGAGATCATTAAAAAGGCAGAAGATGCGATGTATCATAACAAATTATTTGAAGGACCGAGTATAAAAGGCCGGGTGATTGACAATATCATCGACGCCCTCAATCATAAAAGTAGCCGTGAAGAAGTTCATTCGCGACACGTCTCGCTGCTCTGTGAAAAGATGGGTGAGATTCTCGGCTTGGAGGAATTAAAAATCAAGGAGCTGAAAGCCTTTGGTTTACTCCACGATATCGGCAAAATAGCGATCTCCGATAAGATCCTCAATAAGCCCGGCAAGCTCACCGACAATGAATGGATTGAAATGAAGAACCATGCCGAAATCGGCTATCGCATTCTCAGCACCAATAACGATATGACCGAGATCGCCGAGTATGTGCTGGCCCATCATGAACGCTGGGATGGGACCGGCTACCCGAAGGGTCTTAAAGGCCAGGAAATCCCTCTGCTTTCCCGAATTTGCGCCATCGCTGATGCATATGACGCGATGATCAGTGAACGCAGCTACAAGTCTTCGCTGTCAGAGGAGGTCGTCCTGGCAGAACTGCGAAACAACGCCGGCACCCAGTTTGATCCAGAATTGGTGCAGGTATTTATTGAGCGGTTGTGATGCGTTAAGTATTGCCTATCCCCTAAGGAGATTTGCTAAAATGTAATCAGACCAAACTTTAAGACCTGTGACCAGTGTTGATAAGACAGCAATCCAACCATGAAAGAAGAAAAATTTCACAATGTTTATATTATGCGGATGATTTAGCAATAGATCCAGTTCTACCATCAGACGCGATGGCGGGGCTGGATTTTTTTTACATTTGTCAATGTTTTCAGAAAAAGCCTAAAAAGGCGATAATTTACACCTGTTATGATTTGAATAATGTTCAGGATGGCGTATAATTAAATAATCAGTTAAAATCGGCAATTCCTGTAGTCTATTGGGGCAGTCTTTTCGGCCGCACTGACGATCAGCGCCGGGAAAGGGCAGGACCATGGATAAAAATCCCCACAAAGGCCATCGCCAACGGGTTAAAAAGCGGGTCATCAACGAGGGCATCGACAGTTTTGAGGATCACCAGATTCTTGAACTGTTGCTTTTTTATTGCCTGCCAATGAAGGATACTAACGAGCTGGCCCACACCCTGATCGGCCATTACGGGTCGCTGTCGGGAGTCTTTGATGCCGACCCCAAAGACCTCTGCGACACCGCCGGGGTCACCGAAAACACCGCGGTGCTGCTGTCGCTGATACCCGCCCTGGCGCGCCGTTATCAGCAGGGCAAGTTTAAGCAAAAGGCGGTCCTGGGCAGCACCACCGCCGCCGGCGAGTACACCATGGCGCTGTTTACCGGCCGCCTCAACGAGGCCTTTTATGTGATCTGCCTGGACAGCCAAAACCAGGTCAACCAGGCCACCCTGCTCCACGAAGGCACCATCAACGAAGCCCCGGTCTACCCTCGACTGATCGTCGAAACGGCCCTGCGCCACCAGGCCGCCAGCATCATCCTGGCCCACAACCACCCCGGTGGCAGCCGCCAGCCCTCGCCGGCCGACCTGGCCGTGACCCAGAAAATCAAAGCCGCCACCGAAGCGATTGCCATCCCGGTGGTCGATCATATTATTGTGGCCGGGGACGGGTATTACAGTTTTGCTGAGCAGCGGGTGCTGTGAACTGGGCAGAAGGGTACAAGGCAATTTAACGCAGAAATCCACCCATAAAAGAGGAAAAAAATGTATAATAACGATTATATTATGCGGATGATTGAAGATTTATCGACTTTTTTAGCCAATGTCGTTTTTCAGAAAGACCTTGCATCAGTCGATATTTTCGACGAACAGGGTAATATTACGGCAAGCAATTTATTGCATTTGCAGCTTGTGACAATGATCGACCAAGGACGGATCAACGAGGCCGAAAACCTGCTGTTCGAAAAAGTCTCAGCCCATCCCAACCCGGTCTATTTACAGGTGGCCCTTGATTTTTATGCCAGTCTTGACAAACTCAGTGATGCGGTCCTCAATCAGGCCGGTTTTCCCCGATCCGAGATCGTCGAAGGATTGCCGACATCAAAAAGCTTTACCAAAGGATCTGATATCGATCCCGGCCGGCCATCTGCCATGATGGCCGGTCGGGATTTTTTTATGGGCAGAACTGAAAAAAATATTCTTAAAACCCCACACGGGTCTCATTTTTGACATGTTCCCGGGCGGTGCCCACCGGGTTTTATAGCAGATGTTAGGTTTTTGGGAGCCAGAACATCGACGGCGGCCTTTTTGTTGAAAAAAACGGTGGGTTTGGGTGGATAAGGTTTTGCGTTTACTTAAGAAAAGCGTATAATAAAATAGTGTGTTTAGCTTTACAGTCAAAAATTGAAAAATTTTGTTTAATAAATTAAGTTGTGGCCGTATGGCTTAGCTTAAATTTGATATAATAGACCAAGTACATTTACTGCGTTTGAAATTATTTAATCCATCAACGAAAAGAGGTGATTGGCATGTGGTGTAAAATTTGTAACACCGAGACACCAAAAGCAGAATGTGATATCTGCGGTGCAAAAACAGAAGCAGGAATGCCCGTGGAAGTGTGTTGGTGTGAAAACTGCAAAACGCCAGTCATAAAAGAAGCCAATGCAATTGACAAAAATATTTGTCCGCTTTGTGGGGGCGACACCACGCATCTCGGCGCAGATCTTCGCCCGGTATTTCCGGAAGAGCGTTTATTAATCGAGATAATTCTAGGAAAACCCCTGGAGTATTTAAATAAAACAGTTTGGGTGGTCAACAATCGCTATTTTATCGATGGTCAATTAAAAGTATTGCCTTCGACAAAATTAGAAAAAGCAAATATCCCTGAGGCGGTTGAACAGCTCGATCTTTACAAAACTCAAAATTCTTATGATCGTTTTAATGAATCAATTAAGACATTTATCAAAGCCAACAAACGACGGCTCGAATATTTAGAGAGTGAGGCCTTTGCCTTTATTAATAGTACCGTAAAAAAGTACCCCATTGAGAATGTCGTCATCTCGTTCTCAGGTGGCAAAGATTCTACCGTTACAGCGGATCTGGTCACTCGGGCACTTAGTAATCCTAGCCTGGTCCACATTTTCGGTGACACCACCCTGGAATTTCCATTAACCATGGAATATGCTAAGCGTTTTCGGGTTGATAATCCTTTAGCTATTTTTAAAACTGCCAAAAACAAAGACCAGGATTTTTACAAGGTCTGTGAAGATATCGGGCCACCAGCACGGATGATGCGCTGGTGTTGCTACATGTTTAAAACCGGTCCGATTACCCGGTCCCTTAACAACATGTATAAAAATGAAAATATTTTAACCTTCTATGGGATCAGAAAATGTGAATCAGCTGCACGCAGTAAATATAAGCGAATCGAAGACGATGCAGAATCCATCAAAATCCAAAAACAAACCGTGGCATCACCGATTTTCTTTTGGAAAGACATTGATATTTGGTTATATATCCTAGCTGAGAACATTGATTTTAATGATGCCTATCGCCTCGGTTATGATCGCGTCGGGTGTTGGTGTTGTCCAAATAATAGTATCCGGGCACAGTTTCTGTCTAAAATATACATGCCGGAACAATCAGAAAAATGGCGTGAATTTTTAATTGATTTTGCCAGAAAAATTGGCAAGCCGGACCCTGAAGTTTATGTTGATACCGGTAAATGGAAGGCCAGACAAGGCGGGAATGGTGTTGAATCGGCCCAAGATGTCAAAATTAAGTTTACCAATTGTACCACAGAAAATAATGCTAAAATATATCGTCTCAATAAGATGATTACTGATGAGTTTATCAATATGTTCATTCCTTTTGGTGAAGTCAAAAATGAACTTGGCCGCAAGCTGATAGATGAAAAAATCATCGTTGATATTAAGACAAAAATTCCCATTATTTCAATCCAGCCCTTTGAGCAGGACGGATATGAAAATGCCGTAAAAATTGCCACCATGAACGTGAAAAAACATGATGATTTGCAACGAATGATAGGTTATCAAATCAGAAAGTATAATGCCTGTCGTAAGTGTTTAAAATGCGAATCTTTATGCAAGTTTGGGGCCATTACCATCAATGCTGATCACTATAAAATAGATAGTCAGAAATGCAAACACTGCAAAATGTGCGTCACCGCCAAATATCTCGAAGGCGGTTGCATGATGGATAAGTTTTTAAAAACAAAATAAGTGAAAAGAAGCGGAGTTAAAATGAAAATTCGGGGACATGAAACATTCTACATTAGAAAAGGATGGCTGTATAAAGGTTTAAAAAACGTCAAACAGAATCCAACCGTTTTTACAAATAAAGCCGAAAACCCAATGGATGTTTTGGGGATTGGTTCGAACATGGTGAAATCATTGCGGTACTGGTTACAGGCAGTGGGTTTAACACGTGAGCCAAAATCGGGTGTTCGCGGACAGGAATTTACAGACTTAGCTGACCTGATTTGGAATAATGATCGCTATCTCGAAGAACTGGGAACTCTATGGTTGCTTCATTACTATTTAGCAAGTAACAAAGAGAATGCTACCAGCTGGTATTACTTTTTTAACGAATTCGTGTTAAGTGAATTTAAAAAAGAAGATTTTGTGACCATGCTCACAAACTTCACCATTACCGAATTTGGAGTGGAGTCAGCGTTATCATCCTATGAAGATGATTTTACCTGTTTGATAAATACCTATGTCTCTCGGCATAAAGTCAACCCTGAGAAGGTGTCACCCGAAAGTAATATGGAGTGTCCATTTGGTGAATTGGGATTAGTGGATTTAGTAAACAAAAAAGAAAAAATTTACCGCAAAACCGAACCTCAAAAGAATATGCTCCATTCGCTAATTGTATTTGCGGTGATTTTAGATCAGGAAAAAGACAATCCTGAAATAAAAATTCAGGATTTGCTGAGAAAACCATGCAACGTGGGAAGGGTTTTTAATTTAGATATTATCGAACTAACCGGGCATTTGTATCAAATCGAAAAATTGGGTCATATCAAAGTCGTTCGTACGGCTGGGCTGGATGTCATCAAGATCTTAACCGATATGGATTATGCCACCTGTATACAAACCTATTACGATTCGTTGGTTTAGAAATGTTGGAACTAAGAGGAGACAAAGATGACATTAACTGATTATATACAAATTGAAGGCGGTTTTTTATCAGCCGTAAATATCGCTTTTGATTTGAACAACGACAAAAAAATAAAGAGCTTTATTCCAACATTTGGTTCGCTCGAACTCTTGAAAGACCTACTACTCAGTACCCATGACAAGTCAACAGACCGTGCCCGGATCTTAATCGGTGCCTATGGCAAGGGGAAGTCTCAGATTATCCTTGTGCTCTTGGCACTTGTTTATCGAAAAGAACCCGCGCTTTTTGAGAATTTACTGCAAGCTTTAAAAGATTTTGAACCTGAATTATATGACTATGTCCTTGATTATATGAATGGTGATAAAAAATTACTGCCAATTGTGATACAGGGAAGCCATACCAGTTTAAACCAGTCCTTTTTAAGTGCGCTCCAAAAATCCCTTGAATTCGCAGAGTTAGCAGATTTAATGCCGGATACCCATTTTCAGGCAGCCCTGAATGTCATTAACCGTTGGGAAAGTGAATATCAAAATACATACCTCAAGTTCATAAATAGTATTGACTGTCCGTTAGACGAATTCACGATGGCCCTCGGTGATTTTGATGTTAACGCGTATGAAAAATTTGAAAAAATTTATCCAACTCTAACTTCCGGTAGCCAATTCAACCCATTTTTAGGCTTTGATGTGGTTGAACTGTACAGCGACGTGGTCGATGCACTTTGCAAAAGAGGTTATGCAGGGATTTATGTTGTCTACGATGAGTTTAGTAAATACTTAGAGTCGAGTATTACCAAGGCTTCCATCACCGATATTAAAATGCTTCAAGATTTTGCTGAAAAATGCAATCGCAGCAAAGAAAAACAAATGCACTTATTATTGGTATCGCATAAGGATATTACAAATTATATTGATAAGCTGCCGTTGCAGAAAGTAGATGGCTGGAAGGGCGTTTCGGAACGATTTAAACATGTGGAACTGCTCAATCATTTTTCACAGATTTATGAAATCATTTCCAACGTTATTAAAAAGACCGTCTCCTTCAAAACTGAATTCTTACCAGCACATTCCAATGAATTTGAAGAATTGATAAATAATTATCAGGTAGGAGAGCTCTTCTCTGAATTGGAGACAGATCATCTACAATCTGTGATTAGTGGGTGTTATCCGCTGCAACCGGTGACAACCTTTATCTTGCCACGGTTATCAGAGCTGATTGCCCAAAATGAACGAACCTTATTTACATTTTTATCATCTAATCACAAAAATACCTTGAGTGAGTTTTTGCGAAATGAACAGGGAAGCTTTCCCTTGCTTACCCCGGATAAACTCTATGACTATTTTGAACCCTTATTAAAGAAGGAACCCTATACGAGTGAAATAAGAAAAGTCTATAATACGGCAGCCAGTATTTTAACGCAGCTTGATTTAGACAATCTTGAAGCCAAGCTTGTTAAAACCATCGCTTTAATTGAGATTGTTAACCAACCTGTAAAACTGCCACCAGTAGCAGATGTCATAACGAAATTATACGGCAATAGCGTGGCCGAGGCTCAGAAAGTAGGAAGTGCTTTAGCCGATCTCAAAGATAAAAAATTTGTGGTTTATGTGAGTCGCAAAACCACCCATTTAAAACTAAAAAGTCCCATTGGTAGTGATATCAGAAAGAAGATTTTAGATCTGGCCGAAAAAAACAAACACCTGTATGATGTCAAAGCAATTCTAGCTGAAGTTTCTATGGATCAGTATCTCTATCCAACCAGCTACAATGACGATATGGAGATTGTCCGGTATTTCGATTTTTCATTTATTAATGGCAATGAATTTTTAGCCGTTGATGACTGGTCAAAGAAAATATTCGATTTGAAAGCAGATGGGATCGTTTTTGGGATCATCCCCGAAAATTCAGAAATTATAGCAACAATTGAAACGAAAATTTTAAAACAGGGTGAGATAGAACCCCGAGTCCTCTTTGTTTTGCCAAAAGAATACAAAGTAATAAACGACACTGCCTATGAGTATAATGCCGTTAAAACAATCAAAGCAACGGCCAAAGATGATGAAGCCTTTGTCTTTGAGTGCAATCTATATGAAGATGATCTCGTCGAAGCCTTAAACGCATTTGTTATGGGCTACACCAAACCGGAGCTGCGTGAAGCGCATTATTATTATCAGGGCGAAAAAAAGACTTTCTATCGTAAAGCCCAGCTGTCCCAACAATTGTCCAATATTTGCCAAGAAATTTATTATAAAACTCCGATCATTAAAAATGAGATATTAAATAATCACGAATTAACTTCAGTAGCCAACCGGAGCCGAAACCGTGTGGTTAAGGGTTTATTAGCCACAAAACTTGAACCCATGCTGGGTTTGTCAGGATCGGGACAAGAGGTTTCATTTATGAGAAGCGCTCTGATTGTCACCGAAATTTTGGAAAATTATAGCTTGATACCTAAACTTAAACTACACAATTTACCAGACGAAAACCTGCAAAATATTATCAACGAGATCAATCAATTTTTTCTGGAATCAGGAAATAGTAAGGGGATATCATTTGGTAAACTTTATCAGAAGCTGACAAAACCGGAGCATCACATCGGTTTAAAGCGTGGGGTAATACCGATTTATATTGCCTGTGTACTTAACCAATACAAAGAGCACCTCGTTATACTTAGCAATGATAGTGAGGTAGAAATCACTGCCGATTTACTTAATAGCATCAATGAAAACCCAACGGATTATGTGGCGTATCTAGAAGAATGGAATGCTGATAAAACTGAATATATTAATCAACTTGAAAGCTTATTCGCAGAATTTATTACCGAATCAGAAAAAGAATTCAACTCATTTGCATACATCACCCGGGGTATGCAGCGTTGGTTTATGTCTTTACCAAAATATGCCAGAGAGTTAAAATCCATTTATTTAGGTAATGACACGTTTGAAAATTTAGATAAAGCCGACAAAAAACTAATTCAGAGTTTGATGAAACCAAGCCTTAATTCTCGGGAATATTTATTTGATAAACTTTTTTCAATCTACGGTTTAGATGGATTTAGTCTCACGGTCATAAATCATTTGGAAAAATCAAAGGGTATTTTCGATCAGGCAAAAGCTCATTTGATAAAAAAATTGATGGCCGATTTAGGCACCTTATTTAAAACCGAAGATGTGCAAAATTTTAATACTACCTATAGCTCAATTATAAAAGATTGGCTTGATACCTTAAAAGTAACCACTAAAACCCATAGTTTTACTGGCAGTAATGGGTCTGTATTTCAGGTCATCCAAAGCATCACCAATGATCAAGTCACCTTTATGGAACGCTTGTCAAAAGCCGCCGTTGGTCTTAGAATTGATGATTGGAATGAGACCACGATCCAAAACTTTTTAACGGTGCTGGAAGCGTTCAAAAATACAGTCGAACAGTATGATCAAGAAACCGTTGAGAGTAGTCAAGCAGGTGGAAACGAAAATTATATTTTAACCGTTCGCAACGACAATGGGGAAGAAAGCATCAAGCGTTTTTCCCGTATTGAAGCAAGTAGCAGAGCGAAAATTTTAAAAAATGAAATCAGCACCGCCATCGAAGACATGGGTCAAGCCATCACCGAAGAAGAAAAACGGCAGATCCTTTTGGAAATCTTAGAAACTATGATTTGATCGGAGCGAAAAATGAATTCAACAGAAAAAATAGCTTATTTTGATAATGCCGCAACAACCTTTCCCAAACCAGAAAAAGTATATCAGACCTTGGATTCTTTTTATCGGACCTATGGCGTCAACGTGGGAAGAGGTCAACATCGCCTTGCCAATCAAGCAAGGTTATTAGTAGAGGATACAAGAGAACGATTATTAAAGCTTTTTGATTGCAATCAAAATCAGAAAGTGATCCTGACCCCATCAGCCACTGAAAGTCTAAATGTTATTCTCCAGGGTTTGCCCTGGAGAAATAACATGAACGTTTATATTTCTCCCTTCGAGCATAATGCCGTTACCCGCATCTTACATCATCTTTCCAAAACATATCATTTTGATTTACATCAGTTATCCGTTGAACCTTTATCGCTTTCTTATGATCTAGAACAAATAAAATATCAATTTCAAGACAACTTGCCGCACCTCGTTGTAATCAGTCACGGCAGTAATGTTTGCGGCGCAGTCGCGCCGATAAAAGAAATCTTTGAACAGGCTAAACTTTACGAGGCGATCACAATAACCGATATGGCTCAAACCGCCGGTCTCATTAACACCAGTTTGCGTGAAGTAAAATCGGATTTCACTGTTTTTGCAGGGCATAAAACACTCTTTGGCCCTTTGGGGGTCGGCGGGTTTATTATGGATAATACGATTAAACTTAAACCCTTGCTTTATGGTGGTACGGGAGTGGATTCCGCTAATCAAGATCTTCCCGAAACCTTACCCGAACGCTTTGAAGTTGGCAGCCCCAATGTTTCTGCCATTGCCGGTCTCAATGCAGCGTTGCAATGGATTGAAGAAACAACAATCGATTCGATTTTAAAAAAAGAACATGAAAACAGAAGCCAACTGGTTAATATTTTAAAAAAATACGATAACATCAAAACATTTCTGCCAAATGAGAGTAACAGCATTGGGGTGGTTTCAAGCATCTTTGATGATTATGGTAGTGACAGTATCGGAAAGGTGTTAGATAAATATCACGTTGCAGTAAGAACAGGGCTCCATTGTTCCCCAACTGCCCATCAGTTTTTGAAAACCTTTCCAGGCGGAACGGTACGGTTTAGTGTGAGTTATTTTACGAATGAAGAAGATTTCGAGATGTTAGGTGAGGCGTTGGATTTTATTGAAGAGAATAGTTGAAGCCAAAAATTTGAAAGAGGTATGGCTGTGAGTTTAAAAGACATAAATATAAAACGTGAGTATCGGTCATTAACGGATAATGTGGTAAGGGATTTTTATAATCCACTCTTGCAGGAAGCTGTGCTTTATCAAAGAGCGGTAGGTTATTTTTCTTCGACTGCCTTGATAGAGATTACAAGAGGTATCACAGGTCTTATAAAAAACGGTGGTAAGATCCAGATGGTAGCTTCACCCTATTTGTCTGATGAAGATTTTAGTGCCATTAAAAGCGGTTATGAGCAGAGAGAGTGTGTGATAAAAAACGCAATACTACGGGAATTAAAAGAAGAGACCGGTGAATACGAAAAACAGAGATTAAATCTTTTGGCGAATCTTATCTCAGAAAACATATTAGATATAAAAATTGCCTTTACTGAAGATAAAAATATGATGGGTATGTATCATGAAAAAATGGGGATTATCCACGATCAATATGATAACAAAGTCGCTTTTTCTGGATCGATGAATGAAACCTCGGCAGCGATGTATTTGAATTATGAAACGATCGATGTGTTTTGCACGTGGAAAGATGATTCAGAACGGGTCGAATTAAAAGAAAACGCATTCTCTGCTATCTGGAATGATCAGGAGCAAAATATACGAATAATAGATTTTCCGGACTTGAAAAAAGAAATTATTGAAAAATATAAAAAACAAACAGTTGATTTTGATAAACCCTTATTAGAATACGAAGATACTATTTTAAACTATTCTGTAGAAGAAAAAAATGCTTGTTACTCAGTGAAACCGAGAATGCCATCTACTGTTAAGTTACATGATTATCAAATTGAAGCAATTGAAGAATGGGCGAAAAATGACTATCGGGGCATTTTTGATATGGCAACTGGAACTGGAAAAACATTTACAGGATTAGGAGGTATCGTCAGACTTTGTGAAGAAGTAAAAAATCGACTGGCAGTAATTATTGTTTGTCCTTTTCAGCATCTCGTCGAGCAGTGGGTTGAGGAAATATTGTTATTTAATATTAAACCGATCGTCGGTTATAGTGCTTCAACGCAAAAAGATTGGAAGCGGAGATTGGAAAAGGCGATTCGCGATCAAAAACTTGATGTTAAGGATAGTGAGTTTTTTTGCCTGGTCTGTACAAATGCAACGTTTTCTTCTGAATTTATTCAAACGCAAGTAAAAAAAATAAAAGGTAACGCACTATTACTGGTGGATGAAGCACACAATTTTGGAGCAAATTATTTAAGTAAACTGCTTTCTGAAAAGTTTAATTCTCGGTTAGCCTTATCAGCAACACTCGATAGACATCATGATGAAGAAGGAACGGCGAAACTCTACACTTATTTTGGGAAAAAATGTATTCAGTACACCCTTGAAAGAGCCATTGAAGAAAAAAAACTGACACGCTATAAATATTATCCGGTTTTAGTATCTTTAAATGAAAGCGAGTTAGAGCGTTATCTGGAATTAACCTTTGAAATAGGCAAGTGCGTGATGAAGATGAAGAACGGAAAAATGAAACTAAATAAAAAAGGTGAGATGCTAGCGCTGGAACGCTCACGTTTGGTTGCTGGAGCTAAGAATAAAATAGAGATGTTAAAAAAAACCATGCAACCCTACTTAGAAGATAGGCATATATTAGTTTATTGCGGAGCAGCAAAAATATTAAAAGAATACGAGGAAAATACCGAAACTGATGCAGAAGATTTAAGGCAAATTGATGTTGTGACGGACATGCTTGGTAATAAACTGAACATGAAAGTATCCCAATTTACTTCAAAAGAAGACATGGCAGAACGTAAAATACTAAAGCGTGAATTTTCAACTGGCGAAAACTTACAAGTGCTGATTGCCATAAAGTGTTTAGATGAGGGTGTCAATATACCCCAAATAAAAGTTGCTTTTATACTGGCTAGTACAACAAATCCCAAAGAATACATACAAAGACGTGGTCGAGTTTTACGGCTTGCAGAAGGTAAAGATTATGCTGAGATTTATGACTTTATAACGCTACCAAGGCAGCTAGCGGATGTTTCTTCATTGACCGAGGTTCAGATGCAAAGAGAATTGAGGTTAGTAAAAAATGAATTATTTAGGGCTGAGGAATTTGCAAAAATATCGATGAATATGTGCGCAGCAACAGCAATTATTGATGATATAAAAGAGGCATATTCTATTAAAGATGATGAGATTAAATTTGAGGAGGATTTTGAATATGGACAGTTCTAAAGCGGACATTGTGGAATTCAATGGAATCGAGATTGATACAAAGAAAATCAATAAACTTTTGAAACGCTTAATCATTAAGGAAAAATCAAATATCAAAACTAAGCAGTATAATGATGCCGAAATGGTGAAAATCATTAAGAAGATGATTGAGGAGGAAGTAGAATGTTATTAAGATCCATAAAAATAAAGGATTTTCGCCAATTTATAGGGGAGCAAGATCCAATTAGCTTTGCGACAAATCCAGAAAAGAATGTGACAGTTATCATGGGTGAAAATGGTTCTGGGAAAACAACATTCGCTCAGGCATTTACCTGGTGTTTATATCGTGATACAGATTTTGAAGATAAATCCATGTTGTGCAAAGTGACAGCGCAGAGAATGCTACCGAATACCGAAGAAAAGGTACGCGTTGAGTTGGCGTTAAATCATAACGACATTGAATATCAAATTATCCGAGAACAATTATACAAAAAAGATAGTACTGGAAATATTAAATCACTCAGCCCTGTTTTTTTTATTGCGTATAAAAATCATGATGGTCAGCAGGAATTTGTTAGCGAATTAGAAACTGAGAATCGAATGAAAGAAATTCTGCCTAAAGAACTATCGCGCTACTTTTTCTTTGATGGTGAACGTATTGGGAACATGAGTAAGGACTTAAGAAAGGGTAAAAGCCAGGAGTTTGCTAAAGCGGTAAATGGGCTTTTAGGTCTTAATGCATTTACCGCTGCATTAGATCACCTAAAAGGCCGAGGAACTAAAACATCTGTTTTGCGAGCCTATGATAACAGTTATGAAGGCGGTAGCGCAAATAAGCTTGCCATGTACACAAAAGAAATTGAAGCGTTTGATATAGAAATCGACAGAATTGAAAAAAGACTATCAAATATTGAGCAAGAAGAGAGTCTCGCTAATGAAAAATGTATTGAACTGAATCTGAAAATCAGTCAAAACATGGATAGTGAGCGTCTAGCCAAAGAAAAGAATATGTTAAACTGCGATCTGCTAAAGACAAGGCAGGCAAAGGAATCGCAAAAGCAAGGGTTGCTCAAAAAATTCAATAACGGTGCTGCTGTCTATTTTTCTAAAAAAATGATGCAAGATTCGCTGATTCTGCTAAGTAAAGAGAAAGTTATTGATAAAGGTATCCCCGATATCCACGCCCGAACAATAGATTTTTTAATTAAGCGTGGCTCATGTATTTGTGGCAGTAAAATAGAGAAAGGAAATGAGGCATATAATGAATTAATTGCCATACTCGACTACATCCCACCGCAATCAATCGGCACGGTTGTCACCCAGTTTATCAGGGAATGTGAATTAAAAACAAATTCTGACAGTCTTTTTTCAGATGTTAGAGACAGTTATAAATTCATTCGTGACTATGACAAATTAGAATCTGCTCTTGAAAACAAAATTGGTTTAATAGAAGAAAAATTATCGCAATTTGAAAGTGTCGGTGTCTACCAAAAAGATTTAATGAAATATGAAAAACATCTTCGAGAATTAATAGAAGAAAGAGATGTGCTAAACCAAAAACTAGGTGGTTTGAACAAGGAAAAAGAGACACGTGAAAACGACAGGAGCAAGTTAGCTTTAGCGGATGTGAATAATAAGAAAATCGAAATCTATAAAGCCTACGCCCAATATATGTTTGATGAACTGTATTCAATTCATGCCCATAAAGAAAATGAAATCAGAAAAGAACTTGAAAATAGTGTGAATGAGATTTTTAAAAATATTTATGATGGCGGTTTTTCTTTAGCAATTGATGAGAAATATAATATTCAAATTATTGCCACCGAATTTGAAGGCTACAATGTGGATGTTGAAACATCAACAGCCCAGAGTATTTCAGTCATTTTTGCATTTATAGCAGGGGTCATAAAAATGGCAAGAAAAAGCAAGGAACTTGAAAATGAACTTCTTGTTTCAGAACCATATCCTTTAGTAATGGACGCACCCTTATCTGCTTTCGACAAAACACGGATCAAAACAATTTGTGATACGCTACCCAATGTTGCAGAACAGGTAATTGTTTTTATCAAGGATACAGATGGTGAGATCGCAGAAGAAAACATGGGAAATAAAGTTGGAAAGCGGTATTTGTTTAAAAAGCATAGTGAATTCGAAACATATTTGATTGCGAGGTAATAAGATGTTTGATAGAGAGTACCAATTTCGAGGCCGTCATGCTGAAGTAGTTAGTAAACTGACATCGGAATTCGATAAAAATAAAAATAAGCTATTTAGCAGAAATTTTGATGTTTATTTGGCTGCACCGATTATCGGTTTTTTGTATCAACGAAAAGCTGAGTTAGACAAAACGGGGATAAACACAAAATTTCTCGCTGATATTCAATTCAACAATCAGCGTGATTTAAAATTTAATTACAGTTTAATTATGTTACTTGACGAAAACCATGAGCCTGATTTTCAAGAACGGGTAAACAAAGCGTTCCGCAATTTTGGTAGCGATAAAAGTGCCGTGGATGAAGATTTGTATGAGTCATATGTTCGTGGTGGGGTAGAAGTTTTGAATGAAAAACTGCTTTTAAATGCCAACAATGCAGAAGATTATTTTAATAATTTGTATGATTTTATGGAAGAATTCGATGAACGATATAACGAAAAAATAACAAAAGAAAGCATTGATGAGTTATGTCGCTTAGCTAGAAGTTAAGTCGATGGACAGTCAAACTCAAAGGAATAAACTCACAGAGAAGCTGGCCATTATTTATAAAACACAGGGCTACATTACTGAAGATTTTCTTTATTCTGAGTTAGAAGAAACTGATCTAAAAATAGATGAGATTGACTCATTCGTGGATCACCTATTATCGATTGGTATAATCATCCGTGATGATGTAGGTGAAGAAATTGATGAAGACACTCATGATCGAAGTAGATTAGATTATGAGGTGCTTTTTCGCGAAGTGATTAAAGCTGACCCAACCCTGAAGCCTTTTATTGATAAAGTGCGTTCAATAAAACCACCACAGAATCGAGAATGGCAGTTTTTAATTCTACAGGCTAAGAATAATAACAAGTATGCTAAAGAACGAGTGATTGAAATGTATTTAAAAATTGCTGTAAAAATTGCTTATTCATTCCATATAAAATATAGTTTGCCATTGGCTGAGACAATACAAGATGGTTGCATCGGTTTAGTGATTGCTTTAGACAAATTTGAAATAGGGAAGCAAGACAATTTTTCAACCTACGCACCCTGGTGGATCAGGCAGAATATCTTGAGACGAGCGCAATTACTGAATCCGCATATATATGTTCCATACCATATTAAAGACACATTATTCGGTATCTACGATGTACTAAAAGATTTTTGCTTATATGAATACGATAGTACTAAGATTGATGAAGAGCTTTTGACAGCGGTATCGAAAAAAATAGATTGTAGTAAAGAAGACGCAGAAGTCTATATCGGTTATCTCATTACTTTTTATAGTATAGAAGAATTAATGGAAGAAAAAAATATAGATTTTAGTGATGAAAACTTTGCAGAAGAAGAAATGTTGCATGAAGTAAATAATTCTGAGTTGAATAAAATATTTGAAACAATGTTTGATAGTTTCAATGAGCGCGAAAAAAATATCGTATTTTCTCGTTTTGGTTTTAATGATGGACGAGAAAAAACATTGGAAGAGGTTGGTAATGAATTTGGTGTTACACGAGAAAGGATACGGCAGATTGAGGCTAAGGCACTGAGAAAATTAGAACACCCAAAGAGAGTAAAGGTTCTAGCGGAATTTATAGAATAGAAACACAATAGATAAAAAAATAAAACGAAAGAGGAAAAATATGGGTGAAATTAAATTAAAAGATATTTTTCAAAATAATTTAGATAAAGGCAAATTAGTGCTACCTGATTTTCAACGTGACTATGTTTGGAAAGATGAACAACAAAAAAATTTATTAGCATCAATTCTAGTTAAGTTGCCAATTGGTAATCTTTTGTTCATACAAGGCAGCAATGAAGACTTTGCTGTGAAACAAATTGCGTTTAAAGGCAAAGTTGATAATTCTATTATAGATAAAGAGTGTGAGTATTTACTTGATGGGCAACAACGTGTAACAACGTTACTAGATTTCTTCTATGATTTTTATAAATCACCAACAGAATGGAAAAGTAATAATATGCGATTATACCATCATCTAAGAAAAAGATGGTATCTTAAATTTGACACAAAAGAATCCCATGCTGTATTTGGATACGATAATCTGCGTTTTAAGGATTTATCAAGTTTTGAGCCAAGTGATGTATTATGCGCTTTGACAAGTTTTAAAATAAACTCAAGCTCGTTTTCAAAAGAAAAAGATATCTTTCACCCCGAGTTCTGTTTAAAAGATAGCCTTGGTGAAGAATTGAAAGATGGAAATTTTAAAATTGCGCTAGCAAAAAAATTGGCAGATGATAATATGATTCCTTTGTATTGTATATATGATGATAGAGAAAAACAAAACAATTCACTACTAACAAAAGTCATTAAAAACATTGCTTACAATAGAGCTGAGTGTTTAAAAGAAATGTGTAAAAATGATCAGAAAAAAACCGTTGAACTGCTATCAGTGGTAGATGAAGACATAGCGAAACATTTAGATGATAAAGATCAAATTAAAGAAAACTGGATGACACTTTATACTCAGTGGGCTCTAGATGTAAGAACATATTTATTTGGATTACTAGATTTTGAAATGACAACGATTGTTTTGCCATCGGATGAGATTTCAAGAGCGATTGCAATATTTGAATCTGTTAATGAAGGTGGAACAAAACTAAGTAATTTTGATCTGATTGTAGCAAAATCTGCAAGAGATAGTGACTATGATATATCGTTAACGGATCGAATAAGTGAGATATTAAAGAAAAGTGTTTCTATACCCGTTAGTTTTAATTTACAAATCAATGAAAAATTTGATTCTGAAGCATTTAAAATTTATGATGACAACGGTCTAACAAACGCGTTTAAAGAAAACTTCCTGAATTTTCTATCAATTTATTATTACTCCATGAAAAAAAATGAAGAGATAAAAATAGATTTGATAAAACAGAAAAAGATACTTAGTTTAACGACTGAGGCCATCAATACGAGCATAGAAAAAGTAGTTAGTGCACTTTTGAGAGTTTATGCATTTTTAAATTATAGATGTGGTGTTCTTTCAATAGAAGACATACCATATAAACTTATGGTTCTCCCCATGGCAAAACTACTTATGGATGATTCAAATTGGAGTGATCCCTTTGTAATAAACAGATTAGAATACTATTACCTTGTTAGTATATTTGGTGGTGCTTATAGAGAAAGACAAAATCAAGTATGTATAGATGATTTAGAAAATATTGAATCATTAAAAACTGATACTAATAAATTTGCCCTTTACGAAGAACGTGTATTGAATGTGCAGTTATATTCTGATAAGAATTTACTTTTGCTTAAAGAAAAAGAGGAAGTACCTACTGCTATTCAAAAAAGTATCTATCAGTTTGTCATAAGTCAACAGCCCAAAGACTTTTTCAGTAATAATCAATTGAAAGCTTGGGAGATCTCAAGAAAAGAACCTTTGTTGTTTGACAAAATAAAAGAAGATATAGATGTTGAATTACATCATATTATCCCGTTAGGTGATGCTAATAACATAAAACAGAGCGCTAAGAACATTAGAAAAGATAAGAAAAATATTCTGAATTCACCAATGAATAAAACATACATTTCAAAATTTTCAAATCGCAGAATTTCTGATTTATCACCTGGAAAATATTTCGAATTCATTGATGACTATCAGTTAGTCTCTCATTTAATACCAACTGAAACAAATAACTTAGTTAAAACAAAAAAGGATGTTGACCTGTATGAAGCATTTATAGAAACAAGATATAATTGTTTTTGTAATACGGTAAAGACGAGAATAAATACTTTGAAAAATTAAAAATTTGATTAGACGAATTCAAATAACAACAACAATACCCGGATGGTAACCAACAAAAGAGAATCGATTAAGACGCCAGCGCCAGCCATCAATCCACTACATATCACATCCCAAAAACGAGGTGAACCATGAAACCAATTATTGCTGCTTGTGGAAATGACTGCAGCGTCTGTCCCCGGATGCTGCCTAAAACGGCTGCCGAATTAACGGCGACGGCGGAACTGTGGTATAAGTTCGGCTATCGCGATCAGGTGGTCTCCAATGATGAGATCAGCTGTCGGGGTTGCACCCCGGACACCTGGTGTCGACATGAAATTGTTACCTGTACGGCCAGTCGAAAAATAAAAAATTGCGGTGAATGTGGCGATTATCCCTGTAACAAAATACTGGCAGCCTTTGAGAATACGAAACGCCATCGGCCGGATTGCCAAAAATGTTGTACCGAAGCGGAGTTTGCGATCTTGGAAAAGGCTTTTTTCGAAAAACAAATAAATCTGGAAAAAGTGCGGAACGATAAGGAACAGCGATGAACTGTTCAACCTGTTCAGCCTGGGAAAATTCAATTTACGCACGCAGGTCATCCCGGATATCAATGAATTCTTTTGAAAGCAGGTCAAAATGAGAATCAATAAAATGCCATTATTCAAGATAGTCGCAGTTCTTCTTTATCCGTTGTTTTTTTTACTGATGCAGGAGCTGTTTGCCATCCTTGAAAATTCACCCAATACGATGATGACTTTGGACGAAAATTTTTATCGGCTATTAGCGTTGAAGCTTGCGCTGACACAATTTTTCCAATGGTTTTTACTGGGGGTGCTGCTGGCTTTTCTTAATGTGAATGATCGTCCCCGCTTTCATTTTAAAAAGGGTCTTTTTCTGATTGCCATGGCCTGGATGGTTCTGGCTTTTATGGGATTGTATCCGAATGTTGTGATTATGAGTTTCCCGCACGCAAAATTTCTGGAATTACTGCGCAATGTGGTCCCGATTTTTTCTGGTTTCTTTCTTTTTAAAAGCTTGCTTGGCGAAGAAAAGATCACCTGTCCTGATCGGAAAGAGATTGATGGTGCCCGGCATTAATTTATTTGAGCCTGATCTTTTGTTTAAAATTGAGACGACAGTTGAGATAGAAAGCACAACCAACTAAAGCTATAAAAATTCCCCAAAGGAGGTCCCACCCCATGCTCACCGCACCCCCAACCCCAGCCCTGATTGCCCAATGGCAGTCCGTCTTTAAAACCTACCAGTCGCGGCTGGTGCCCAATCGAAAAAGCACCGCTGAGGTGATTGCCTATCTGTCCGAGCACTATCCGCTGACCGCCGTGGACACCGCCGCCGCCCTGGCGGTGGTCACCGGCAACATTACCGGCAACCGGCCCTTTGCCGAAAAATGTCCGTCGGGACGGGACTTGCGGCCGGTGGTCTTTCGGATTCCCCGGCAGGGGAGTGGCGTCCGGCTGTATGAACAGCGGGAGGCCCTTTATGGTGACACCCCGATCATGGTCGGGCTGGAGCACGAAACCACCTTTGTGATGGTGGAAGGCAGCAGAGATCTGGCCGATGAACTGGTGGCTTTTGCCGGTCTGGATGCCGCCGATCTGAACAACTACTATCTGGTCGCCAACTATATCGCCTGCCTGGAGAAATTTAATTTACTAAACCAGATCATTCCAATCCCCAAATCAGCTTCAATTGATAACGTTTAACATGAAAAGGAGAAACCTGATGAAAAGAAAAATGTTACTTGGTCTGATGTTGTTGTTGGTCGTATTGTTGGCAGCTATAGCCATCCCTTTGGGGGTAGTGGCCGAAGAAGTGCCGTTAAATCCCGATACCCTGTCAAAGTCTGGAGCTGCTGACCCGGTACCCCAGTCGGAAGCCATAAAAACGGCGGAGACCACGGTGGCTTCGGTGCCAACCTGCCTTTATCAAACCCACATCCAAAATCAGGGCTGGCAGGAGTGGCGGGCTGATGGGCTCATGAGCGGTACCGAGGGTCTGTCCTATCGGCTGGAGGGCATTCAGATTAAAACCAGTATTGTAGATCTCGGGGTGATCTACCAGACCCATATTCAGAATATTGGCTGGGAATCAGAAACCAACCGTGGTTGGAAAAGCGATGGCCAAATGTCCGGTACTGAGGGCTTGTCCTATCGGCTGGAAGGGATTCAAATTAAGCTGACCGGGTCGCAGGCGGCAAACTATGATATCTGGTATCAGGTTCATGCTCAGAATATCGGCTGGATGGGATGGGCTCGAAATGGCGAGAGTTCGGGGACGGCCGGTTTCGGTTATCGTTTGGAGGGGATCCGCATTGTGATCTTGCCAAAAGGGTCAGCAGCGCCTGGTTCCACGGTCAGAGCTTTTAATGAAAAAATCAATGTACCATTTCAAGTGACTTATCAGGATGCCATTTATGACCTGGCTTACAACAATTACAAAACGGTTAACTTCTCTTATCAGCGCCCGGTTTTTTCCCCAAGCAACCAGGCATTAGCCAATATCAATGGTTTTTATGATGGGTTGGAAAACGAATGGAAAGCTAAAATCCCGGCGTTTACGAAACAAGCCCTCGACTATTGGAATAAAGACTCGGTTACCCAAAAAAATTCACATATCAAATATGATACCCGTAGTCAAATGGAGGTTACCGGTAAAGCGGTTTACAATAAAAATAACCTGTTATCAATGCAACAGGATGTTTATTCATACTATGTCGGTTCAACTCACGGCTATCACGAACTCACTGCCCATACCTTTAATACCGAAACTGGGGCGGAGTTACAGCTGGGGGATCTTTTAAGCATTGATCAGTCTCTGATTAAGTCAAAACTGACCAATGAATTTGCCAATCTCAATCGGGATGATATCGACCTGAATGATGTTTACGAACAATTGGGGCCGACGGCCAAATATTATTTAACCGATGCCGGGGTTTGTGTTTATTTCAATCAGTATGAGGTGGCCTGTTACGCGTCTGGACGACCGACCATCACGATTCCTTATACGCGAACGGATTTGCTCAAACCGATTGAAACGATGATCCCCTGATTGGATGAACTGGTGGCTTTTGCCGGTCTGGAGCAGGCCGATCTGAACAACTACTATCTGGTCGCCAACTACATCGCCTGTCTGGAAAAGCGGCGGGTTGAACCGGGTGTCCACATCGGGTGCGTCATCAAGGTCGCTCAGGTCGGTCAATGATCGTCAGCGCATTATATCGAATGATATTGAATTGAAAAAAGGAGTCGAATATGAATCAGCGGATCATCGCAATTGGCGAACGGCGGGTTACGGTTTTTACGGATGCGGTCAGCAAAGGCCCCATTATTTATCTGCATATGGCGGCGGACGAGCTGGCCCAGCTGGCGCGGGAATGGCGAGAGGTGCCAGTGGTTCTGGTTACCATCGACCAGGTCGACTGGAATCGCGAACTGTCGCCCTGGCCGGGCAAACGCGCCTTTCGGGGCGGTCCGGATTTCGGCGGCGGGGCCGATGCTTATTTGCGGGAACTGACCGAAACGATTGTCCCGCTGGTGGAAGCCAGCCTTGATTTTACGCCCTCCGGCCGGATTCTGGCGGGCTATTCACTGGCGGGACTGTTTGCCCTGTATGCCATCTACCGCACTGATTTTTTTACCCGGGTTGGGTCCATTTCCGGCTCGCTATGGTACGATGGTTTTTTGGAATTTATGTTGACAAACCAGCCGCTGGTGATCCCGGAACGGGCCTATTTTTCTCTGGGTGACCGGGAGAAAATCTCCCGGAACCAGCGCCTGGGGGTGGTGGAGGAACACACCATCCAAGCCGAGCAGCAGCTGCGCAGGCTGGGAGCGGAGTCCATCTTTGAGCTAAATCCCGGCAACCATTTCGATGATGTCCAGGGCCGTATTGCGAAGGGACTGAAATGGCTTGTTTGAATCTTCAGTAATAATGGATATGGATACAACGATCATCAACTATCCAATTAATCCAGATTCTATTAACAAGGCAATTACAGATATTTGCAGGCTTAAATCTTGATGATGAGGTTCTATTTATTTTTCAAGGCGTGGAATCAGAGAAGGGGTATTTTCATTTATTGAAGCAATAAATCGCGAACTGGAAATCGAAGGTCACGCCACCAGAGTGACTTACTTTTGTCCAAGTCCGGCGGATACCGAGGCCGAAAAGCCATTCCACGTTTTGTGGAAAAAGATGGGCATAACGATTGTACCGGTCGAAAAGGTGGCTTAGGAAAAAGATAAAATATACCTAAGATTGGGATGTGAAAGATTGATGGTAATTAATGATTCTGAAAAGAATAATGAAATTTTTATAGAAAATGAGGACAAGGCGAATCAATATGCGGCTAAATGTTTGATCATTGTTGCAGCTATTGTTGGAAGTGTATGGATTTTAAATTCCATCAATTTTTTTATTATTTCAAAAATGCTGATGAACATAGCCATGCCGACAAGTATAACATTGTTTCTTTTGCCATCGTTGCTGGTTAAAATGATTAGCGGTCAAAAGTGGTACCTTAAATATCTGATCATGGCTTGTACCATTATGGGAATGACCAGTCTTTCGACAATGATGACGTATCATACGATCCTTGCCTGGATTTGTCCGTTATTGATTTCCTGCCATTATTATTCTAAAAAATTTACTGCGTGGACTTTGGCGGGAAGTGTTGTTTTTATGACGATGGCTATTTTTGCCGGACTTTATGTTGGTTTATGGGATTCGAATATGATGGCTGAAATGGATGGGGTGAAAGAGCGGATCATTACCGCAAGCATTTTGATTAGAACCTTTAAGTTCTATTATTTGCCGCGGGTATTTACCCTAATCGCATTCGCGCCAATTTGTTTTACCTTGATGGATCGGACGCGGGCGCTTCTGAATAAACAGAAAAAAGATAATGAAGAAAAAGAACGAATTTCAGCTGAACTGAATGTGGCCACGGAAATCCAAATATCAATGCTGCCCAGTATTTTTCCTGACTTCACGAATCGAGCAGAATTTGAAATTTATGCGACGATGAAACCCGCTAAAGAAGTGGGTGGTGACTTTTATGACTTCTTTTCCATTGATGATGATCATTTGGCGGTAGTGATTGCCGATGTCTCGGGGAAAGGTGTTCCAGCGGCGTTATTTATGGTAGTTGCTAAAACGTTGATTAAAAATCAAGCCCAGGTTGGTCGGACGCCGGTTGAAATTTTTACATTAGTGAATGCCCAGCTTTGTGAAAATAACGAAGTGGGGATGTTTGTCACCGCTTTTATGGGGGTATACGAAATTTCGACACATCATTTTGTTTGTGTGAATGCTGGACATAATCCACCATTATTAAAAAGAGCAGATGGCAGCTTTGAATATTTAAAATTGCATACCGGCTTTGTGCTTGGCGGAATGGAAGAGATTAAGTATAAACAACAAGAAATGCAGCTGACAAGTGGCGATGAATTATATCTCTATACCGATGGCGTCACCGAAGCAACGAATATCAATGATGAATTGTATGGTGAGGATAGATTGCTTGCTGCACTCAATAATAATATGGACTTAAATACAGATGAGTTGCTTTCAAGTATAAAAAATGACATTGACAGCTTTGTAAATGGAGCCCCCCAATTTGATGATATTACAATGGTCGCCTTTAAAATTGGAATTTAGTGATGACGTCAATTTCAGAGAGAGTATTTTAAGAACCATAAGTCAGACTAGTAGAATAAAGCGAACGGGTTAATCGTGATTATCAAATATTGGCAAGTTATTGGAGGCTATCAAGGATGAATATAAATTTAAATGAATACTTTAAAAAACAAAAGAAATTTAGCGGCAGTGTATTATTATCAAAAAATAATGAAATTATATTTAATGAATCATATGGCTATTCAAATAGGGAAAAAGGAATAAAAAATACACCACAAACAAAATTCATGATTGGCTCGATGACAAAGGCGATAACGGCATTAGGTATTATGCAGTTATCAGAAAAAGGGATGCTCTCAACACAACAGCATATTGACGACTATCTTCCCGACTTTTACAAGGGCCATGGAATTACCATTCATCATCTTCTAACGCATACGTCTGGGATACCTAACTACATCATGCTAAAAAAACAAATAAAATGGGGCGAACGTCATACACCCCAAGAAATACTACAAATTGTAAAAGGTTATAAATTGAAATTCCCGGTTGGTGAAAAATGGTCGTACAGTAATACTAATTTTCTTATTCTGGGCTTGATCATTGAAATGGTTTCGGGAATGAATTATCACCAATATGTTAAAAATTATATATTTATTCCTGCTAAAATGAATCATTCAGGTTTTATTGATGAAGAACAAAAAAATGTCGCCGATAATTATATTATGGGTAAAAAAGGGTTCGATATGGACCCATCAATGTTCTTTGCTTGTGGTGATCTTGTAACAACTGTTGGTGATTTTTATTTGCTTGATCGCGCAATCCAGGATGGTAAACTGTTCAAAACCCAAATAGCAAAGGAAATGCAAAAGCCTCACTATGACGGCAAATATGTGAAATGTGGATATGGATTGTTTGTAAAAAAACATTTTGATTGTAAAAGTATCTGCCATGGCGGGTCAATGCCAAATGGTTACACTTCTCATTTTGAAAAATATATCGATGACGATATTAGCATTGTTGTATTAAGCAATGATTTAGTAAAATACCAATTCTTATCAATGAGCGGGGCGGGTGGTACCTATATAAGTAGAGAGATTGCTTCATTAATTTATGGTAAAAAGTTAGGTGCTTTAAAGAAGATATTCTAAAAGATATTCTAAAGAGATTATTAAATAAAGGAGATCTGATTATGCGACGAACAATTATTGTGGTGGTGGCGGTTATCGCAATTGGGATAACGGCTTACCTGGTCAGTACGATGAACTTGTTTTCAGACAATAACAATGGCGCGCCAGAGGCGGTTTCCCAGGCGACAGCCGACCGCTATCAGGAACTGGAAATTCGCGAATATCAGGGAGTCCGGCTGGACCCGGCCATCGGCCCCCGGGACAATTCAATCTCCGGGATTCAAACGGTCGATCTTAACAGCTATCAGCTCCAGCTAACCGGTCTGGTTGCGAAACCCAGCAACTACAGCTATCAACAGGTATTGGAAAAAGAACCGTCGCAACGCCTGATTACCCTGTATTGTGTCGAAGGCTGGCAGGCCACGGTACTCTGGGAAGGGGTGCGCATCACCGATTTGCTGGCAGATGCCGGGATTAAAGACGAGGCCACCACCGTGATTTTTCACTGTGTCGATGGCTATACCACCTCGCTGCCCTTGGCGACCATTAAAGACAAAGATATGATATTGGCCTATTCGGCTAATGGTGTGGCCTTGCCAGCGTCAATGGGTTTTCCTTTTATTGTTGTGGCCGAAGATAAACTGGGTTATAAGTGGGCCCGGTGGGTCAATGAAATCGAACTGTCCAGTGATGAAAACTACAAAGGATACTGGGAAAAGCGGGGCTATGAAAACGATGCCACCGTGTATTAAAAAGACTGCCAATCCCCACACGTTTCCCCGTTATCAGGGCCGGAGGCATCAGCGCCAGGTGATCCGGCGACCAGGTAAGGCGAGGGATCTTAGCTGGTAGTCAGGGCGATCATCAGGTGCGGGCCCGAAACGATAGAAACTGGCAAACCGGGGTATAAAGTGTCATATCAGAATCATCGGAATCCAAAAGCTGTTGGAGAAAGAGGAAACAATATGAAACAGAATGACCGGAACTTTTTGTGGAAACGCATGGCCAAAAAGAAAAACACCGGGAGCCAGGAAGTGACCATGGCCCCGAAAGTCAGAAAAGCCTGGCGGAGACGGCTGGGCGAAGCGGATTATCAGGAGATGATGGTGGAGTGTAATTCCGAGGCGATGGCGCTGCTGGTTAAAACCGCGGGCGGCTGGGTCTATTGTTATAACAACTGGGAGCACGAAAAAATGACTGGCTTCGGCCAGAAAGCGATTCGCAATCAGAGTTTAAAAACGGTGCTCGGGGAAGCCTATTATCAGGTCTACGAAAAAAACGCCGACTGGTGCCGGGAAAGCGGGGAAACCATTCTTTTTAAGGGCACGGCCTGCTGGAATGGCGAAATCAGGGAGCGGATGTGTCGCATGACTCCGGTTGAAAACGATGGGCAGGACTTTATCGTGGTGACCGAGTTGAACACCAAAGTGCTCAAGGACTGGATGACTAAAAACCACCTGGCCACGACCCGCTTTGACCAGATGTTTCAGACCCACACCGCCACCATGCTGCTGATCGAACCGGAGTCGGGGCGCATTGTCGATGCCAACCCGGCGGCCCTGGCCTTTTACGGCTATTCCCTGGAGGAGCTCAAGACCATGACAATTGACCAGATCAACACCCTGTCCCAGGCGGCGGTTCATGATCTACGGCAGCAAGCGTTAGCCGGTCAGCAGCAGTACTTTCTGTTTCCCCACCGGCTGAAAAGCGGCGCGATCCGGATGGTCGATGTCCACGCCAGCCCGCTGGAGCTTGACGGCCAGCAGTATCTTTTTTCGGTCATCACCGATGCCACCGAACGGGAACAGAATGCCGCTGCCCTCTATCGGGAAAAGGAGCTCCATAAAACCACCATGGATGCCATCCATGATGGGGTAATTACCACCGATGCCGAGGGTAACATCAGCTACCTCAATCCGGCGGCCGAGCAGGCCAGCGGCTGGCAGACCGGTGAAGTGCAGGGCAAACCCTTTGATGCCATTTTTTCGATCTGTCATGAATATACCCGGGAGCCCCTGACCGGGCTGCTGGCCCAGGTTCTTGAGAACGGCCAGGGCCAGGAAATCACGGTGCCCACCGTGCTGTTTAACAAGGAGGGGATGATGATTCCGATCGAAACCAGCCTCGCTCCGATCCGCGCCCAAAACGGCACCATCAGTGGCGTGGTGATGGTCTTTCGGGATATTACCCTGTCCCGGGAAAAGAAACGCCGCATTGAATACTTAAGCTACCACGATGCCCTGACCGGCCTTTACAATCGGCGCTTTTATGAGCAGTATTTCAGTCAGAAGGAGATCAAGCTGATCCATCCGATGGCATTTGTGATGGGTGATGTCAACGGCCTGAAGATGACCAACGACGTTTTTGGTCATGCTATCGGTGATCTGCTGCTCCAGTCGATTGCCAAAACCATCAAGGTCGCGGCCGGTTCCCGCAATCAGGTGATCCGTTGGGGCGGTGATGAATTCATGATTGTGATGCCCGGATCGGATCTGAAGGATGCTGAAAGACTGGTCAAACGGATCAAGGAGCAGTTGCAGGACATTTGCATTAACGGCACCATTGAAGCCAGCGTCTCCTTTGGGATGGCGCTGAAAAAGAGCCGGGATGATGAACCCGGGGCGGTCCTTAAAAAAGCCGAGGAAATGATGTATCAGATCAAGTTGTTAGAAAGCAAAAGCATGCGGGGAACAACCATTAACGCTCTGCTGGCAGCCCTCGATGAAAAAAAGGCCGAAACCAAGGCTCATACCATGCGGTTGTCCGATCACGTTATGAAGCTGGCGGATCTGTTGGCCCTGAACGTCGAAGCAAAGAACCGCCTGATCCTGCTGACGATGCTGCATGATATCGGCAAGGTCGGGATTCCCGATCATATTCTCGGCAAGCCCGGGCGTCTCACCGACGAGGAATGGCAGATCATGCAAACCCATTCGGAAATCGGCTATCGGATTGCCACCAATGTGCCTGAACTCCATGTGGTGACGGAGGAAATCCTCCATCATCATGAAAAATGGGACGGCAGCGGCTATCCCTCGGGGCTCAGCGGCGAAAAGATCCCACTTAACAGCCGGATTCTGGCCGTCGTCGATGCCTATGACGTAATGACCCATGATCAGGTTTACCAGCCAGCCCGTTCCCATGAAGACGCCATCCGGGAATTACGGGAGCAGGCTGGCAGCCAGTTTGATCCCCGGCTGGTGGAGCGCTTCATTAACCAGCTGTCCCACTGGTGAGCGACCATAATTATTTCAATTGCTGCTCATTCGCTACCTCGGTCAGGGTTCTGCGGTGTAGCTGCCAACCCTGGTCGGCTTGACCGTCGTGGTTGTCGTGCTGAACTATCCAGTTTGCGGCGCTTGACTTTTGCAATCACCCTTTATACAATGTATTAATTTAAACCATTATTAAAAACGATGATAAGAGGTGTCAGCAGGAGATGAAATCAATTAACAGAATTATCGTTATGATCGTCATTACACTGTTTTGTCTGCCGGCAATGATGGTCGCTGCTCAGGGGCCATCGACGCCCGAAAAACCAGTGCTAATAATCGGCGATGATATCAACTATCCGCCCTACAGCTTTCTCGATACGAGTGGAAAGCCGGCTGGTTTTAACATCGATTTGGCCAGGGCGGTGGCTACAGCGATGGGCTATGATATCGAGTTCCGCCTTGATGAATGGGACAAAACCCGGGCCGCACTGGAAGCCGGTGAGATTGATGCTATTGCCGGAATGTTCTATTCGCCCCAGCGTCAGGAAACCTATGCGTTTACCGCCAGACACAGTGTTACCAATGGCGATATCTTTACCCGCAACGATATCGCGATCGATCAGATTGAAGCGTTGAGAGATCAAACCGTGGTGGTTCAACGCGGTGACATTGTTGCGGAATATCTTGCCCAACTGGATTTAAATATCACCCTGGTCGAGGTAGCGACTGTTGATGAAGCCTTGAAGTTAGTTGCCGATGGCCGCTATGACTACGCCGGGGTGTTGAAACTGCCAGGGCTATATAGCATCAAACAGCAGGGCTTGAAGGATCTCCGGGCCCAAAATCTGGTTTTAACGGCAAATGATTATTGTATGGCGGTTGCCAAAGACAACGAGACGATGCTGATCACCTTAAATAGTGGCTTGCAAATCATCAACGCCACCGGCGAGTATGATCAGATCTACGAGCGCTGGCTCGGTGTTTATGAAGAAAAAACGCTGTTCAGCCTGATTGAAGAATACCGCTGGCCGATCGCAATCGTCCTGCTGGTCATCATGATGTTGGTGGCCATTAGTTTGCTGCTCAACCGGATGGTCGCCATCCGGACCAAGTCACTCAACGAAATGAATACCCGACTGCAGGCCAATCAGGACCAGCTTGAAGAGGCCAACATTCAGTTGGAAGCCAAGATGAATGAACTGATCACGATGGAGGCTTCGGCGCGGGAGCAGTACAATTTGCTCAGGGCCAGTCAGGCGCAGCTGCAGCACAGTGAAGAAAAGAACCGCTCCATTGTTCAGGCCTTGCCGGATATTGTCTTTACCTTCAATGAAGATGGCCGATATCTCGATTGTCAGGCCAGTGATGAAACGTACCAGGCCGACTTGAAATCACGCTATCTGGGTAAATATCTCAGTGAGGTGTTTCCGGCTGACATTGCCGCCGAAGCGATGTCTAAAATTAGCACCGCGATTGCTACCAGGCAGCTACAAACCTTTGAATATGAACGGCTCATCAATGGGCAACGGCAGATTTTTGAAATGCGCCTGGTCAGAAATAATCGGCATGAAGTAATTGGCATTACCCGAAATATTACCGCGGCGAAGTTATCCCGAGAGCGGATCGAGTATTTGAGCTACCATGATCAGTTAACGGGACTCTATAACCGCCATTTTTTTGAAGATGAGTTGCTTCGTCTGGATCAGCCATCGAATCTGCCACTTTGCCTGATGATGGCCGATGTGAATGGTCTCAAACTGATTAATGACACCTTTGGTCACCTTATCGGCGATCAACTGCTGAGCCGGGTTGCAGTGGTTTTGCAGGAAGCCTGTGGCCAGCAGGGCACAATCGCCAGAATGGGCGGCGATGAATTTGTGATCATGGTGCCCCATTTCAACGTGACGCAGACGCTCCTGCTGGTCGAACGGATCCAAAATCTAAGTGGCCGGGAAAAAGTTGGTTCCATCGATTTATCAATTTCATTAGGATGGGGCATCAAAACGGCTGCCCATGAAGATGTCCAGGAGGTCCTGAAGCGAGCTGAAACTAAAATGTATAAGCAGAAGCTCTTTGAAGGTCCCAGTATCAGAGGCCATACTATCCAGGCCATTATTACGACGTTGAACGAAAAAAATAAACGGGAAGAGTTGCATTCTCACCGGGTCTCTTCACTATGCCGGCAATTTGCAATGGTTTTGAATTTCTCGGATCAGGAAATTCAGGAAATTGAATCGGTGGGATTACTCCATGATATTGGAAAGATTGCCATCGACGAAGCGATTCTCAATAAACCAGGCAAGCTGACTGACGCTGAGTATGAAGAAATGAAGCGTCATCCGGAGATTGGCTACCGTATTTTAAGTACCGTCAATGACATGGCGGAAATGGCCGAAGTTGTTCTTAATCACCATGAACGCTGGGATGGCAAAGGCTACCCCCGCGGTTTAAAAGGTGACCGCATTCCGCTTCAATCACGAATGATTGCCATTGCCGATACCTATGATGCCATCACCAGCGATCGCAGCTACCGCAACAAACGGACTGATCTGCAAGCCTGCGAAGAATTAAGAAAAAATGCCGGCAGCCAATTTGATCCCCAGCTGGTTGAGCCCTTTATCAAGGTAGTCTGCGCGGCTGCGTCAACAGGGCAATGATTTTGCGGTATAACGTTTAAGGAGGGCGGGCTCTGGCCGCGGTCAAGTAATCAACATGTGAAGGGAATAGATGCATCGTGGTAGTGAAAAATCAAAGTGATCATGGTAAAAGCAGCAGCAATAATCGTATTAAAAAGGACTTCAGTCAAAAACAGATGATTTGGGGGGGGATTTTACTCGCCCTCTGTGTGGTCGGCTTAAGCTTCTTATTTTTGCGGTTTCAATGGAATTGCTTTAGATGAAGCCCTCTATCGTAGTGTCTTTGATCAAACCCCGGTCGGCATCGCAATCGTCAATGATAAAAGCTTTTTATCCCAATCGCAACTGGGGAGAGTAAATATTAATCCGATGTTTGAAAAGATTCTGGCGCGGAGCAGTCAGGACCTGGAGCAACTGAAATGGACAGAAATTACCCATCCGGATGATCTGCAGGCGGATCTGGCAAAATTTGATCTGTTCAAGAAGCGCGTCATTGCTGGTTATTCCATGGAAAAGCGCTTCCTTAGACCAGACGGATCAAGTGTCTGGACCAATATGAAGGTGGCCCCACTGCTGGATCTGCCCTATCAGCACACGATGCATTTATGTTTGATTGATGATATAACAAAAAGCAAAGCAGATTTGACCGAAAGAGAAGAAATAGCCAAACAAAATGAGTTTTTAGCCTACCATGATTATCTGACTGGCATCTATAACCGCAGATACTTTGAGAAAGAATTTAAACGGAGAGTCGATCTCGATGAATTTCCGATCGCCATACTGAGGGGCAATATCGATGCTTTTAATGAATTTAACAGCACATATGGACATTTGGCAGGCGATCAGCTATTAATTAAAATCGCCAGACGAATCAAAGTCTGCATGAGTGACCTTGATATCCTAGCCCGGATTGGGGGGGATGATTTCGCCATCCTCGTATCCGGTAGTCATGAATCGGAAATCAGACAATACCTGGAGAAGCTCAATCATCAAGTGGTCGATGATTTCATGAATCTGGGAAAATATAAACTGGTTGGTATCTCTTGGGGTTATGGTATCCAAAAAAACCAGCAGGACCCCTTAGATAAGATTTATGATGAAGCCGAAGCTTTTATGAACAACCGCAAGTTTTACAATAAAAAGAGTATCAAAAGCAAAACAATTAATGTCATTATGCAAACTCTGTTTATCAAGAGTGAACGTGAAAAAAAACATTCTGAACGGGTTGGAAAGCTTTGCGAAAAAACTGCTGAGAAAATAAATTTAAATAAATCGCAGATTGATAAGGTTCGCGTCGCGGGATATCTTCATGATATCGGGAAAATTGGTATTGACAAGCAATTCTCAATAAACCGGGGCAGCTGGATCAGTGGGAGTGAAAAAATTCAGGGCCAGCTTAAACCATGGCATTTAGTTGTGTTTTATATTGGCTTGGTGTGTGACACCACCGGAACAATCTTGATGAGCAAAATCGCATCCAGCGGATCGTTCCTGAATTTTCATGGCATTACGGGGATGCTTGCGATTGTACTGATGCTGTTCCATGCCGTTTGGGCAACGGTGGTTTTACTTAAGGGCGACGAACAGGCCAAGGCAAACTTCCATAAACTCAGTCTGGTGGTCTGGCTGATCTGGCTGATCCCGTTTGTTTCAGGGGCCATCTTTGGCGTTACCATTTAATCGGACCATACTGGCTGATGCGAAAACCGTTAATGCATTTGGGGTTCTCCCAGGGAGGGTTGACGTCGAATTAAAGGCTTGTTCATCAACCCGTTGATGTGGTAAAATGAAATCAGATACACCCGAAAGTGTTAAAAGGAGAAACAGGAAATGAAAAGAAAAAAAATCGTTTTGTTGTTGGTGGTTGTCGGGTTGGGCCTGGTCCTGACGGGATGTGGTGCCAAGAAAGATGTAACCGATTACTCAAAAGCTGAGCATTGGCTCAATGTTCCCGCCACCACCGAGAAGCAAGTGGATGTCTTTTATCTCTATCCCACCACCTACTCCCCGGCCGATCAGACCAATCCCAGCATCAGCACCATTGATGACGCGGGTATGATGGCCAATGCCAAACTGGCTTATGACCGTCAGGCAACGGCCTTTGAAACGGTGGCTAATATCTATGCGCCGTTCTATCGCCAGGATAACCTGTCACCGGTCGATCGTGAGGAAACCATCGCCGGGATTCCCACCAGCGATGCTACCGCAGCCTTTGAATATTATCTCAAACACTATAATAACGGCCGGCCCTTTATCCTGGTTGGCCATTCCCAGGGTGCCGATGTCACCAGTAACCTGCTGTCGGGCTATTTAAAAGAGCATCCCGATGTCTACAAACGGATGGTGGTTGCCTATGTGGTTGGGTTTACCATCACCGAAGATTACCTAAATGCCAATCCCCACTTGAAGTTTGCCGAAGGCCCTGATGATACCGGCGTCATTGTTTCTTATAATACCGAAGCCCCCACGGTTTTGGCACCGGGTAATCCGGTGATCACTGCCGGTGCAATGGCGATCAATCCGATCAACTGGAAGCGTGACGAAACGCTGGCCACTGCGGCTGAAAATTTAGGGTCGATCGGGCTCAACAAAGATGGCTCGGCAGTCCGCAATGCCGAAGGGATCATTGAACCAGTGATGAATTTTGCCGATGCCCAGATCGATCTGGAAAAGGGCGCGCTGATCTGCAGCACCGTTAATGTCGATGTCTATTCACCGGGCAGTGCCACCTTTGGCAAAGGGGTCTACCATACCTTTGACTATCCCTTTTATTATTTCAACCTGCGCCAAAACGCCGAGAATCGCAGCGACAAATACTTAGAGAAAAAGTAATGCTACCGGGTAACGGCCTGGTGTGGAGATGTTGCGACATTTATAACGGATGATTTCAATTGGTTAAATGAGGGTTAATTTATGGAAAAATATCAGGCAACAGTCAATCATCAGGTCCGCATCACCATTGTCGGCCTCTGTCTGCTGGGGACGATTTTTGTGGCGGTGTATTTCAATTATTTCAAGGGCATTGACGTGGTTTATACCCACTTGTTTTACGTCGTCATTGTGATGGTAGGGCTGTGGTATAAACGTTATGTGATCCAGCTGGCAATGTTTCTGGGAGCGTTCCATATCATTATGGACTATCTCAGCCATGGCACCTTTCTGGCGGCACCGCTGCTCCGGGCCAGCATTTTGCTGTTTGTCGCTTCGGGGATCTATTTTCTGATTAATCAGCTGGAGTGCAGCCATAAAAATCTTGATCGGGTAATGAAAAGCGTCGGCGACGGCATCATCGTCGTGGATCTGGAGAAGCGGGTGAAGATGCTCAATCGGGTGGCTGAAGAGCTGACTGGCTGGAGCAATGACGAGGCCCGGGGCAAAAGCTTTAATCAGGTCTTTAACCTGTCCCATGAAAACCCCGAATATCAGGTCATCAATCCCGTCGATGAGGTGCTCAAAACCGATCGCAGTACCGCCTCGTCCAACCATGCCATCATTACGGACCGCTATGGCAACCGCTTTAATATTGAAGACAGTGCCACCCCGGTCAAGGACGGTGAGGGCGCCACCACCGGGGTGGTGCTGATTTTCCGGGACATCTCCGAGCGGACCGCCCAAAATGAACGGATTGAATACCTGAGCTACCACGACCATCTGACCGGGCTTTACAACCGCCGCTATTTTGAGGAAGAACTCAAGCGCATCGACGGCCGCCGCCATTTTCCGCTGTCGATTATTATGGGGGATATCAACAGCCTGAAAATGATCAACGATGCCTTTGGTCATCTGGCCGGGGACGAGGTGATCTATGCCACTGGCAAAATCATCAAAAAATTCTGTCGGCCTAACGATGTGGCAGCTCGCTGGGGCGGCGATGAATTTGTGCTGTTGCTGCCCAATACCGATGAGGAAGCCACGGCCAAAATTGTCGAGCGGATGAATCAGGCGGTGGCGCTGGCCCCGGTCAAGCAGGGGGTCCTCTCGATTGCCTTAGACTGGGACACCAAAAAACAACTGTCGGAAGATGTGATGGTGGTGTTCAAAAATGCCGAAACCCAGATGTACAAACACAAGCTGCTGCTCAAACCCCAGGTCCGAGATAGCACCATTCGCACGATTATGGCATCCCTCTATGAAAAAAGCGCGGTCGAGAAAACCCACGGCGACAATGTCAGCCGTTATGCCGGGTTGATCGGGGCGGCCCTGGAGTTAAGTGAAAAGGATATTGAAACCCTGCATTGGGCGGCGCGACTCCACGACATCGGCAAGGTTACCCTTGATCCGAGGATGCTGGAGAAAAAGGAAGCGCTGACCGCAGATGAGTGGGAGGCGATCAGACGTCACCCCGAAATTGGCTATCATATTACCAACCACTCGGCGGAAATGTCGGAAATAGCCATGGTGATTCTGGGTCATCACGAATGGTGGGATGGCAACGGTTATCCCAAGGGCTTGAAAGGTCAGAAAATTCCCCTGCTGTCGCGGATTATCGCGATTGCCGAGGCGTATGACGCACTGCTGACCGACCAGCCCTACCAGCCGGCGGTGACGACCAACCAGGCGGTCCACGCCATCGTCCATGGCTCCGGTACCCAGTTTGATCCGGCTATCGCCGCTGTTTTTATCGATCGGGTGATCGGAGCGTAATTCGCAACTTAGCGAGACGATGGTGATTATTATTTACGAGGAGAAGCGATGAAATGTTCAACCTTTTATTTCAGTGGCACCGGCAACACCCGCTGGGCTGTTTCGGAATTTGCTAAAATCATGCAGGATCGGGGCCATCAGGCCGAGCTGGTCGCCATTGATATCGGGTCCCAGCTCACGGATGAGCAGATCCGGGCGATTGTGGCGGAAGCCGATGCTGTCGGTTTTGCCAACCCCATTTATGGCGGCGACATTCCGCCGATTATGCGGACCTTTTTAAACCGCGTGGTAGGCCTGATCGGACCGCAGACAACGGCAAAAAGAACCTATGTCATCAACACCTATGGATATGTCAACGCTTTTGGACCCAACGAGACCAAAAATCTTTTGGCTGGTTCCGGCCTTACGCTGACGGCTTACGTCAATATTCAGCTCTGCAATAATGTTACCAGCAGCAAACCGCTGAACCGGGCCCAGCTGGCCAAACGGATGATCCGGGGCCTCCATGAACTGAACCGCCTGGCGGATTGCCTGATCGCTGGCCGCACACGGATCAAAGGCCACGGTCCGCAGCTGCTGATCGGTGCGATGATCCGCAAAAAAGTACCGGAAGCGATTGCCCGGTTTTATCAGACCCTCGGCGTCGACCGCGCCACCTGCACCCGCTGCATGGTCTGTGTCAAAAACTGTCCCACTGGCAGCATCCGGCTGAAGGGCGATAAGTTTGTCTTTTCTTCGGGCTGTACCGCCTGCATGCGCTGCTACAATTTCTGTCCCACCGGCGCCATCACCATCGACGGCGTCGTCGCCGATCCCCAGAAGTTTCCGCGCTTCCAGGGGCCGGAGGAATAGGTCTGGGGCAGATAGGTAAAACAAAAGGACATGTCAGCTCAAGGAGTTGATCCCATCAGAGAATCAGCACAATTATTGCGAAAAATTTAAAAAAATGATTACATGAAAGAACCGGAGAAACAGCTAAACCTACATTGTTTCCAAGTCAGTCTATAATAAATTAAGTGTTTAGTTTAGTCGAGATTTAATCATAGACAGAGGTTTTGCCAATGTATATTAAATGGGCTGCCGAAGAAGCCATCAAGCGAATTGTCGAAACGTTTCCGGTACTTAAAGGATAAACTTATGAAACCAATAACCTGGTCCAGATCAACCAGCCCGGTGGGGGCGAAGCCCGAGATTGTCTCGGAATATCTGCTTAATGAGCTGGGCATTTTTGTCAAGCGCGAAAAACGGATGCCTAAAAAAGCCGGCATGACGGCGCTGACCGGTTTTCGGATCGGCTATGCGGCCATCCCCGGCACCGATTACCGGGCGGCGCCGCTGGATCGAACGGCCATTTTGTGGCATAAGATCACCCGGATCCAGGAAGACGGCGCCGACTGCCTGATTGTTGCCGGAAACCGCCAGGATACCATCACCCTCTGCTTTGATCCGGTTGACCGGGCGGCAGTACTGGATTATATCAAAACCATGCGGCAACAGCACCCCACCATCGGGGCGGCGGATTATGTTGCGGCCGCCTGGCTGTGCTGGCGGGACGATGATGACTGGGGCGAGGATCCGGGCATGTCTCTCGCCGAGATGGTTGCTCTGGAAGCTGAGACCGAGCGCTTTATTGAACCGGAGATTCTTGAAGAAACCCGGCTGCCCGGTGTCCGGGATAATGCTATTCCGGAAATGTCAGCTTCGGCCCCGGAACGACCGGCTTTCTGCACCCAATGCGGCACGGCTCTTGGTCCGGATCATAACTTTTGCCCGGAATGCGGTCGGCGCATCGAGTCCTGACAGGTCAAACGACAAAAAACCATCACGAGTAGTGATGGTTTTTTGTCGTTTTATGGCTTGCTAACTACTTAATTCTCGTCAATATCAAAGAACCCCAGCCCATCCAGGGCCTGGATCGATTTGTGCATATAGGTTTCGTTGGTAATCGGCCAGCTGTGCCCGATCCGGTACAGCACTTCGGTGGTGAAGCGGTTTTCGGGATCAATCGGGTAGACGTTGTTTACAGTGTCGCTGGTCAGGTAGACAATCAGCCCGGAAATCGCCGGGGCCATTTCGGGATCGGCCATCCCGGCCTGGAGGGCAGCGCCAAAGTCGGCGTCAGAGACAACCGCAATGGCAAAGCCGTAGGCGTTCATTTCCTGAAGCACGTCGGCCATATAGACGGTATGGTTGTTGTAAGGGTGGAAGACCGTCAGCTCGCGGTTGGTCTGGGACAGCTTTAAAATGGCATGGGCGGTAGTGTCAATCGGCGAAAACTCGACCGCCTGACTCAGAGCACTGACGGGGAACTGGCCGAGAATCTTATAGCCTTTAAGGCCTCGCATAAAGCCATTATGGAGGAAGTTGATCTGGAATTCGCCGTCACTGTTGCGGCTCATCAGATTACCGACCCGCATGATTTTGGCGGCCAGACCGGCCTCGGCAACGGCAGCCAGGACCGCCCGTTCGGCCAGAAACTTGGAATGGACATAGGCGTTTTCGAGACTCTGGTCAAAGTACAGCTCGCTTTCGCGGATCCGTTTGTCCGGGGGTGGGGCGCCATTGATGCCTTCCCCGGCGATGCTGACGGTGGACACCTGAATCAGCTGCTGGCCGGTTTTGAGACACAGCGCGATCAGGTTTTCAACGCCCCGGACATTGATTTTCTCGAGGGTATCGTCGGCGACAAAATGCTTGACGCAGGCGGCGCAATTAATGACGGTGCCGGCGGCCACCGACTCCAGGGCGGTGAGGCTGTCGGGATTGGTGATATCGCCTTCGACACAGAAAATCCGGCTGCCGAACAGCTCATCGTAATCGCGGTCAAAATAGTAGACCAGCATCGTTTTGATCCGCTGTTCCAGCGAGCGGGCCTTGCCCTTGCGGATAAAGCAGGTGACCTTACCGTCATAATGATCGAGAAATTCCTTGAGAATATGGGTCCCCAAAAAGCCGGTGGCGCCGGTTAAGATAATATCGCCCAGCGGGTTGGTGGCCAGGCTGGCCAGATTGGTCGCATCGTTTTTGGCCAGTACCGGGGTCAGCTTCTGATAGTCGAAGTTTTTGATCACATCGGCAGGGTCAACGGTGGCGGCGACGTGTTTCTCGATCAGGGCGGCCAGCTGCTGCACCGTTTTGTACTCAAACAGATCGGCATAGGCCAGCGGAATCTGCTGGCTCAGGCACTTCATGGCCACCTTGGTGGCGGAAATCGAGGTACCGCCGATGGCAAAGAAATCATCGAGCACCGAGACCGACTCCAGTCCCAGGGTGGCGGCGAAAATGTCGGCCAGTTGTTTTTCCAGCGCCGTTTCCGGGGCCAGATAGTCGGCGGTCTTGATGCCGGTTTCGGGCTGGGGCAGGGCTTTTCTATCGACCTTGCCGCCGGGGGTCAGGGGCATCGTGTCGAGCGCCACATAGAAGGTCGGAATCATATACTCGGGCAACTGGGACAAGAGCAGATGGTGCCAGACCTTGGGGTCAATGGTCCCTTCGGGCCGGGTGTAGTAGCCGACAATATACTGATTGCCGCCCTGTTCCAGCACCGTCACGGCGGTTTCCTTGACACCCGGGTGGGCCAGCATCGCCCCTTCAATTTCACTCAGCTCAATCCGGTAGCCGCGGATCTTGACCTGGGAATCGATCCGGCCGATGTATTCAATCAGGCCGTCACCGCGGCGGCGGACCATATCCCCGGTGCGGTACAGCAGCTGATCATCAGGCCCAGTGGCAAAGGGGCTTAGGACAAAGGCGGCGGCGGTTTTTTCGGGCAGGTTGTGATAGCCGCGGCCAATCTGGCGGCCGGCATGGCAAAGCTCACCGGGTCGTCCCACCGGGACCGGGTGCAGCTGCTCATCAACCACATAGGAACGGACATTGAGCAGCGATTTACCAATCGGGATGTTACGGTATTCCTGATCGACGTTAAAAATAGTCGATTCGACCGTGCTTTCGGTGGGGCCATAGGCATTGACGACGGTATAGGGACGGTCGTAGTAATGTTTTAGTTTTTCGCCGCCGACGACGATATGGGTCAGGCTGGAGTCGCCGGTCATGTTGTCGATGATGATCTCGCCCATCTGGGTCGGGAAGACGGCCACGTTGATGGCTTCGTCTTTTAAGATTTGACAGACCTTGACGGCATCCTTGCGGTCGGCTTCGGCAAACAGATAGAGCAGGGCGCCATTGGCCAGATAGGGGAAGATCCCCACTACCGAGGCGTCAAAGCAGAAGCTGGAATACTGGGCGCAGCGGGTTTGGGCAGTGACCTGCTGATTAACGGTTTCGTTGAGGATCAGGTTGCTGAGGTTGCTGTGGCTGATCATTACACCCTTGGGTTTGCCGGTGGAGCCGGAGGTGTAAATCATATAGGCCAGATCTTCACCCTCCGGTTTGCTGGTGGCCCAGCTTTTATCGGGCTGGGGGAAGCCGGTGGCGGTAACGGCGTCCAGATTGATGGTCCGGTTCGGGAAAAATCGGGTCAGCTCCTGATATTCATCGACGTAGAGCAAAATATCAGCGGCGGAATCTTCCAGCATATAGCGGAGCCGGTCTTCCGGGTATTCCGGGTCCAGCGGCACATAGGCTGCGCCGGCCTTCATGGCGGCAATGACGCCAATGATAAATTCCCGGGTCCGACCGGACAGCACCCCGATAAAGTCTTCTTTCTTAACGCCGGCAGCCAGCAACTGGACGGCCAGGGCATCCGAGGCGGCATCGAGCTGGGCATAGGTGATGCTGCTGTTGCGGTCCTGAACCGCGGGGCGATCCGGGTATTGGGCGGCCGCGGTTGCGAACAGATCGACAAAGGTGTGGCCGTAGAAGCGCGGATCGTCAACCATTTCCCGCTCTTCATCAAAGAGCAGCTTAATCTGATCGAGATCGTCGGTACTCAGCGCCTGTTCGGCAGCGAGGGCAAGATTCTTAAGCAGGGCCTCGATGGAGCTGTCTTCATAGCGGTTGCTCTCGAAGGTGGCCCGGAAATGGTAGCGGCCTGCGCGGATTGAGACCTCCACGGAAATAGCGGTGATGACCCCTTCGCTTATCACTTCCAGGGCTTCGGTGGGTCGGCCGGCAAGTTGGTCAAACTCAAAATTATCGCCCTGATAGACAAACATGATATCGGCGCTGATGCCAAAGGCCCGGCTGATTTCGGCAAAGGAGTAGATGTCGTGATCCATGCTGTTGATCAGCTGATTTTTGGTGGTGGTAAACAGCGTGCTGGCGGGGACCCCCAGCTGGCAGTATACCGGCAGGGTTTTAACAAACATCCCAATGGCGCGGTCGGTCCGGGAATCACTGCGGCCGTTGTAGATGGTGGTAAAGACGCTATGATCGGTATGGTTGTAACGGCCCAGCAGGTAGCCGAACAAGCCGACAAAAAAGGCGTTGGGACTGAGCTTCCGAGCTTCGCAATAGCTGGCCACGGCGGCCACCTCCAGTTGCGGGGGCATCAGGCTGACGATGCCCAGGGTCTTGGCGGTCTCGTTTTTGTCCGGTCCGGGTAAAAAATCGGTGTCACAGCCCGAAAAAAGATCGGCGTAATAGGCCTGGGCTTCGGGGTATTCAGCCCCGGCTCGGCTTTGCTGTTCGTCCCAGGCGGCGTCAAAACTGCTGTAGCTTTCCGGCTCCAGAGCGGCCCCGCCATAGGCCCGGTTAATGTCCTCGATCAGAATCACCAGCGAGGTGCCGTCACAGATGCTGTGATGGATATCGATAAAGAAATAGTTGCCGTCCTTGGTCTGGAACAATGAGGCGTTAAAGAGCCGGCCATCAATCAGTTTAAAGGGCGTGACCAACTTGTCGCGATCGAGAAAATCGCGGATTCGCAGGGTAAAGGGGCTGTCATCCCGGCGCCGTTGCATGATTTCGCCGTCGGCATCCATAAAGAAACGGGTCTTGATATAGGCATGGGCGGTAATCGCCGCTTCGATGGCGGTTTTCAACCGCGGCAGGTCCACATCGGGATGGAGTTTAAACAAGAAGGGGATATGATAAAGCAGTTCCTCGGGTTTGGCCATCGATTCGACAAACAGACCCATCTGGGTTTGGGTCAGCGAGTAGGCGTCCTTTTTGGTCGCGACGGTGGCCGGGGCGGCGTCTGCGGCACTGGTCAGGAAGGTTTCCAGCTGGGCGACGGTGTTATTGGACTTTAGATCCCGGCTCTTGACGACCACCCCAAACAGCTGCGACAGCCGCACGTTCAGGGTCACGGTACCAATCGAGGTCAGCCCGGCTTCCTGCAGGTCGGTGGTGATGCCGAACTGATCGTGGCCGAGGATTTTAGCGACGCAGTCATAGATTTGCTGCTGGGTCGGGTTTTGCGGCGGGGTCAAGTCGGTCTGCTGCTTAACCGGCTGGGGCAGCGCTTTTTTATTGACCTTTAGGTTCTGGTTGAGCGGAATCGCCTCCAGTTGCATCGTCACTGCCGGCACCATATAGGGCGGTTTTTCAGCTTCGATAAAAGCGTTGAGGGCGGCAACGTCAACCGGGGTATCCGCCACCACATAGGCGACAATATATTTAACCCCGCTGGGATCATCATAGGCAACGACGGTGGCGTCCGAAATGCCGGGGAACTGGCGGATCACCGCTTCAATTTCGGTCAGCTCGACCCGGAAGCCGCGAATTTTGACCTGGGCGTCGCGGCGGCCGACAAATTCAATATTGCCGTCAGGCAGATAGCGGACGATATCTCCGGAATAATAGATCCGGTCGTAGGGGGTCTGATCATCAAAGGGGTTGGGGCCAAAGGCCGCAGCGGTGGCATCGGGTCGGTTGAGATAGCCCCGGGCGACATGCATCCCGGCAATACACAGCTCCCCGGGGACACCAATCGGCACCTGCCGCTTATAGCGGTCGAGGATATAGATCTTGACATTGTCCAAGGCCTTGCCGATGGGGATATTGTCATAGTCGCCGTCGACCAGAAAACTGGTGGCAATGACGGTGGTTTCGGTGGGGCCATAAAGGTTGTGGAAATGGTAGCGGGGCGGGTGAATCGTCGCCAGCTTTTCGCCCCCGGTGGACAGGTGTTTCAGTGAATAATTGGTGATCGTATCGGCAAACTGGCGGCCCACCTGGGTGGTCATAAAGATGTGGGTAATGCCATGGGCTTCAAAATAGTCATTGAGCCGCAGCAGATCGAGGCGGATCTCATCGGCGATGATGTGCAAGGTGCCGCCGACGGTCAGCACCGGATAGGTGTCCATCATACTGGCATCAAAACCAAAGCTGGCATAGGCCGCCACCCGGGCGGCTTCATCGAGATCATAGTAGCGGTTGTACCAGTGGCAGAAACAGACCAGGTTGCGGTGTTCCAGCATCACCCCTTTGGGGATTCCGGTGGAGCCGGAGGTATACAGCATAATAAAGAGATCCTCAGGCCGGGGATCTTCCAGCATCATATCGGAGTCGGGCAGGGCGCTGATGTCTCGGGTCAGGATCAGCTGACCAGCGTAATCGGGCACCAGTCCCAGCAGTTCGGCATCGGCGATCATCAGTCGGGCCTTGGTGTCGTTGATCATAAAGCTCAGCCGTTCGCTGGGATAGGACGGGTCCAGTGGCTGATAGGCGGCCCCGGCTTTAAGCACCCCAATCGAAGTGATCGTCATCAGCTCGCTTTTGGCCAGCAGAATCGGGACAATATCCTCCCGGCCGATGCCCAGGCTTTTGATATGCTTGGCCAGCCGGTCGGTCACATCATCAAGCTGAGCATAGGTAAGCCGGACTTCCTGATAGACCAGGGCAATATTATCCGGGGTCTGACGGGCCTGGTTCCTAAGCATGTCGACCATCGTCAGGCTGCTATCGTAGGCCACAGCGGTGCGGTTGAAGGCTTCGCAGCGGAGCCGCTCGGCCTCGGAAATCAGCGCGATCTCAGAAAGTTTGTTGGCCGTCAGAAAACCGCCAATGGTGCGCTCGATCAGATAGACCAGATTGATGATGGTTTCTTCTTTGTATAAGTCGCTGCGGTAGTGCAGGGCCAGGGCATAGCTGTCGCCCTTGGGGCTGACCTCTAATGCCAGATGGGCGTGACCGAGATCAGTGGTCGCCGGGGTTTCATTAAAAACAAAGCGCAGATCGGCGCTGAGATCCAGCTCCCGGGCCATCTGGGAAAAGGCCCAGACATGATGGTGGAGCGTGGCCTGATAGCTGCTCTGGACCGCCGTCAGGTATTCGGTAATCAGGAGCTCTTCATCAATTTTAAGATGCAGCGGCAGAATTCCGTCGGGGTTGGGGGCCGGCTGGAGACACAAAACACTTTCGTCCTGGCCGCTAAATTTGGCTAGGGCATAGGCGAAGGCCGCTAAAAAAAGCACCTCCGGGCTGATCTTGGCGGTTCTTAGAAGGGCCGTGATCGCCTCCGGGGCTAAGAGCCGCGAAAAATCGCTGCTGACCGCGGCATCAGGGGCGGCCGCCCGGCTGAGATACTCGGGAAAGTCATAAATCGGGTGGGAATCAATTTCCAATCCGGCGAAAATAGCGGTGAAATATTCACGGCTCTGGTTGATCAGGGTTTGCTGGTCGGGGGGCGTGGCGGCGTTATGATGATGAGTGCTGAAATCTTTCATATTTAGGGTATTCCTTCCTGCAGCAGATATTAGAACTGAATGCGGGCGACCACTGGCGGTTTTTCCGCTGTCGCCATTTTATTTGTTGATATTATACCACATCAACCGTTTTCAGCGACGTCTTTTCGTGCCGATTTTCGCAAATTTTCACGGCTCAGATGCTTCCATGCAACCCGCTGATAACCCGAAAAAGCATAAAAAAGGGCTGCCATTTTATTGGCAACCCAGTTCCGACAATTGTGGGGATCAGGATTCGACGGCAAAAGCCTCTTCATTGGCTTTGATCGTGCCCGTCTTAAGCAGTGTGACGGTCTGATTCTCGGTAAGATTGGTAAAGATAATCGGGATCGCGGTATCATAACCCTTTTGAGCAATTAACTCAAGATCCAGTTCCAATAACAGATCTCCCTTTTTAACCTGATCACCCTGGGCGACAGCGGCGGTAAAGCCTTCGCCATCCAGTTTGACGGTGTCAATGCCGACATGAATGAGCACCTCAGTGCCATCCAGGCTGGTTAGTCCGATGGCATGGTGGGTTGGGAACAGGACCTCAACATGGGCGTCACAGGGGGCATAAATCTTAGTACCGGTGGGGAAGATCACCACCCCATCACCGACCATTTTCTGACTAAAGGCCTCATCCGGAGTTTCGGTGATGCTGGCGATCCGGCCATCGACCGGGGCACTGAAAACGGTGATCGTTCTAGCGGTGGCCGGACCGGGATCAGCGGCAGTTGGTGCAGTGTCAGTAGCGGGCGCGGTTGCGGCCTCACTGACAATCGGATCGGGGGCCTGGTCACTTTCGGGACTCTGCAGGTATTCATCGAGTTTAGATTTAATCACGGTAACCTTGGGGCCGTAAATGACCTGGATCCCGTTACCTTTTTGAATCACCCCGATGGCGCCGGAGCTTTTCAGGGTCGCTTCGTCAATCACTTCACCATCAACAACGGTCACCCGCAGCCGGGTGGCACAGGAATCAAGATCGACGATATTGGCTTTGCCCCCCAAACCGGCGGTAATCAGCGCCGAGACCGGATCAGATGAGGCGGGGGCGGATGCACCGGTATCACCCTTTTTCGCTTTGTTTTTAGCGTCAAGATCGGCTCGGGTGAACAGTTTGGTTTCTTCATCTTCATCCTCACGACCGGGGGTTTTAATATTAAATTTGTTGATTAAAAATCTGAACAGGAAGTAATAAACAAAGAAATAGGCCACGCCCACCACGACAATATAAATCCAGTTGGTTTTAGCGTTGCCCTGGAGGATGCCAAACAGGGTCAGGTCGATCAGGCCGCCGGAGAAAGTCATCCCGACCCCGACATTGAGCATGTGCATAAACATATAGGATAAACCGGCCAGGACACTGTGGATCACATAGAGAAAGGGCGCCACAAACAGGAAGGTGAACTCGATCGGTTCGGTAATTCCAGTGATCATGGCGGTTAAGGCGGCGGAGATCAACAACCCGCCGACGGCTTTCTGGCGATCGCTTTTGGCGCATTTATACATCGCCAGGGCAGCTCCCGGCAGACCGAAGATCATAAACGAAAATTTACCGGACATAAACCGGGTCGCTTCGACGGAAAAATGGGTGACATCGGGACTGGCCAGCTGCGCAAAGAAAATATTCTGGGCGCCTTCAACCAATACGCCATCGACGACCATGGTGCCGCCCAGGCCGGTTTGCCAGAAGGGCAGATAAAAGACATGGTGCAAGCCAAAAGGAATCAGGGCCCGTTCAATAAAGCCGTAAATAAAGGTGCCAAAGTAACCCGAGGCCATAACCAGACCACCCAGGGCGTAAATGCCGTTTTGAATAAAGGGCCAGATATAAAACATCAGCCCGCCGACAAACAGAAAGACCACGGCGGTAATAATCGGGACAAAACGGGTGCCGGCAAAGAACGACAGCACCGGCGGAAATTCGACCTTGTAAAAGCGATTATGCAGGGCAGCGACGCCCAGGCCGACAATAATCCCGCCAAAAACCCCCATCTGCAGGGAGGTAATACCCACCGTATTGGCGATCGAGCCACTGGGCAGCAATTGATTGGCGACGATCGGGACAAACGCCAGCCCTTTGGCGGTGGCTTCCAGCAAACCGGTTTCGTTGGCGGTCGCCAGGGTTTCCGCGGTATAGGTGCCGGTGATCGTAATCAGGGCGCCAATCACGGTATGCATAATAAAGTAACCAATGACTCCGGCCAGCGCTGCCACGGCTTTTTCCTGACGGGCCATACCAATGGCGACGCCCATGGCAAAGATAATCGGCAGGTTGGCAAAAACGATCTCCCCGGCCGACATCATAATCGTTAAGATGGAATAGATAATGGTTCCCGGCCCCATCACATCGATGAGGTGGTAGGAAGTCAGCATCGTTTCATTGGTGAACGAGCCACCAATTCCTAAAAACAGTCCGGCCACTGGCAACAGTGCAATCGGCAGCATAAAGGACCGGCCAACCCGTTGCAACACACCAAAAATCTTGTCTTTCATTTGTTTTTCCTCCTTGTATTAATTTTTTCTAGGCGTTTGCAAAACGCCACAGTCCGCATAATAACGGGATATTTCTGACATAAAAAAATATAACTCCTCACCAGATTGTGATAAAATTGAGTTGCTAAAAAACAAATCTATCAACCTGAAAGGAGT